>VAOX01064003.1_pt1 | contig 16576 bp, 16 predicted proteins | sample 3393891 | NCBI WGS metagenome assembly VAOX01 (sample SAMN08290429, study PRJNA428436) | hydrothermal vent metagenome | isolation source: Deep-sea hydrothermal vent chimney | place: Indian Ocean: Southwest Indian Ridge | depth 2822 m m | reverse complement strand
GAGTTACCGGAGTTACCGGAGTTACCGGAGTTACCGGAGTTACCGGAGTTACCGGAGTTACCGGAGTTACCGGAGTTACCGGAGTTACCGGTTCGCTGACACCTGCTGCACGAATGCCGGATGATTTATTATTCGTTCGATTTCCACCGCCACATGCGGATAAGAACAGGCTTAGAATGATTATAATAAATAAATTTTTACAGAAGAAAGAAAGATCACACATTTTACTGACACCCAAGATTATTCAACGTAGGTGGTATTTAGTAAATTAATGGCGTTTATGTTGAGGGGTAAATCACAGACTCGAATATATAGGGGTTTGGGGAACATTATTTTTCTGTAGCGAGAGATTGCTCACACCGTAAATGTGAATACGGTTGGCAGGAGTCATTAATAAGTGTAGGTGTTAGATCATGTTAAAATGCGGGGCAACCTGAAATTGAAGTTTCTGCCTGAGCATTTTGATGAACCAGGGTGTAATGTCCCTGCAGGGGTCAAAGTCCGATGTTTTTTTATTAATACAGGAATAATAACGGTAGATAATAGATGGAATTTTTTTCGATGTTAAACTCAGAAGCAACACAGCAGGATTTACAGCAACAATTGCGAATTGAGACCTTACCAAAATTTTGTGCATCTATTTATGAGGTTGAGGATCATGTTTATGAACGGGGTCAGATTAGTACGGTCTGGGGCTTGTTTGAAGTTCGACGTGAATTGATTCGTGGCGGCGTACGTTTTAGTTTGCCGGGCTGTCCGAATGCCGTGACCTGGACGGTAACCATCAGTGCCGATGATAGTCTTGAGGAAGTGACCGCGCACTGCACTATCAATCGTAGGCAGCACGATGCGGACTTTATCGAATCACTCGAAGAGTTCATCCAGGATTGGCAAAAAGGGCTGATTGAGCACCTGAAAGTGTGACCAGGGTGGGGTTCTAAAAATCAGTGTTCTATAAATGTGGAGGTTAAATAAGTGTTCCGAATTCCTCTCCACTATCAGGTTTTACGTTCGTGATGAGCGAGTCGAACCATGATCATAAAATCTGAAATACTCGTCGTCATGTGATCCACCCTTCGACATGCTCAGGGCGAACGGCTTTTATATGGACAGAAATTCGGAACAGTTATTTAGTTTGTTTTTATCAATTACCGGAAGCATATTTATGAAATTATCCTCGATTGCTATTTTTCGCCTGTATTTTCTGTTGTTATTACTGGCAGGCTTGTTGCTACAGACGGCCGAAGCAAATGAAATGCTAAAATTGGTTAGCGGCCATTGGCCACCTTATGTTGAAAAAGGCGCACCAGGTGGTGGGGCAGCGATAGATTTAGTGAGTCGTATTCTAAAGCGGGCGGGGTATGACACGGTTGCCTCAATCGATTCCTGGCCGCGCTCCCTGCAGGGATCAGAAATAGGTATTTATGATGTACTGGCGACAGCATGGTTTACCAAAGATAGAAACCGGGAACTTCAGTTTAGTGATCCCTATTATGAAAATATAACCCGGTTCATCAAACGCAGGGATAGGCCCATTCGTTTTCACAATTATGCGGATTTAAAAAACCTGCTCATAGGGGTGGTTGCGGGCCGCGACTACGGTGAAAAATTTGACCGCGCCCAGGGTTTTGTGCGCATCGCCAAAAGCCATGTGATTGAAAACCTGTTATTGATGCAGCAAGGACGTATCGACCTGACTCTAGGTGATGAGTGGGTGATCCGCCACGAACTTACCCAGTACTTTCCCAATGCGGTTAAGGAATTTGAATTTCTTTCCAAACCGGTGTCTCGCCGTGAACTGCGCATTGCCGTAAGCCGGACGCGTCCTGATCATGCGCAAATTATCCCTGCCTTTAACAAGACCTTGGCGGCGATGAAAGCGGATGGCAGTATGAAAAAATTATTGGACAACTATCGGGCTGAGCTAGTGCATCTCGGCTCAACTCTGCATCGCAGCCAGCAGAATGCGGGTGGCAATAAAAACTGACAGATAGCGTATCAGCTGTGGAGGGTTTATCTGAAACAGATTCAGTTTGAGCTGTTTTCCAGTCGCGCCAGTTTTTTCTCCAGCTCGCTGAGTCGTTTGCTCATCTCATCCAGTTGTTTGAAACGTGCCGCGCTTTTCAGCCATTTTTTCATAGGTTCGAGCGGTGTGCCGGAGCCGTACATGCCGGGTTTATCAATCGACTGACGAACCTCGGAGCGCCCTGCCAGGATAACATGATCGGTAATGGTCAGATGTCCGGCCAGCGCGACTGTGCCGCCGAACATGCAGCTTTTGCCAATGCGAGTGCTGCCTGAAATACCGGTTTGACCAGCAATCACTGAGTCCGCACCAATGCGCACGTTATGGGCAATCTGAACCAGATTATCGATGCGCACGCCGTCCTCGATAACGGTGTCCTTGATAGCACCGCGATCGATAGCGGTATTGGCACCAATTTCCACATCGTCACCAATTATTACCCGGCCCAGTTGTGGAATTTTGATCCACTTGCCGTTGTCATTGGCCTGGCCAAAGCCATCACTGCCAATGACTACGCCGGGATGTAACAGATTACGTTCACCCAGTTTGCAGTCATTATTGATGGTTACGCTGGCGATCAGGATTGTCTGTTTACCGATATATGCGTTTTGGCCAATCACACAGTTGGGGCCAATTTGGGCATCAGCTTCAATTACCACTCCGGCTTCAACCACCGTGCCCGGGCCCACCCTGGCAGTAATATCGATTGAGGCATTATTATCAACGATGGCCGAAGGATGAATCCCGGGAAGATGCATATGTTGCGGATAGAGCAGGGTGGCAGTACGGGCATAAGCGGCATAGGGATTGTCTACGATAATCGCTGTGACCGGGCAGTGTTTTGCCGCAGCTTCGTTGACCAGTACCGCACTGGCCTGGGTGTTCATCAATTCCTGCTGCAGACGTTTATCCGATAGAAAACTGATCTCGCCGGGCTGGGCATCAGTCAGAGAGTTAATCGCTGAAATAATCTGGTTTTCATCGCCCACTACGCGAGCGTCGATATGGTCGGCGATCTGGGCAATGCTATAGGGCGTAGCTTTAATCGAAGAGGGGATCAAGGATGGGGGGGGGGATTGAAAACTGTCAGCCATGTTGGGGTTCCACGTTCAGGTTTTATATGACTTCAATATATCGGTTTTCAAAAAAAAAGGGAACGGTTATCACCGTTCCCTTTACTATAGTGTTGCATGATGCTCGATCCTGTGGTTTTTAACTACAACCTCTCGGACGCGGCAGACCAGCAATCTTGTTGGCGCATTTGATCAAGCCCGTAGGAAACAGGGAATAGATATATTTCTGACTGCTGCGATCCTTGCCATATTTATCCTTCATCAGTTTGGTGAAATTACGTGGCTCGCAGACTGCGCCATTATCGACAAAGTATTCACGCGCAAGGTTGACAATATCCCAGTGTTCAGGAGTCAGCGTGGAAATATTTTCATTTTTGCAGATTTCCATTGCCAGATCTTCACTCCATTCGTCCAGATTTTCCAGCCAGCCGGCTTCGCTCAATTTGATTGTCTTGCCATTTACCATCGTTTCCATAACAAACCACCTCTCAAGTTTAAATGTTTTTGCATAAAGTTGACTAATTCTATCAAGTAATAATAGAAATTACCATATGCTGAGAGAGTTATTTCTGGAATGAGTCAAAAAATTTGGTTAATACCGCCAGGTTTATTTTAAGTTGTTGAAATATATCTATATTAAACTGAGGTATTCATGCTTGTGTTGGTTGTAACCTGCAACCATCTGATCAATTTTTGCCTGATCATAGTCACGCAGACCACTCAGAATCATATTTTTTTCCCCTCGGCCTACAATTTTACCTGCGGATCTAAACTGAAAATCAAAGCGTACATGGCCGCGTTTACCCTTGATCTCAAGTTGGCTATTGGATAGTTCCAGCTCAGGAGCACTGAAATCCAGTCTGTTCAGATCGATAATCATGCTCTGGTAGATTACCATTGGCCGTTCCGGATTAATCATTACCTGCTCTTTTTCCATCAGTGGCACCAGAATATGCGGAAAGGTATGGCCGGAGAAGCCAACATAACGGAGAGTCAGATTGGCAATGAGCGCCTGATCCGTGGTTTTGTCGCCGCTATATTTTATCCCCAGGCACTCTTTACTGTTTTCGTCGCGGATTGAAAGTATCCCTGGTAAGGGCTCTTCGATCGCCAGTTGCATATCTTCACCCACCATACCGGAAAAAGTGAATTCCATATGCTGGCAGAGGCCATGCTTCGCCAATACCAAAGCAAAGATCAGATCGCCCGGGACACAGAAACGCTTAGCATCCTGGTTATGAATGGGGTTAAAGTCACCCGCAACCTGTTTGGCAAAGTTGCTTGCCTGTTCACGTGAAAAATAAATCTTGTTATTAACGCTTGAATAATATTTGTCCAATAGCATGGTAATGTCTGTCTATATATATGTAATGTTTTGAGGTTTTTTCGCATGAAATGCCAAGAGTCCGGGATACTACCATAAACGCCTGAAAACAGATCGTTGTTTCAGCCGGTATGATCATCCGTGATCCGGGTTTATTTTCGGACAACATACTGATTTCCCTGCAATATGAGGCCAAAATCGACAAAATAATGTGATTAGGCTGAATTCAGATTGCTAAGAACCCGCGCATGCTTCAGAATTGCGGCGCAAAGCCGTGGCGGGAACCACTATTTATTTATCGGCGGAATTTTTTTGTTTTTAATCTTTTAGGAGAAAGTCTGTGAAGTTGATTCTGTTAGGCGCACCGGGCGCAGGTAAGGGTACAGTTGCTAAATTGCTAACGGCCGTGGATGGGTCGGTTCAAATTTCCACCGGCGATATTCTGCGTGGTGCCGTACAGGCGGGCAGCGAGCTGGGCAAGAAGGCTGAAGCCTTTATGAAAGCGGGTGATCTGGTGCCTGATGAGCTGATTATGGGCATTATGGGGGATCGTTTACAGGAAGCCGATTGTGAAAAAGGTTTTTTGCTGGATGGTTTTCCACGCACTATTCCCCAGGCAGAAGCGCTGAAAGAATTGCTGGTCAAACTGGGCATCAAGCTGGACATGGCAGTGAGCCTGGATGTGCCGCGCGATGTGATTCTGGATCGCCTGACCACTCGGCGCACCTGTTCTAATTCCGATTGCCAGGCTATTTACAACATCAAGAGCAATCCTACCAAGGTTGAAGGGATCTGCGACAAGTGTGGTAGCCCGGTTATTCAACGCGATGATGAAACAGAAGAAGCGATTAGCAAACGTCTGGAAACCTATACAGAAAAAACCGCCCCGTTGGTTTCCTTCTATGAAAAAGAAGGTCAATTGATGTCGGTAAACGCCACCTCCAGTGACGTGGTTGTTTCATCGATAAAAGAAAAACTCGGTCTTTGATCGTTTGAGCAGGAAATAAGGTTAAATACTGATGTGTTCCTGAAAGAACCCCGTCCTGGTACGGGGTTTTTTTATGCTTAAAAAAACCAGGCAAAGATCCGTTATCGTTGTGAAACATTTCCTGAAAGCCTGTGTCAGATCATTTTAAAGTTTATAAATAGGGGAGCTAAAATCCCACACCTTTAAGTGGTATTTTTGTTCTTGCGTCTTCTCCCCTTGAGGGGAGAAGACTGGGATGAGGGGTGAGGTGCGCCGAGATTGATTCTTGAACCCTCGCCCCAACCCTCGCCCAATTTTGGGAGAGGGAGCAATTGGCCGAAGAGTCAATCAGGCTTTTAGCCGTGACCCGAAGCCACCGGCGGCATTCACTGAAGTGAGATATATCATGGCACAGATTAAAATTAGTGAACTGGCTGTTTATCCCGTCAAATCGTTGGCCCAGCTTGGCATGAGCCACCTTCAGGTCGAACGTTTTGGCTTTGCCCTTGACCGGCGCTGGATGATAGTGGATGCCGATGGGCTGATGATTACGCAGCGGAAAAAATCGCGCATGTGTCTGATCCAGCCGAAACTCATTGAAAATGGCCTGCGTCTACAGGCAAGCGGGATGCCGGCTCTCGATGTTTTCTGTTCGCCGGATTTACCTCATCGTTCGGTAACAGTATGGGATGATAGCTGCATGGCGCTGGATTGTGGTGATAAGGTCGCTGCATGGCTGAGCCAATTTCTCGGTATAGCCTGTCGGCTGGTATTTTTCCCTGATGATGAAGTTCGCCAGGTGGATCCAGCCTATGCCCAGCCGGGTGATCGCACGGCCTTCAGCGATGGGTTTCCCATCCTGCTGATTTCGCAAGCCTCATTGGATGAACTCAATCGGCGTCTGACAAAGCCGGTTGCCATGCGTCGTTTTCGCCCCAACCTGGTGGTGACAGGGTGTGAGCCTTTTGCCGAAGATAAATGGAAAAAGATCCGCATTGGCGGCATAATTTTTCGTATAGTGAAACCGTGTAGTCGCTGCGTTATTCCCAATATTGATCCGGATACGGCACAAAAAAGTGGTGAACCCACCCGCACACTGAGCCGTTTTCGACTCCGGGAAAACAAAATATTATTTGGTCAGAATGTGATTGCCGAAAGTCAGGGTGAGCTGAAACTGGGTATGCCGGTTGAGATTATACAATAGATGCAGATTTAATATATCAGGGTACAACGGAACAAAAATAAGAACATTATTAAATAATAACAACATAATAATATTAGCGTATTTTTATAGCAGAAGCACATGCCCCCTTTCTTGTGATACGCTGAACGGATAACAGCCACAACAAAAGCAAGAATAATTATAAGGAAGGGGGGCTTGAGTCATGTATAAAAAATATTACGGCCTTGTAGAGAAACCTTTTTCTCTGTTGCCGGATCCCGAATATCTTTATCTGAGCCGTCACCACCAGAAGGCTTTGACCCTGCTGGAATATGGCATTCTCAACCAGGCCGGGTTTTGTGTTATCAGCGGGCAGGCAGGTTCAGGCAAAACGACACTTATCCGTTATCTTTTGACTCGCTTTGACAAAGATACGACGGTTGGTTTGCTTTCCAATACCCATAAATCATTTGAAGAATTGCTGGCCTGGATTCTGCTGTCCTTTGACCTGCCTTATCAGGATAAAAGTAAAACAGAACGTTACCAGATTTTTGTGGATTTCCTGATAGAGCAATATGCGAAAAAACATCATACGGTGTTAATCATTGATGAGGCACAGAATATGTCGCCCGCCGCGCTGGAAGAATTGCGCATGTTGTCCAATATTAACGCGGACAAGAATCAATTATTGCAAATGATCTTAATGGGTCAGCCAGGGCTGTTGAGAAATCTTCAACGTCCACAGCTGCGCCAGTTTGCTCAGCGTATTGCTGTTGATTATAAACTTGAAGTAATGAATAAAGCTGAAACGTGCGCCTATATTCGGCATCGTCTTAAGGTTGCGGGTGCGGCCGCAAATGTTTTTGATCCTGCTGCCTGCATGGCGGTTTATTACCACAGCCAGGGTTTACCCCGGTTAATAAACCTGTTGTGTGATACTGCGCTGGTATATGGATATGCTGAAAATGTGCGGATTATTAATAAAGATATCATCAATGACGTTGTCAAAGAACGAGATGAAAATACTATCTTACCGCATTATCATGAACTGAGTGAGGACGGCACATTCACAGAAACAGAAGTCGAAGAGCAACCTGGTATCATCGAAGAACATGTTGAGTCCAAGCCTTCGATTGTCAGTAAAATGACGTCGTGCGGTGAAACAACGGTTTCTGATGAGCCGTTTTCGGGACCTAAACTTATTACTTCCCAGGATGACAAGACAACATTGGATGAAGGAATGACCTTGCCGGTGGGAACCGCTTCGATAACGTCATTAAAACAGGCGAGTTATTTTTCAAAGGCGATGAATCTTCAAAAAGAGGTAGGGGATAGTGAGCGGGATAAAGAGACTTACACAGGCGATGAGCGTAGTCATGATGTGGGGTCGGATGCCATTTCTGCCGATAATAAAGTGCGAGAGGCATCCTCTGATAAAATTATTAGCAGCAAACGGGACGTAGAAGAAAAGCTGGATCGGGAAAAGAGCTTCGTTTCGCGTAAAGGAATAGGCAGATCGGGTTTTATTATTCTTGGTCTTGCCTTTGGCCTGCTGATGTCGGTTACTATTCTGATTTTGTATAAAATGGACAACAGTGTCAGTCCCGGTGTGAATGGAAGCCAAATAGAAGGCAAAATGAAAGAGCTTGAAAATAATTTTGCACATAAATTACAGCTCATTCAGCAACAGCGTGAGGCCGATCTTGAGAAAAGCAGAATAATGAGCCAGGAAAAAGATAACCGTCTGGCACAAATGACAGCTCTTCAACATAAGCAGGATATGGCGTTAGCAATGGCAAAGGCAAGAGCCGAACTTTTGCGAACTAAACTGAAGTCTGAACGAGCCTTACATAATGAACGGCTGGCCATGGAAAAAGCTTCATTGGCTTTTGCCCGTGCGCGTGCTGCCAGGCTTAATGCCAAACTGAGCCAGCAACGGAAAATGGAAGTGCCGCAGCCGATTTCAAATATCAGGCTAAAAGCAGAACAGGCATCTGTAGAGCCGCCAAAAGCCGCGGCTATTGATGCGCCAGCGGAATCGCCTGCTGTTGAAAAGCCGGCAACTAAAGCGCTGCAAACCATGCTTGCTTCGCCCGCCCGGCAGAAGCTATCAGACGTGGATAAAAAAGCAGCGGGATTTCAGTCGAACCCCTGTGAAGGGCCAACAGCCGTATTGTTATCGACCTGTAAAAAATAGGCAATACCGTGCTCCCGGGCTTCGCAGGGACGAAGCCCTCGGCTTTATCGTGGAGCATTCATTGGCGGATATTTATTTTATATGTTTAATTTCAGGCATTATTTTGTGGGGATACTACCTCAGGTTTGCCGTTGTATTTTCCAGCAATGATGTATTTTAGGATTGCGCTCGAAATCTTTTGGCAGGGTGGCGCGGGAGATATTTTCAATCTGTAGCTCAGGCAGAGCCGCCTGATCCAGTTTGAACTTTCGCCGATTGTTGGAAAAAATAAGAATGCCATCAGGATTTAGCAGGCGGCTTGTTTTCTGCAAAAGCCTGACGTGGTCCCGCTGCACGTCAAAAGTTGATCGCATACGTTTGGAGGTGGAAAAACTGGGTGGATCAAGAAAAACAAGATCAAAACGGTACTTTTTTTCGGCCCGATCGAGCCATTCTATGCAATCGGTCTGAAGATAGTCATGAGTGGTTCCTTCATAGCCGTTCAGTGCCATGTTGCGCCGGGCCCAGTCCAGGTAGGTGCGTGACATATCCACAGTCAGGCTTGACGTTGCGCCACCTCTGGCGGCATAGACTGTGGCGCTCCCCGTATAGGCAAATAGGTTGAGAAAGGATTTCCCGGCTGCCAGCGTGCTCAACAGGCCTCGGGTGATACGATGATCCAGAAACAGGCCCGTATCGAGATAGTTTCTGAAATTGACCAGAAAGCGGTTTTCTCCTTCCATGATCTCGACAAAATCTTGACTGTCGGCCAACTTTTCATATTGTGTCTGGCCTTTCTGTTGTCGCCGTACTTTCAGAAATAGTTGTTTCTCAGGGACTTCCAGAACATCAAGGATCACCGCAAGGGCGGTTTGCAAGCGTTCCCTGGTGATTGCTATATCGATTTTTTTGGGTGCTTCGTACTCCTGTACGTGTATCCAGGGCCGTGCTTCATTATTCGGGTCTTCATATACATCAATGGCGAGAGCATACTCGGGCAGATCAGCATCATAAAGGCGGTAGCAGTGAATTTGCTCTCGCTTGCGCCAGCGGCCAAGGTGTTTGAGATTTTTGCGCAGGCGATTGGCCAGCATATTTGCGCCATCGTGGTGTTTTTCGGGATTCAAAGCAGGGGATGCTCCGGTAAGGGGGACATAAGACTGCACCAGTTTAGCGCATTTGCCCTCTTAAGATGAATAATCATAAAAAGGCTAGAGCTATTTGTCCCGGTTATTTAGAATGCAGAGCAAATCCGCCTGGCAGCACGAGGTTGTTTCGGTGGTGGTTTGAAATAGACAAAAGCAGGAGTTATGAATGCCAAAAGCATGTGAGCTGAAGCGGGGGATGGTAGTAGATATTAATGGTATGCCGCATGCGGTGAAACAAGTGGAAGCGAAAAGTCCATCTTCACGTGGGGCCTCGACCCTCTACAAAGTCCGCTTCAATAATCTCCAGAGCGGCCAGAAACTGGATGAATCATACAAGGGTGATGACATGCTCAAGCTTGCGGATTGTCTGCGCACCCAGGTTCAGTATTCCTATAAGGAGGGTGATCTTTATACCTTCATGAATATGGAAGATTACAGCCAGTACAGCCTGAATAAAGACGATCTGGATAACCAGCTGGATTATTTGAGTGAAGGTCTGGAAGGTATCACGGCTTTGCTGGTGGATGGTAATATCCTGGCTATCGAATTGCCGCAGTCGGTAAGCCTCGAAATAATCGAGACCGCACCGGCTATCAAGGGCGCAACCGCCAGCGGACGCAACAAGTCGGCGAGCTTGTCTACCGGGCTGGAAATCCAGGTGCCTGAATATCTTGAGCGGGGTGAGACTATCAAGATTAATACCAGTACGGGGAAATTTATTTCCCGCGCCTGAGCAGCGTGGATATAAGTATATAAAGGCATGTTGTATATTTCATCCAATGTTTCCATTGCAGACAGAGAGATAAGCTTTTCTGCTATTCGTGCGCAGGGTGCGGGGGGGCAAAATGTTAACAAAGTGTCTACGGCGATTCATCTGCGCTTTGATATTCGTGCCTCTTCCCTGCCTGAGTTTTATAAAGAGCGTTTGTTAAAGCTTCAGCGTCAGTGTATTTCCCGAGAAGGTATTATTGTGATCAAGGCGCAGCAATATCGCAGCCAGTTGCAGAATCGGGAAGCGGCGGTGCGGCAGTTACAGTTTATTATTCAAAGTGTCGTTGTGAGTCAGAAAAAACGTCGACCTACCCGGCCAACTCGCAGTTCTCAGAAAAAAAGGATGGATACGAAAACAAAGCGGGGGAAAATAAAGGTTCTTAGGCGCAAACTCTTTGAGTAAGAAATCTGTAGAGACTGTTTCGTGCTGATTTATTTTTCCAGGGTGAAATAAAAAGTGGCACCCTGTTCCGGCTCAGCCGCTGCCCACACCTCGCCACCATGGCGGTGTATGATGCGTGCGACAGTAGCAAGACCAATGCCGCTGCCTTCAAATTCATTGCCATGCAGTCGCTGGAATGCGCCAAAGAGTTTGCCAGCGTATTGCATGTCAAAGCCTGCGCCATTGTCTTTTACATAATATACGATATTGCCTTCTTTTTCGGTTACTCCAAATTCTATGTAGGCCGATGGTTTTTTGCCGGTATATTTCCATGCATTACTGAGAAGATTATCGAAAACGATTTCCAGTAAATGGGCGTCACCCTGTGCTTGAATATTATCTGTAATTTTCACTTCCGGCTTGCGCTGAGGATCGCTCTCCTGCAATTTGCAGATTGATTTTCTGGCTAATAGACTCAGATCGACTTCGGTTCGGGTCATTCCTATGCGGGAAACACGCGATAGTGATAACAGATCATCAATAAGATCGCCCATACGTTTAGCGCCTGCACATATGCGTTGCAGATAGCTTATGCCGGTGTCATCAAGTTGCCCGATACAGTCCTCCTGTATAGCCTGGGAAAAACCATCAATTGTTCGCAGTGGTGCGCGCAGATCATGTGAGACAGAGTAACTAAATGCCTCAAGTTCCTTGTTTATACGGGTAAGTTCACTGGTGCGTTCGGCAACCAGTTCCTCAAGATGATCACGGTGTTTGGCTAATTCATCTTCAGCATGTTTTCGCTCGCTAATATCAATAAAGGTGACTACTGCGCCAATAATCCGGTTATCTTTATTGATAGGATGAGACCAGTATTCGACCGGAAAGCTGCTGCCGTCCCGGCGCCAGAGTACCTCGTCATCTATATGTATATACTGGCCTGAGCGAGCCGCCCTATAGATAGGGCAGGATTTTTCCGGATAGGGGCGGCCATCCGGATAAGTATGGTGAATGAGATTATGTAGTACTTTGCCAGCCAGTTCATCGATATGCTCATAACCAAGAAATCGTAAACAGGCGGGGTTGGCAAAAGTGCAGCGCCCGTTTTTGTCTATTCCATAAATAGCCTCGGCAGTTGAGTCCATGAGAAGCCGTACTTGATCTTCGCTTTTTTTCAAGGCACCAAAAGCTTCGTGCATATTCCTATGCATCAGGTTCATCGCATTGACAACTATCTCAAGTTCATCGACATTTTTGTGCTGTTTGCGTGATAAAGCCAATGGTTTTTCAGGCTGGTTGATTTTAAGATTGCGGGCAAAACTGGCAATGGTGAGTAGATGCCGGGTGATAAGCCTATAAAAAATAAAAAGTATAAAGCTGGCGACCAGAAACATTTTAATGGCATTGCTGATGAGAATGATCCAGAATTTATCAAGCAGACGCTGATATATGCCATCCAGACTTGCACTAACGGTTAATATGCCAATCTTATGTGCCTGTCCCCGGTAAGAATAGAGTAGTGGATAGTGGCATGACAGTGTGTTTCCGGATTTTTGTTTACCTATTGAAGCCCAGACTTTTTTGTTATCCCGAATTTCAATGTATTCTATATCACGAAGGTGTGAGAGGCCTTCTATTTGAGTGTTGAGCGCATGGGTATCTGCTGTCCAAAGGGATTCGCTGATACTTTTCAGATTGACATCCTCAATCTGTTGTAATTGGTCTTTAATAGAAGTAATGTCATTTCTATAATCCCGGTACAACTGTAGTGCGGTGTCGAGTATGGTAATAAAGGAAGTGAACAGTATTACATAGATGATCAGTCGACGTGCAATACCGGGTTTATAGAGGGCTGTTTGCGCGTTAGTCATGATGATGCTTTCGTGCTAATGGAGATAGAATATTATCAAATATTCGTTGATAGCTGCCATCCTGTTTCATTTTGCGTAAGCTTGCTGCAAGTTTGGGTATCAGATGTTGGTGCTTCTTGTTTAGATATACATACATGGAGCGCTTGTCTAGTGGTGGTTCCAGCATTCTTATATTTTTCAGATGATGTCGTTTGATATACGCAAGCCCAAGCCAACGTGAATAGATGATGATGTCTGTGCGGTTTTTCAGTAACAGCTTGAAAAGCAGATCGGCATTTTTAACCTTGGTGAGTGCTGCTGTTTCAGTAATGTTCTGTTCCAGAATTTTCCAGCCGGTGATGATGGCAACAGACCAGGGTTTCAGACTTTTCCAACCTGAAACCGGAAAAGAGGCATGCCGGGTAAAAATAACGAATTCCATATCCATGACTTTTTCGGGCACCTGGATCAGGTTGGGATAAATTTTCTGCAGCCCGGCAATGCGTAACAGATCACCATCGTCAATTCCGGTATTGGCGTTGATGAGTGCTCGTTCGGCTGGAAGTTTGACTGATTTCAGATTATAGCCGATCCGGTTCAAGGCTTTTCTCAGGATGCTGTCAACGAATCCGGTCTGCCTGTTATTGGATAACGGTTCAATGACAGAGGAATCCAGTATCAGGACTTTTTCAGCCGCGAGTGTGGCAGGAATGCAAATCAAAGCCCAGCCTGTTATTGTGAACAGGATGCGTAGACTCAACCAGTAGCAACGGCCAGGCTTATCAGTCCTCATGCCTTTCTCATTCTAATGACTCCAAAGAATGCTCCCTCACAATTTCTTTACAATTAAATATAGACCATGGATTCCTGAGTTACAAATTTTCTGGAGTCAGTCTTATTGTTTCGGTAGGGATTATTTCGTCATGTCCTGCCGATCTCTCGATCTGAACTGGAAACAGTGTTGTCAGTTTTTTCTTATGTTCAGAATCATCCCGGCCAACCAGGTTTTGTTCTTATCGGCAGGCTTAACAGAGATTGTAATATATAGTAGCTATTTGACCATGTTCTTCAAATAGGTTCATCTTTATGCCCAAATTTTTGCTCAGATGCCGGATGGCTGTGTTGAAATCGACGGGCTTACCCCGTGGTATCCAGAAGCCCACCCTGGTTACCGGAGGACATGGCACTCTTAGCATGTTGTCGTGGTTGCAGGCGCGCATGGCTCCTCCTTCTTACGCAGGCGGCGTAAAAATTATGATCCTGATAAAAAAACTGGAATATACAATTTTGGTGCGTTGTGGGGCACTATCTTTGGCCACCCACGCGCAATGATGCTGAGTGCAGATGTTTAATGGGATACGAACAAACCGGAGTGTTTGCAAAGAGGAAAAAAATGGCAGCTCTGGAAATATTATTTTTTTTCTTTAATCCAGATACCGCCACACCTTGTGGGATACTCCCCCTGCACCCTCCCAGAGGACGAGGCGTTTAAACGCCTTCTTTTGAATTATGCTCATACTCCAAATCAGGAAAATATGAATTATTGTTATTATGACTTTAGTAGAGCAAACCTTGTGCCACAAATAAAAATAACATTAAATACAACAGCTTATATGTATCTTATCATCTTGTGATGGATGTGTTGGAGGTGAGTGTAAAAAATAGCGACACAATTTATTGTTATTTATTAGTGAGATTATTGTAACCGATTGTTTATTAATACGTTAATGTGGGCTTTAATTATTTGTAAAACTGTCGATAATGACGGGAAAATGTTAAGAATTCCGACAAGACAGCATAAAGAACCACAAAACAGGGAATAAAGTTATAAAGTTGGTTTGCGTTTTAACCTGTTTCCCGGTTTTTCAGAAAAACACGAACACATCAAATCTGGAACCTCAGGGGCAAGTCGGGATATGCTTTTTATGCTTGCGGCAGGTGAATGTTATTATTAGCCCATGCAGGGATTAACGTCGCTCAACATTCGTCAGCAATTATTACAGCTTTACCAGCGATTACTGGTGGAAATTCGTGGTGAGCGACTTGTTGTTCAAGCATTGCAGAACAGGTCGTTGAAATCAGAGAAAATTGTTCTACTGGCCAACGGCAAGGCCGCAGCCTCAATGGCCCGAGGCGCGATGCAGGTACTAGGGAACCGTATCATTGATGCACGGGTGATTACAAAAGCAGATCATGCTCAGGGTCTGGAAGACGAGACGGGGTTTCGCTGTCTGGAGGCGGGCCACCCACTACCCGACAAGCATAGTCTGAAAGCGGGGCAGGAGTTGCGGGAGTGGCTTCCCGGATTGCCTGACGAGGTTAGTCTGCTGGTGTTAACGTCAGGTGGGGCTTCGGCGCTGATTGAGGTTCTGCCGCAGGCAACGTCCCTTGGGAGGCTGGTGCGTCTGAACCAGTGGTTGCTGGGGAGTGGTCTGGATATTCACGCCATCAACCGGATCCGTCGTTCGGTGTCCTGCATCAAGGGGGGTGGCTTGCTGGCTTGTGTGCCACCTATGGTTCCTGTCGAACATCTAATCCTGTCTGATGTGCCCGGTGATGATCTGGCTGTTATTGGCTCGGGGTTGTTTGTTGCAACAGCAAGGGCTGCGGGGATTAAAACAGAGACGCCCCCCGGATGCGAAGTCTTGCCTGACTGGATTCAGGCCATGCAGCAGGCTGCGCGGGGCTGTCGTGCATGGCAGGCAAAAAAAAGCCTGTTCGATCATCGAGTCCATCATCAGATTATCGCCAGCAATACGTGGGCCTGTCAGCGTCTGCTATCGCTGGCTATGGATACAGGCCAGAAAGATGTCTATCTGCACCGGCAGCCGCTTGCAGGGGATGCACGATTACAGGGGCAGGCCATTGCGTCTTATTTGCGCAGGCAGGCCAAAACCGGGCTGCATATCTGGGGTGGAGAGACAACCGTTGTCTTGCCACCGCAGCCAGGGCGGGGTGGACGCAACCAGCATCTGGCACTGGCAGCAGCGCAAACGCTAGCAGATACAAAACATATCAGCTTGCTGGCTGTAGCTACCGATGGCAGTGACGGGCCAACCGATGATGCGGGTGCCATCGTCGATGGCGGCACACTTGAACGGGGCAAGGCTGAAGGGCTGGCTGCCGGGCTGGCCTTGCAACAGGCGGATGCCGGTCATTTTCTGGAAGCTGCGGGTGATTTGGTCAATACCGGTGTGACAGGAACCAATGTGATGGATATCGTACTGGCATTCAAGGAAACACCGCAGTAGATTGATCCTGAATCGGACAGACTATCTGGCGATAGAGACTTAGCGAGGCTGTCCAGGTCTGTTAATATCCCTGTATGCTGGAAGAACATAACCTTTACCCTCAGGCACAAATCTGTCTGCTTAGCCGGGATGCTGATGCCAAAGTGGCGCAGACGCATGCAACAGCTGAGCGCTGGCGCAGAGGTGAGTTTATGTTGGGTGAGTCAGGGGTTGCGTCTATCCGTGAGCCGGGTCGGCCGGACGAGCCTCGACTCGTCGACCAGCGTCATTTACCAAAACGTGGCATGCACAGTCGGGAAGCGCGTGCGGCGTTGATTCATGCACTCTGTCATATCGAATTCAATGCTCCTGAATTCAAGTCATAAGTGCATAACCAGTTAATGTTTTTTTATTAATCCCCGTTAGCTCTTCAAAAACCTCATACGGAGTTTTAAACCCCAGACATT
>VAOX01027520.1_pt1 | contig 16652 bp, 12 predicted proteins | sample 3393891 | NCBI WGS metagenome assembly VAOX01 (sample SAMN08290429, study PRJNA428436) | hydrothermal vent metagenome | isolation source: Deep-sea hydrothermal vent chimney | place: Indian Ocean: Southwest Indian Ridge | depth 2822 m m | reverse complement strand
GACGATAAAATCGAGCTCCGCCCTTTGCTACGCAGTGGTGCTAGCGACGACGAACTCGCAACAGCCGTGCGACAAGCCATTGCGCAAAAACCGGAACGTCACACCTTTCGTGAAACACCGCAGAAAATTGTACGTATCATGGCAAAAACCGGTGGCTAGTAATCACCACAGGAAACCTCTCGCCATTGATAACGAAGCACTCGTCACATGAATCACGGCAATCACAGGCGACTAGCCACCAATGCGGCGCCTAACAGTCCCACCCGCGAATTCATCACCACATGAACTGGAATCGTTGCCAGCAATTCGGAAAACCGCCCTTTTGCCCGGAAAGCTTGGACGAACTCCCCTGACCGAAGACGGTCGATAATTTTCGGTGCGATGCCGCCCGCCACAAATAAACCACCGGTGGGTAGCAACGTCAGCGCCAAGTTTCCCGCCGCCGCACCATAAAGACGAGTGAACCAGTCCAACGCTGCCTGCGCCAAGAGGTCACCATCGTGCAACGCAGCAGCGGAGATCGCCGCCGCCTGATCACCAGCGTTCACCGCCATCGCCTGGCGCAAGCAGGAAGATTCCTCTCCGCCACGACTGCGCAAGAATGTGTAAATATTAACCAACCCCTGGCCAGAAATCAGTCGCTCATAGGACACATGGCCGAAGCGCTCGGTCAAGTCGTGCAATAATTCGGCCTGGTTCAGGTTGGCGGGCGCAAAGTCTGCATGACTACCTTCCGAGGGAAAAACGCGATATTGTTCGCCACACCACGTCATAAAACCCATGCCTAGCCCAGTGCCTGCGCCAAGAATGGCGCGTACACCACGAGAAACTGGATGACCCAATTGCAGTGTTTCCAAATCAGTTGATGGCAACATTTCGATGCCATAGCCGATGGCAGAAAAATCGTTAATTAACGTCACTGCCCGGATATTCAACGCCACGGCTATTTCATCGGCATCAATCCACCACGGTAGGTTGGTAATTTTCGCCCGCCTCTCCACAACCGGGCCGGCTACGCCGAAACAAGCGCCATGGAGTGCAGCGGTTTCACCCGGACGCAAAAATTCATCCAGCATGGACAGCAGCCCGTCGTATTGATGGCTATCGAAACGCCGCTCGCGTGTAATACTGATTCCCGTTGACTTCAGCACACCCAGTAACAACAATGTTTTCGTCCCGCCAATATCGCCAGCAAGCACCATAGTCGGTAGCGCGCTCATTGGATAAAAGGCTCTGGTCGATGAACCGCGTATCCTTGCGCATAGTCGACGCCAATCATATCCAGCTTATCGAGAATTGCGTTGCTCTCAACGAATTCGGCAATGGTTTCAATCCCCATAACGTGGCCGACTCGGTTGATAGCTTCCACCATGGAACAATCGATACTGTCGTTTACCATATCGCGAACAAAAGCGCCGTCAATCTTAAGGTAATCGACTGCGAGGTTTTTCAGGTAACTAAAAGAGGACATTCCACTACCAAAATCATCTAACGCAAAACGACAGCCGTGCTGCCGCAATGCCAGAATAAAATCACCGGCCGCCTGCAAGTTGGCAATAGCCGCAGTTTCAGTTATCTCAAAACAAATAACTCCCGGTGGAATATGATGTAGCGCGAGCTGGTCACGCACGAACTCCAGGAAATAATCGTCCATCAACGACGCGCCCGATAAATTAATAGCTAATGTATCGCGTGGCAGCACAGCCGCGTTACGATTGGCCGAATTTTTGGATTTCTTTCGGCCACGCGATGATCGAACATTTTGTGGACGCGCCGATGCGCTGCTGGCAAAGGACTGGTACAGCCCAAAGGTTTTGCGGATAACCCAACGATCCAAAGTCGGCATTAAATTATAGCGTTCCGCTGCGGGGATAAAAGCGCCGGGAGCGATAATCACACCATCTTCACCCTCCATGCGTAAAAGGATTTCGTAATGTATCCCCTGATTAGATCTGCTTTCCCCGATGGGGGATATCCGCTGATAGTAAAGACGAAAACGATCTTCTTCGAATGCCTTGGCAATTCCAGATACCCATGTCATTTCATCATGCAACCGTGCTAACTCTACATCATCGGCGCGAAAAACCTGGATACGGTTGCGGCCCTTGCGCTTAGCGATGTGGCACGCACTGTCAGCGGCTCCCAGCAAGCTGGTAAAATGCCCGCGACCGCCCCCAATATCCACCACACCGATGCTCGCTCCGACGAAAAAAGTCTTATCCTCCCAGACAAAATGAAATTGCTGTACTGCTCCCAGCAATTTATCGGCAGCGTCCTCCGCCATGGCCAAAGAACAATGCGGTAACAACGCGCCAAATTCGTCCCCACCCAAGCGAGCCAGAATAACAGATGGAGGCAAGCATTCTTGCAGCAAGGTTGTTAATTGGCGCAGCAATTCATCGCCGGCGGCATGGCCGCAGGTATCGTTAACTACTTTGAATTGATCCAAACCGAGATACAACAATGCATAGACACCGCCATTGAGGCGAATACTTTCCAGCTTGGTGTTAAGACGCGTTTCAAACTCGTGACGATTCACCAGACCTGTTAGCATGTCATGCCGTGCCTGCCAAGCCAGTTGACGCGCCAGGGAACGGGTCTCGGTCACATCACGAAAAACCAGCACCAGACCGACAGTTTCTCCGCCATAATTGCGAATAGGCGCAACCGAATCCTCAATAGAAAATTCACGGCCGGTGGCGTTTAGCAACAAATGATCACTATCGAGGGCAACCGTCTGTCCATCCGGCACCAAATCATAAACCGGATGATCAACCGGCTGGTGCGTTATCTCGTTTACTATGCGAAAAACAGCCCCCAACAATTGACCGTGCGCATCCGCCGCGCGCCAACCTGTTAATTTTTCCGCCATATGATTCATCTGATCGATGCGACCATCCGTATCAGTCGTAATTACCGCGTCGGCGATAGAATGCAGCGTGACTTCAGCATGTTCTCTTTGCCGAAACAACGCTGCCTCTACTCGTGCCGTACGACGGGTCACGAAAAATGCGATACCCACTCCCAGCAGTAGAGTAATCGCACCGACACCCAACATCCACCGATAGGCAATCGCATAACTACTATCCAGGGTACTCACCGCCGTATCGGGAAGAGCGTATTCAAGCTGGAGCAGTTTATCGAATTCCGCCATCTGCCGATGCTGCGCGACGGCAGCGTCAGCCAGCAACAACTGGCTAGCGACATCGCGCCGTGTACGAATAGCCTTGGCTGCTTGATTTTGTCGCTGGAAGCTCGCCGCAGTCTGCTGCAGCCATTGCCCCAACGTCTGCTGTTCCTCTTCACCTGATGCCATTGCCACCAACTGGCCACGCACACGGTTAAAATGCCCAGCGCTCTGTTGGAACGCCGCCCACTGCGCCTGGCGTTGACTGGCCACCGGCACTAGCGCGAGACGATGCAGCCATAGCGCCCGTTCCCGCAAGATACTCCGTATAGTGCCAATCAGCTCGATTTTTGTTCTTTGCTGCTGAATAGTAGTTTCTATTCGCTGGTTAACCGCCGACATCTGATTAAGACTGAAAATGACGATGACCGCCAATAGCGCCAACACACTACTGAAACCTAATACGGTCAAGTATCTGGAACCACGCGTACTCACGATTCACCGCCAACATTAAGAGGCCGCTCACCCATCAACGTAGGATCTAACAACGAAATAAAAAATACCATCTGTCCAAGAAAAACCCGTCATTGTATCACCCCGCGGAAAACTTACCAACGAGGAATCCGCCCAGCGATCGCAAATAAATAATCTCATTATGCCCGGTAAAACACTCCGGTAACTAACCCATTCAAATGAGTGTCGCACGATCTTCCGTTTCTTCCGCAGAATTCAACGCATCGACTGCACCGAGAGATGGTTGCTCTAATTCCACATTTTCTATCTGAGAAAAATGGCGGCTTATCTTCTGGCTGGTCACCTGCACATCTTCAGCGTCTTGATGGGCTAGACGAATATGATCTGCTAATTTCTTCATGCGCAGGTCAAAGCGGCCAAACTCCTTAGCCAGCTTGCCCAGGCTATCTTTGATAATGTGTACTTGCTTGCGAGTTTCCACATCCTTGATTACCGCTCTGGCAGTATTCAGCACAGCCATCATCGTCGTTGGCGAAACCAGCCAGACGCGCTTTCGCATTGCGTAAGCCACCAAATCGGGATGATAAGCATGAATTTCAGCAAAAACCGCCTCTGCCGGAATAAACATCACAGCACCGTCGCTTGTCTCGTTGGCAATGATATATTTCTCGCTAATGGCATCGACATGCTTTTTCACGTCTGCCTTGAATAATTTCTGCGCCTGAATACGTTCTGCTTCTGGTAAATCAGCGATGAACATACGGTGATAATTTTCCATGGGAAACTTAGAGTCCACCGCGACGGTACCGGTCGGCTCTGGCAAAAACAACACACAATCGACGCGACTGCCGTTGCTGAAAGTGTACTGCATCGCATAGCCCTGCGGGGGCAGGATATCGCGTACCAACGACCCCAATTGTACCTCGCCAAACGCACCACGGGCGCGCTTATCACCCAGCAGTTCTTGCAGACTAACTACATTGCTGGCTAAACCGTCGATTTTTTTCTGCGCTTCGTCAATCGTCGCTAGCCGCGTTATCACGTTGGCGAATGTCTCATTAGTCTTTTTGAACCCTGCTTCTAGCCGCTCCGATACTCGACCACTAATTTGCTCTAGTCGGCCGTCAACCGACTGCGTTAGATTATCGATAGTGCCGGTCAATTGCTGGGTAGTAGCACGCATCGTTTCCTGAAATAATTCCCGCTCAGCACGAGTTTGCTCACCCAGCGTTTCCAACAACTTGGTTATAATTTCAGTATGAATCGTATCCAGTTTGCCTTGCAACGTCATGGAAAATTCTGACAGATGTTTCGTTACTGCCTCACGGTTTTGCGATAAGTTTTCCGCCTGAGAAAATTGGGACGATTGGATCGACTCACGCGTTAACTTTAACTCCAAGGTAATCACGCTACGCAGACGCTCGGTCGTCTCGACTAACACGGTGTTAAGACGGTCTCCTTGTTTAGTTAACCCATCGTGCAGATCGTTCAGCATGGCGCGATGTTTCTCTTCCAGCAAATGAGCGATATGATCTGGAAATTCATGCTGTAACTGCGTAAATTTATAAAGTCTGAATGCCATCCAGACGAAAGCGAGTAGGACTAGCAGCACCATAGTGCCAAATAAAACTTGTTGCATATTTTGTTCCTTCAGTCAGCACTCATTGCCACGTAACGCGGCAATGAGTCGCCGCATGTCCTCCGGCATTTCCGCTTGCCAAGCCATGTCAAGCCGACTTTCCGGGTGTACCAGCCCTAGCCTGGCCGCGTGCAACGCTTGGCGACAAAAGCCCATCATGTCACCATTGACACGCAATTTCGTACCACCACCGTATGTTGAATCACCAACCAATGCGTGGCCAATTGATTGCATATGCACTCGGATCTGGTGAGTGCGCCCAGTTTCCAGGCGACATTGCAACAAACTACAAGCCGCAAACCGTTCGATCACGGCGTAATGGGTAACCGCCTGTTTACCGGTGGTCACGACCGCCATTTTAGTGCGACAGCGAGGATGTCGGCCAATCGGCGCTGTCACGGTTCCATCACGGACAACGATACCGTGCGCGACCGCAAGATATTCGCGCCGAACACTGCGCGCTTGCAACTGACGGACAAGATCGGTTTGCGCCGTTAGGGTCTTTGCCACCACCAACAAACCGCTGGTCTCCTTATCGAGCCGGTGGACAATCCCCGCGCGCGGCATATCCGTTAAGCGAGGACAATAGTGTAACAGCGCATTGAGCAAGGTTCCGTGCCAATGCCCGCTTGCTGGATGAACCACCAATCCCGGTGGCTTATTGACCACTAGCAGCCATTCATCTTCGTAAATGATATCGAGGGCCATCTCCTCAGCGACATAAGGTTGTTCAGACGGATGCGTCAACGGCATTACTGCCACGCGCTCGCTGCCCCATACGCTTTGTTTAGGCGCCACCACCTTGCCGTCTAGATGTACCTGGCCCCGCCGTATCCAATCCTGCAAACGACTGCGGGAATAAGCCGGCAATAATTTCTGTAACGCCTGATCCAGCCGCAGCCCAGCGTATTCCAATGGAATCACTAGATCAAACGGCTGGAGTTGCATGGCGTTTGCGTTATAATTCGGTAAATTTTTCTCGAGTTCAGTCATGAAGCGTAGTGTAGCGGTAATTGTTCTCCTCTTGTTAACCGGCTGTGGCCTGCTGCCGAAAGTACAAGACGAAACATCTGGCTGGTCGGCACAAAGACTCTACAGCACGGCACAGAGCAAAATGAACGACAGCTCTTATGAAGATGCCATTAAATATTTTGAGAAATTAGAGGCCCGCTACCCCTACGGCCGTTACGCCCAACAAGCACAACTAGAAATTGCCTATGCTTACTATAAGGATGACGAGCCAATTTCTGCGCTTGCCGCCAGCAACCGCTTTATTAGACTACATCCCGATCATCCTCACGTAGATTACGTCTATTATTTGAAAGGCGTGATCAATTTTAACGCGAACCTGGGACTGCTGAGTCATTTAGGGCTAGGCAGCAAAAGTCTGGCTGACCGTGACCCTAAGGCAGCACGAGAATCATTCGCTGCTTTCAAGGCACTCGTCACCCGTTTTCCTCATAGCAAATACACGCCGGACGCGTTGGCGCGCATGCGTTACCTAGCCAATACCCTCGCCGCTCACGAAATAGCCGTTGCCCGTTACTATATGCGTCGAAGTGCTTATCTCGCCGCGGTTAATCGAGCACAGGGCGTGATAAAAACCTATCCGCACACCCCCGCTGTCGAGCAAGCGCTCATCATTATGGCCGATGGATATAAAGCGATGGGAATGATGAAACTACAACACGACGCAGTACGCGTGCTGAAGCTGAATTTCCCCCATAGCACTTATCTCGCTCATGCCAACACACAGGCCAACTCCTGGTGGAAACTATGGTAAAACTGTGCCCATAAAGCCATTGGCTAATGTCAAACTAGCCAGTTATTATTCCAGCCATGGATGATATTTTGAGGTAATAGGATAGCGCCGGTCCTTACCGAACCCACGGTGGGTAATGCGAACCCCTACCGGTGATTGCCGTCGTTTGTACTCATTCAGGTCGACTAACCGCACGACCCGACGCACAGTGGATTCATCGAAACCAAGTGCCGCGATTTCATCAGGGCAAATGTCGTGCTCAACATACGCCTCCAGGATCTGGTCCAGTATTTCGTATGGAGGCAATAAATCCTGATCTGTCTGATTTGCCCGCAGCTCTGCAGAAGGCGCACGCTGGATTACCCGTTCGGGAATCACCCGCCCCAGCCGGTTGCGATAACGAGCCAACCGATATACCAATGTTTTAGGCACATCCTTCAACACCGCGAAGCCACCAGCCATGTCACCGTACAGCGTGGCGTAACCCACTGCCATTTCACTCTTATTGCCAGTAGTTAGTACAATAGATCCATATTTATTCGACAACGCCATCAACAACATACCACGAATGCGCGCCTGAATATTTTCCTCGGCAGTATCGAATGGCAAGCGGTTAAACTCGCCCGCCAGCAAATTCAACATTGCGTCAAACGCTCCCTTGATTGGCAATGTACTGTAGCGCACACCATGAATAGCCGCAATTTCCTCAGCATCCTGTAAGCTAATATCGGCAGTAAACTGGGATGGCATCATAACCGCTTGAACTCGTTTCGCGCCGAGAGCATCCACTGCCACCGCCAATGTTAGTGCAGAATCGATCCCGCCAGACAAGCCGATGACAACGCCGGGGAAACCATTCTTCTCAAGATAATCTTTCACCCCTAGGCACAACGCCCGGTAAACACTTTCATCTGGCGCTAGAGAGGGTACAACAGTACCTCGCCGAGGAATGCTTTTCTCCAACTCGACAATACGCAGGCATTCCTCAAACATGGGCAGCTGGTGGATCAAGCCACCATGATGGTCCATGACAAAAGAAGCACCGTCGAAAATTAATTCATCCTGGCCACCCACCATGTTGACGTAGATCATTGGTAAGCCACATTCACCAATACGATTGCGCACCGCTTCGTAGCGGGAAGACTGCTTTTCCATATGGTAGGGAGACGCGTTCAATACCAGCAAAACTTCAGCACCGTCTTGGGAACTACAGGTGGGTGCGCCAGCTTCCCAAATATCCGCGCAAATATTGACGCCAAAGGTTATCCCCGACTGCTCAAAAACGCAGGTAGCCTCTCCCGGCACAAAATAACGTACCTCGTCGAATACCGAATGATTAGGTAACTTTTGTTTATCATAGGTGCACACCACATTGCCGCCCCGCAGCACCGATGCCGCATTGTAGCAACGACCAGCTTCCTGGCGTGGATGGCCAATCACCATAGTAATATCCGGCGCTTCCCGCGCCATGCGGTACAGCACCGCGTCACACGCGTGGTAGAAGCCCTCCCGCAGCAGCAAATCTTCAGGCGGATAACCCGTCAACGCCAACTCAGGAGCCACCAGCAACTCGGCGCCCAGTGCCACAGCCTGGTGAGCATAATCCAATAACTTAGCGGCATTTCCCTCCAAGTCACCAACAGTGCAATTGATTTGAACAATGGCGACTTTCATGACACCACCACTTCTGCCGCAATCGCCTGGGACACCGCCTCGCCAATACCAGATGGAGACTCAGCCACCACGACACCAGCCGCTTTCAATGCACGAATTTTATTGGCGGCCAAGCCACTGCCACCGGCGATAATTGCCCCGGCATGTCCCATACGTTTACCTTTAGGTGCCGTTTGGCCAGCGATATAAGCTGCCACCGGCTTGCTGATTTGCGATTGAATATACTCGGCAGCGGCTTCCTCACGAGAACCGCCGATTTCTCCAACTAAGATAATAGCCTCCGTGTCAGGATCATCTTGGAATAGTGCGAGACAATCAATGAAGTCCATACCCTTAATCGGATCACCCCCAATACCCACACAAGTGGACTGCCCAAGGCCAATTTGCGTAGTTTGATATACGGCCTCGTAGGTCAATGTCCCAGAGCGAGAAACAATCCCCACCTTACCAGCTTGGTGAATAAATCCCGGCATAATGCCGATTTTGCATTCACCTGGTGTTATCACGCCGGGACAGTTAGGCCCGATCAAGCGGGTGCCACTGCCGTTAAGCACAGCGTTAACTTTCAGCATATCCAACACGGGAATTCCCTCGGTAATACACACGACAACCTCGATACCAGCGTCAACAGCTTCCAAAATAGAATCAGCGGCGAAAGCAGGAGGCACATAAATAACACTAGCGGTCGCACCGGTCTCCCGCACGGCTTCACGCATTGTATTAAATACCGGCAACCCCAGATGACGCTGCCCTCCTTTGAATGGCGTAACACCACCGACCATCCGAGTTCCATAACGAATTGCTTGCTCGGAATGGAAAGTCCCTTGCTTACCCGTAAACCCCTGGCACAGCACTTTCGTTTGTTGATTAACCAATATACTCAATTTACGCTCATCGACTTTTCAATTTTAACGGGCCGCCGCAACTGCCTGTTGCGCAGCGTCAGTTAGACCGTCAGCAGAAATAATAGCGAGACCACTTTCCACCAGCATAGTACGGCCCCGCTCGACATTCGTGCCTTCCAGACGCACGACGACCGGCACGGTCACGCCAACATCACGCACTGCCTCGACAATACCCTCGGCAATAATGTCACAGCGCATAATACCGCCGAAAATATTTACCAACACGGCGCTAACGCTGGGATCGGCAAGAATAATTTTAAACGCATGTGCCACTGTTAGTGCCGTCGCACCGCCGCCTACATCAAGAAAATTAGCCGGCTTACCACCGTGTAACTTAATCAGATCCATGGTCGCCATCGCCAAGCCAGCACCGTTCACCATGCAGCCGATATTGCCATCGAGGGCAATATAATTAAGCCCTGCTTCCCGCGCCGCCACCTCCTTGGGATCATCTTGTGAAGGATCACGCAATTCGGTCAACCCTTGACGCCGGTAAAGCGCATTGTCGTCCACCACGATCTTGCAATCCAGTGCGACCAATTCACCACCGATCACCGCCAGCGGATTAATTTCCAACAGAGACAGGTCGTTGTCCAAGAACAAACGATACAACCCCTTTGCCAACGTTGTTAATCGACCTACCTGTTCCCGCTGCAACCCTAAGCCAAATGCTAGGCTACGGCACTGGAAGTTCTGTAATCCCCAGACGGGATCGCATACTTCACGCAAGATTTTTGCTGGATCAGTTTGCGCAATCTCCTCGATCGCCATGCCACCAGCGGCGGACGCTACCAGAACTATTCGCTCACACTCACGGTCAACCGTCAAACTCAGGTAAATTTCCCGCTGGATGTCTAATGATTCCTCCACCAACACAGCTCGCACCTTTTGTCCGGCTGGTGCATTTTGATGCGTAACCAATGATGCGCCGAGAAGTTGGGCTGCATGTGCCTGTAATTCTTCAATGGATTGGGCATGACGCACGCCGCCTGCTTTGCCGCGTCCGCCGGCATGAACTTGCGCTTTCACAACCCAACCAACCCCTCCTAGCGCCGTTGCGGCGGACTCGATCAACGCCGCATCCGTCACCACCACCCCGCGCGGGGTGACAATGCCATAATCACGCAGCAGCTGCTTCGCCTGGTATTCGTGAAGATTCATAACATCGCCATTGCCACTTTCCAGCAAAAAATTAAAGAGCGGTAATTTTGGAGCAAAACGCTGGAAGATTCCAGCATCGCACGCCATGCGCCCGAGCCACGTCTGAAAAAAATGGCGGTAGCGCCCAATGCGGCGCACTTAAAATATACCGAGAACTCATGAGGGAAAAAACCAGGATAACCAAATCATTGGTGCAAAATACCGGTATTTTGCACGTCAAAACCTAGGGTTAACTGTTAATAACGCACGTCTCTAAATTTGTTCAGCCCACAATAATGCCTGAAAATGTGTGCGGTTAACCTCGCTCGCATCCACACCACACATTTTCGCCAGTTTTTCTATTTTCTGCGGATTTTCCTCTTCGCAAGCAACAGCCAGTTTGAGAAAAGGCGCATAAACGCCACACCCACTAACCAACGCGTCAAAAACCGGCTGCGGAAGATGAAGATTGGCCAATGCCTTATCAATCGGCATGTCCAGCAACACGTCCAGCAGCGAGAAGACACCAACGATGAATAGGCTATCGATCGCCAGCGGTGCTAATTCTCGCTGACCAAGCAACTCGGTTAGTCGAGCGCGAACCAAGGCGTTTTTCAGTATCGACTGGCTGCGCTGATCGGCGGAGCCAGAAATAAATAACAATAACGTCAACCAACGGTATAGCTGTTCGTATCCCAATACAATCAGCGCATGAGCAATGGAATGAATCTCTTGCTCAAGCCCGTTAGCCGCTGAGTTAATATAACGCAGCAATCTGTACGACAGCATAGGATTGCGCCTGAATCCTTCTTCTAACTCGGGAAGTTCCGCCTGCCCCCTAACCTTGTTGAGCAACTCCATAACTTTAAGCCGGTCATTATCAACATATTGCACCGACACAAGTTTCGGCCGGGAAAAAAACAATCCCTGAAAGTAATGAAAAGATAACTTACGACAAACATCGAAATCCTCTTCCGCGTTGACCTCGATAGCTAGCATCTGCGCCGCGCCGCCATTCATGATGGCAATCACTTGTTTGCCCAATTCAATCGCATCGAACTGGGCAATATGAAGGCGAACGTAATGAACAACTTTAAGCAACGGCGCCATTTCTGGAGAATAAACAAAATCATCCAAGGCAAGTTGGAATCCAGCAGCCGCCAATCGTTGCAATGGCTTGAGCAACGACACCGCCTGCGCGGCCATCACAGGAACAACCACGACAATGCCATTGCGGGGCAAATCAAACAACAAATGACTCTCCAGCGCCGCTGCCGTCAAAAAAACAAACAGCTGCCGCTCACGCAATAATTGTTCAATGTGTAACCCCAAGAGACATGTCAGTAAAGTTTCGTCATGCAACCGCTGCAACGATTCATCACATTCACGCCGACAATAATCCCCCATATCCGCGTTTCCTCGTAACCTCAGCTCATAACCAATGACTTTCTGAAACCGATCGAATACCGACTGTCGCCCAATAAACCGCTGACGCAAACCGACAACATCTGTTACCTCTCCATGGGTAGGAATATTCAAAATACTGGTTACCACACCAGCCGTTGGAATTTTTCCCGTATCTACCACGGGCGGTTCCGTTGTCATTTGGTGGCCTAATGCATTAACTGCTGGCGCTGTCTCGGCAGCTGAGGGCAGTTTTCCCCCCTTCGCACCGGGGGAGCAAGATTTCTTTCCCGAACGTCCCCCACCGGAGAGAAATTTTAAATATTTTTTAAGCATTGGATAACAAACCTGAGATCATACCTACGACAATTGTATGAATATAATCAATAATGCATGAAATGATCTTGAATAAGGCGGCGTACCCTGCTGAAACTAGTTTATACAAGACTTAAAACAGCGGCGGCGGTACGTCACACACTGAGCAAAGATAACGTAGTTGTATTTCGGACGCCAGAAGAAGTCGGCAATTCTTTGATGGCGCTACTGAAACATAAAGACAAGCTCCTGATTCAGCAGGTGATCGAGGTGGAACTAACTGAGTTGCTGGCGCAATATTCAAGCATTGAAGACACCCCTGGCCAACAGCATGATAATTGCCCCCCCCATTACGAGTGATTTCGATTAAAATAGTCTGCAATGGAAAATTATGCACTGATCCTAATTGGCACGGTTTTGGTCAACAACATTGTTTTGACCGACATGCTCGGCCTGTGCCCATTTATGGGCGTATCGAAAAAGTTGGAAACCGCCTTTGGCATGGGCGCGGCGACCACTTTTGTGCTCACCTTGGCGACTGGTACCAGCTATTTGATTAATGAATACTTGCTGGGCACCGACTACGCTTACCTACGCACTTTATCATTCATCATCGTCATCGCTGGCATTGTTCAATTCACCGAGATATTTATTCGTAAAACCAGCCCACTGCTCTACCAAATGCTGGGCATTTATCTGCCACTGATTACGACAAATTGTGCCGTATTGGGAATCGCGCTGCTCAACGTCCAAGCCAAGCATACTTTTCTAGAATCGATATTTTTCGGGCTAGGTGGTGCAATCGGTTTTTCCCTGGTATTGATAATTTTTGCTGCCATGCGCGAGCGCCTGGAGACAGCGGATGTCCCGGCTTATTTTAAGGGGTCACCCATCGCGATGATTAACGCCGGCTTATTGAGTTTGGCGTTTATGGGGTTCTCCGGGCTGGTTAAGTAATGCGTAAAATGGGTCGACGAGGGCCAGCCACGTGCTGACGGCCATCCTCATTATGTCCGGTCTTGCATTGGCAATCGGCATAGTCTTGGGTTTTGCAGCGGTTAAATTTAAAACCGAAGAAAATCCGCTGGTGGATAAAATAGATGCTATTTTGCCACAAACTCAATGCGGTCAGTGTGGTTTTCCTGGCTGCTATCCTTACGCCGAGGCCATTTCCCGTGGAGAGGCCGATATTAATCGTTGCTCACCAGGTGGGCGTGAAGGTCTTCACCAGCTCGCCGACTTGCTTGGCATCGATGTAAATTCCTTGGGCGACAACCAGCTCCAGACTAAAGTCAAAGCGGTGGCAATAATCGATGAGCAGCGCTGTATTGGTTGCACCCTCTGTGTGCAAGCTTGTCCGGTGGATGCCATTATCGGTGCCGCCAAGCAAATACATACTGTCATCAGCGAACAATGCACCGGCTGCGAACTATGCGTCGCCGCCTGTCCAGTAAACTGCATCGAGATGAAAGCGCTGACCGAGGATATCACCCAATGGAAATGGAAGTATCCCCGTTTTGACATTAAAAACATCACGCGACGCACCCACAAATGAGAAAGCTATTTACCTTCCACGGTGGCATTCACCCATCCCAGCACAAAGTGTTGTCCACCAGCAGACCCGTAGAACGCGCACCCTTACCTGCCCTACTCATTGTCCCTTTGCGCCAACATATCGGCGCGGCCGCCAAACCACAGGTATATCCTGGTGACCAAATATTAAAAGGTCAACGTATCGGCGATGCTGATGGCGCCATTTCCGCAGCGGTCCATGCACCAACCTCGGGACGAGTGATCGCCATCGAACCGCGTCCAGTCGCCCATCCATCAGGTATGCCTGATATCTGTGTAATTATTAAACCGGACGGCGAGGAACGCTGGATCGCGCACGCACCACTTGATTATTTAGCGTTACCGCCAGCCATAGTGCTCAAACATCTACGTAACAGTGGCGTCGTTGGCCTGGGCGGCGCAGTTTTTCCCACGGATATTAAGCTTAACCCCGGCGATAACAATCCGATTCATACTCTCGTAATCAACGGTGCTGAGTGTGAGCCATGGATCACCAGCGACGATATGCTGATGCGTGAGCACGCTGCTGGCATTGTGCGCGGCATTCATATCATGCGCCATCTACTCAAACCGACGGAAACCGTAATCGGAATCGAGAACGACAAGCCAGAAGCAATCGCCGCCATGAAGGCTGCATGTGATGGCCATGATATCGATGTCATCGTTGTTCCCACACGCTATCCTACTGGCGGTGAAAAACAACTGATTAAAGTACTTACTGGCGAAGAAGTCCCTTCTGGCGGCTTGCCCTATCAAATTGGTGTAGTCTGCATAAACACCGCCACTGCCTACACGGTACACCGCGCCATAGATCACGGTGAACCAGTGATTTCACGAATCGTGACGATAACTGGCAATGTATCATATCCACGGAATATCGACGCGCTGTTGGGAACACCGCTCAAGGACATGCTGGCACTGACGGGAGGTGCGTTGCTCGACACCGAACGTTATCTAATGGGCGGGCCGATGATGGGCATAGAATTAAGCACCACTGATATTCCCGTGGTTAAATCCAGCAATTGCTTCATTGCCACATCAGCGCGCCATTTCCCTTCCCCGCCACCAGCGTTACCGTGTATCCGTTGCACCCGCTGCGCCGATGTTTGCCCAATTAATCTCAGTCCTCATGAGCTCTATTGGTTTGCCCGTGGTAACAACTTTACTAAGGCACGGGAATACTCGCTGTTCGATTGCATTGAATGCGGTAACTGTGATTATGTTTGTCCTAGCCACATCCCCTTGGTTCAATACTACCGCTTCGCAAAAAACGAAATCCAGGCGCGGGAAAAAGAAAAAAAGGCGGCTGACAACGCCAGACAACGTCACCAGTTCCATCAGTTTCGACTCGCACGCGAGAAAACGGAAAAACAGGCTAAAACCCACATCACCACCTCCGCTGGCACGGATAAAAAAGCCGCTATCCAAGCAGCGGTAGCGCGCGCGCACGCCAAAAAGTTGGCGATCGCCCCCAAAAATACAGATAATCTACCACCGCAAGCAAAAGCCGCCATTGCCGCCATCGACGCACGCCGCAGTCGGCCACCTGATGCATCAACATTACCGCCATCCGATACTGACCGAAAAAATAAATCATGAAACCAGTCACTATGCACGCAGCCGCGGGGAAAAAACAATGAGTTCTCCGTATATAGCGCAAGCACCCAGCGTCGGCCGTCTTATGGGGCGGGTACTGCTGGCACTTATACCTGCCATCGCCGCCTATGTGTACGCCTTCGGCACGGCCATTCTCATCAGTTTGGTCATTGCCACACTGACCGCAGTCTTGGCCGAGAGTCTCGTTCTACGGCTGCGCCGCTATCCAATTTTACCTTTCCTCAGCGACGGCAGCGCCATAGTCACAGCTTGGCTACTAGCCCTTTCCTTGCCGCCCTTAGCACCATGGTGGTTAATCGTTATCGGTGTAGCGTTTGCGCTGATCATCGCCAAACATCTTTACGGCGGACTCGGCAACAACTTGTTCAACCCGGCAATGGTCGGATTTGCCGTTTTGATGATTTCTTTTCCCGCCTACATCACCCATTGGCCAGCGCCAATCGCACTCGCGCAGGTGCATCTTAGCTTTAGCAGCGAGTTGCGCTATATTTTCAGTGGCGCGTTACCGCCGGGAATTCATCTTGACGCCATCAACATGGCGACACCATTAGACACTCTACGCACTGAACTACACCGCCAGTTAACGGTGGGTGAGATCATGAAATTACCAATCTATAGCGCCATCGGTGGCAAAGGATCGATGCTAATCACCTTCGCCACCCTTATTGGCGGACTTTACTTGCTATTCACCCGGACAATTAGCTGGCATGTGCCGGTCGCGTTTCTCGGTGGGCTTTTTATCATCGCCTCGGCATTCTATACGGGAGACCCCAGCCGCTTTGCCGCCCCTTGGTTTCATCTAATGGCTGGTGGCGCGATACTTGGTGCCTTTTTTATCGCCACCGACCCAGTCAGTGGCGCGACCACCCCACGTGGGAAGCTAATTTTCGGCCTAGGCATCGGCCTGCTTACATATATTATCCGCGCACTAGGCGGTTACCCGGATGGTGTAGCCTTCGCCGTACTCCTTATGAACGCTGCCGTGCCACTAATCGACGCTTATACACAACCACCTGTATTTGG
>VAOX01031761.1_pt1 | contig 16689 bp, 13 predicted proteins | sample 3393891 | NCBI WGS metagenome assembly VAOX01 (sample SAMN08290429, study PRJNA428436) | hydrothermal vent metagenome | isolation source: Deep-sea hydrothermal vent chimney | place: Indian Ocean: Southwest Indian Ridge | depth 2822 m m | reverse complement strand
GAAAATGATAACTGGAAAGAGCTAACAGAAAATTTCCAGGAAAACACAAAAGGTCTGGTTGGCTCTGTTTTCAAGCTAAAAACAGTCTGTGAAAAGCTCGGTTACCAGCGAACAATATGCAAACAGAGTTGTGAGCAGTTCTTCCATAGTTAATACGACATAAAACATTAAAAAATTATTTATCAATCACTGATTGATATTTTCTGCTGCCTGAAATTCAGGTTTTCACGCTATTTTTTGTGAATATTCTCAGAATTTAAAATTTTCCAGAAAATATATTAATAAAAGTTACCTGGCTGGGAAACTCAGTAAAAATACTCAGATTTTTGTCTTCATTAGGATGGGTGTCTATTTAAGTCTTAGGATGGGTGTCTATTTAAGTCTTTAGGATGGGTGTCTATTTAAGTCTGTCTATTTAAGTCGTTGGATGGGTGTCTATTTAAGTCGATCTCATATGCCTGCTTTATTCGGGGCAGGCCGCGGCTTCTGGCGCTCTGCCCTCTGTAGTGAGGCTGCTATGTCGACTAATGTGAGCAGCTTTCACCATGCGCATGAATATGGCCATGCTCAAGCTCTTCTTCAGTGGCATCGCGCACCTCTATTACTTCAACATTATAATGAAGTGTTACTCCAGCTAAAGGCGGGTTGCCGTCGATGGTGATCTCATCGCCGTTAACTTCACTGACGCTGATCAGTACCGGGTGTCCATCCTCGCCTTCTGCATTAAACTGCATGCCGACTTCAATCTCCTCTTCGCCAAAGGCTGCACGATCAATGGTCTGGGTAATGGCGGGGTTATACTCACCATAGGCATCTGCGGGTTCAATAACCAGATCAAAGGTTTCTCCCTTTGTTCTACCCTCTAATGCCGATTCAAGCCCTGGTATAATATTGCCGTGGCCGTGCAGGTAAATAAAACTGGCGTCTTTGTTTTCGTCTATGAGTTTACCGTCGCTATCGTTCAGGGTGTAATTGATTGTTGCTGCTTTGTCTGCTGTGATTTTCATTTTGAATTTGGCTATTTGTTAAACGCAGACATTATAACTGAATGTTCACCAGGGCGGTAACCTCATGGTATTGATTAAGCCGCGGGTTGTTTTTGTGGGCTGGTACAGTATGATCCTGAATCACTCAGGTTCACTTTAAAGTATGTCACCAAATATGCTAAATCAAAAACAGATAGAACCGTTTCTTGCTTTTGCTCATCAGCTTGCGGATGAAATCGGCGATATTCACCGCAAATATTATCGACAGCCAGTGTCTACTGATTACAAAGAAGACAGCAGTCCCGTAACGCAGGTGGACAGGGAGTCGGAGGCCTGGTTTCGAGAACGGCTGATGAAGCAGTTTCCTGAGCATGCCTTTCGGGGTGAGGAATCCCCGCCGCATCAGCCTGACGCGGAGTTTGTGTGGATTATTGATCCGGTGGATGGCACGAAATATTTTATCACAGGCCACCCTGTGTTTGCGCTTTTGCTGGGGCTGGCATACCAGGGGGTGTTTGTTCTGGGGGTTATTGAGCAGGCGATTAGCCGTGAGCGTTGGGTGGGGGCGGATAACGTGGGAAGTTTTTTAAATGGCCAGCGCATTAGCACACGCCGGTGCCCACAGGTGAGCAGGGCGATTCTGGCGCGTCCTGGCTATGAATGGCATACCGAGGGGCGGGATGAGAATATCGACCGGCTCTGGAAAGTCGTTCACTGGTCGCAATGGGGGGTTGCGCCTTATGATTATGGGCTACTGGCTTCAGGGCATATCGATATTATTGTGAATGCCGGACCACAGGTGCATGACTTTGCGGCACTTGAGCCAATTATTCGTAATGCAGGGGGATTGATTACCGACTGGCACGGCAAACGGCTTAATCTTTATTCGCCGCATCATATTGTTGCAACCGGAAATGCGGAGCTAATGCCCGAGATTATTCGTGTGCTGAATTTTAAGGCCTGATTCCAGCTTATCCTTATTAAAATGATCCAGACAGTAATGTTTAAATATTTTAATGAGCCGGGAGTTATATCTGTTTGCTGTATAAACAATAGATAACTTAAGGTTCTTTTCATCGTATACACGTAAACTGTAGTCGGGTAAAACACCAATGAGCCTGCCCTGGTCAATTGCCTGTTTACAGTTTATCGAAGGTAATTCCGCTATCCCCATAGACTTTTCTGCGGCGGATAATATGGCTGCATAATGGTTTAATGATAGTGATTCATTTATATCAAAAACATATGTCTGCTGATTTTTGTTAAAAAACCACTGTGCATCATTATGCCAGTTGGTTGCGCAAATTATTTTATGCTGGCTCAGTTCTGCCGGTGTGCAGGGTAAGCGGTGCTGTGCTGCGTACTCGGGGCTGGCAACCAGGATATGTTCGTAGTGTAGTAGTGAGTGTGCGATAAGGGAGCAATCCTGTAGCTCCCCTACTCTGAGGGCAATGTCGATGCCATCTTCTACAAATTTCAGGTGTGTACTGGTTGCCAGAACTTTCAGGCAAATATCGGGGTATGCGTGCTGAAACCCGGACAATAATGGAATAACTACGCTTTCCTCAAGTCCATTGGGTACAGAAAGGCGCAATGTGCCCGATGATTCCATATTGTTATCAAGAAGATCCAGGCGTGCAGAGTTCAGGGCTTGAATGGCCGGCTGTATATTTTCAAAAAAAATTCGGCCTTTTTCAGTCAGCCTCAGCTTTCGAGTTGTTCTTTCTATTAACTGGATGTTTAAACTGGCTTCTAGCTGAGAAATTTTTCTGCTGATAGAGGATGTCGATACGCCGGTTTTTTTAGCCGCAGCGGAAAAACTGTTGCATTCTATGATCTTTGAAAACAGCGCCAGTGCGTTTAAGTCCATCATTTATTGTCTCTTTATTGTCCCATATATGGAAAATAAATTATTATTTTTACAGATTATCCCATGAGAGAATCAATAGTACACTGTGTTTCAATAATTGTGAAGAGGATAAATAGATGAAATACATGAAAAACCTTAGTGCAGCGGCGCTTTGCGTTAGCACATTGATGCTGGCAGCGGCCTGTGTGGCTCAGGAAAAATATCAGAATTTTAGCTGGGAATCGCCCAATGGCTGGGATGGCGCAGTTTTTGATGTGCCGACCTGGTTTGCCAAAGATATGCTGTACACGGGCAGGGAGGTTATTCGGTTTCATGATGGCTTTTATGACGAGCAGTCAGTGGGCTTCTGGACATATGCTTTTGTTTTGCTGGTGGAGCAAACTGAAGAGCCCACCACGGAGGTATTAGCAGAGGAGACGGTGCGCTATTTTGCAGGTCTGGCAAGAGAGCTGGGGAGCAGGAAGGAAAAGGCCTGGCCTCGGAATAAAATTCGGGTGAAGCCGGTGTCTGAGTGGAAAATTGATGAAGCAACAAAACGTATAAGGCAGGATTTTCAACTGGAGATATTTGACTCATTCACTACGGGTAAGCCCCTTACACTGAATGTGAAAATAACAAGCTGGCTATGCTCAGACAATTACAGGGCAATACACTACGCATTGTCTCCCCATGAGGTGACGCATTCGATCTGGGAGGTGCTGGATAAAGAGGTGGCGGCTGTGAAGTGCTGGTAGTTTTTGTCTGGAGCCTGGTTTGCTCTGGATAATTCAGGATAATAGAGCAATTCCAGTTTAGCCGGTTTAAACCTAAATTAATCAGTTGACCGCTCAATAATGCGGTAAGTGATTGAGAGTACTGAATATTATCAGATGTAGTAAGTCCCCCCGTTCGGTGAATACGCTACACCTTAAATTGCACCTCTGGAAGTGCGCCTGGCTATATAAAAAACTCGAGAAGGACTGGCCATTCACTCCTTTTTTTATTACGCCAACCACACTTCCAGAAGCACACTTTAAGGCATCCAACTGATTAATTCAGGTTAAAATATTTTTTCATTTTCTTAAAGAAGCGGTCTTCAAAGCGAATTTTCACTGAGCGTACGAATATGTGTGCTTATAGTTTGTGCTGTGAGTGCTGGTTTTGTGCAGGGAGGTTGCTTTCGTTTTTCATTATTCAGATCTCGGGCGATGCCGCATTAGGAAATAGTAATATTTCTCTTCTCTGCGGTGTGTATTCAGGGTATGCTGAGACACATCAGGAGTGAAGGAATTTGGTCTCTTCTGAGATTGTGAACTTACTTCTCGACAGGTGGTCTATCCTTGAATCCTCCCTATTTCAGTAAAGTCATCGAAGAATGAAGCCTCTTAACAGAAATATTCGTTATCTTTTAATCTTGCTTCGTGGCCGGTTACATGTGCTATGCGCTACGGGTTATGGCCTACTGGCATCATTGGTAACGGTGCTGGTTCTGTCCGGCTGTTCGCATCCGCATTCTAAAAGTCTGGAGCGGGAGCTGGTTCATCGCTCTTCACAAAAGCACCCGCAGTGGATTGCGCGGCTGCCTTCAAATGATCAGTATTTTTATGCACTGGGCATTAGTACGGATTCATCTTCGCTACGCCAGGGTCGCCAGCTTGCGGCCAAAAGTGCGGTTGTAGAGGTGAGTAATTACCTGGGTTTAAAAGCCAGCGGACGTTTTGAAGTCAGGCGCACCGAGCTAACAACGCGTATTTTTAATGAAATGTCGGTAACAACCTCGGCTAACTTAAAGCGTTCCCGGCTAACGCAGATGTATTATGAAGAATTCCGTTATGAAGATAACGAAGAAAATGCGCATGTATTTGATGTGTATATTCTGCTGCGAATCCCGATGGCTGATCTGAAGCAGGAACTGGAAAAACAACAGCAGAAAAAAAATAAAATATTGAGTGAGGCAGATGCGATTAGTCGGGAGGCACAAAATCACCTGAGCGCGGGCAATTTTCCCCTTGCCTGGCATAAATGGATGTTGGCCATGCGCCTGATTGATGAAGAAACGGATGATAAAGTCTCTTCTCTAAAAACATATAAGGCGCTATTAACAGCGGTAGAAGGCATTAGCCTGTCAGTGGATGATGGAAAAGCCGCAGCATCTGCGAAATCTGCACGCGTCACTGTTCGAGCTGTTTTTTCCAGCAGTGGCAAAGTGAGTCCATTAAAAGACCTTCCCCTGCACCTGCGTTTTACCCGAAAAAGACAGGCGGGCCTGGTTAGAAACACCAGTCAGTCCGGGGAAGTCGGGCATACATTGACCTCGTCAACGGGCAAGGGACTTCAGGTGCGTTTAATGATGTCGCCATATACGGTCGATGTGGTTGGGCTGTCGTCAGGTACGGCTCAGAAAATTCAGTTTTTAAAGTCGATGCTTGAGAATAAAATGGCGCAGTATGGTGGGTTGCCAGCGGGGCGTGTCGCGACAGCAGCATCGACCAGCAAGCAGGTTAACCAGCCTGGCAGGTTTAAATCCCGAACTGCAGGCAAAGGGCTGGCTTATACTGAAGGCGGTTCGTTGATTAATGTTGATGCCGCAACGAATAATCCATATATTCTGCTTAATAATCAGCAGCGTTATCGCGTTACCATGAAGGTGGATATTAAGGCCTCTCAGGTTGACAGCCTAAAGCGTCCGCCATTGAATCTTGTGGTGGTTCTGGATAAGAGTGGTTCGATGAATTCAGATGGTAAGATTGGTTATACTAAAAAAGCCACTGAGTTTTTGATCGATCATCTTTCTACTCAGGATTATCTGGCTATTGTTGCATATAGTTCGGATGTTGAGGTGGTGGTTCCCTCTGAGCTGGTGTCATCAAAAACTTTAATAAAGCATCATCTTGCCGAGATTGAGGCAGGGGGGATGACAAATCTGAGTGGCGGTTTATTTGAAGGGCATACTCAGGTAAAAAAACATTTAAACGAGAATGGTATTAATAGCATATTGCTGCTTTCAGATGGCATTGCAAATCGGGGGATTACCAATACAAAAAATATTATTCCTTATATTAAACAGTACAATGAAGAAGGTATTGGTGTGAGTGCGCTGGGGGTTGGGCTGGATTACAATGATGAGCTAATGATTGAGCTGGCTGAAAATAGCAAGGGCAACTATTATTATATAAAAAATCCGGAGGATATTCCGGGTATATTTTCCCAGGAACTGACGCGGCTAATTAATGTGGCGGTGCAGAATATAAAGGTGAGTGTACAGTTATCTGATGGAATAATGCTGGCAAATTCCTTTGGTCGAGCGTATACGTTACCGTCAAAAAACAATTACGAGTTCAGGCTCGGTGATTTGAATTATGATGATCGAGGAATGCTGCTGCTGGAGCTCAGTGTACCCTCTGGTGTGCAGGGCAATCGGACTCTGGCAAATGTTGAAGTGAGTTATAACGATGTTAGCTCACAGGAAAACATAGACTATCAAAAAGATCTGTCGATTACCTATACCCGGGATGTCAGTTTATACAATAAGTCTATTAATCTTGAGGTGGACAAATATATTGTTTTAACTCGCTCAATAGAAGAGCTTGAAAGAGTACTTGAAAGCCTGGATCGGGGGCTTTATGAGGCGGCCATTAGAAATATTCGAAAAACTTATGCATCAATTGAAGTGTATGCCCGTGGCTCTGAAGATGCTGAGTTTTTACAGCGTTTAAAGCTGCTAAAGCATTTCGAGCAGGAAGTCCTTGAGTTACAGGAATCAGGCGAGTTACATGGGCATGATGAAGACCGGCGTAAAAACCTGAGCTATAAGCTCTATCTTGAAAAACACTCGCATCGTACTGTTGAGCATCCTTTGCATTTTGGTGATGAATAAATAAACGTGGGCGGCGGCGGGGTGACGAAGGAAGCCCAACGTCTTTATTACAATGATTAATTTCGGCTTTTTTCAAGCTCATTCACCAGTGCCTGAGCGGCATTAGAAAGTGTGCGTTGCTGATGGCTTACAACTCCAAGTAATCGTTCAAACTCAACGCCATTTATATTGAGTCGTGTTATATCGGGGCTGAGCATGGATGCGGGTAATACACTCCAGCCCAGACCAATGGAAACCATCATTTTAATGGTTTCCAGGTAGTTGGTTTCCATTGCAATATTCAAATTTTTCGCACTAGCCCCCAGTGCCTGTTCCAGTAGTAATCGAGTGAAGGTATTGCGTGAAGGCAGAATCGCCGGTATTTTACTCAGTTGTTTAATGCTTATCTCTGGGCTTATCTCTGGGCTCATCTCTGGCTGCTGGATGTTGGGGTGCAGGGTGCTGATCACAATATCCAGTGGGTCGTGCCAGATAACCCGGCTATTTAAATGTTTCCAGCTTTTCTCGGGCAGTGTGGCAATGGCAAGCTCTACATCGCCTCTGAGCACACAATTACAGGCTTCTTCGGAGTCCATAAAACGAATATCCAGATCCACATCTGTAAATTGATGGGTAAATGATCTCAGCACCGGTGGCAGGCGATGCAAACCAATGTGGTGGCTGGTGGCAATGCTCAGGCGGCCACTGACTTTTGCATTTAAATTGCTAATGGCCCGTTTGCTCTCTTCCAGTTCAGCTAATATACGCAGTGCGCCGGGAAGCAGGGCATGACCCGCAGAGGTGAGCTGAACCGTTTTGCCAATACGGTCAAATAACCGGGTGTTCAGCTCTGACTCCAGTGCTGAAATTCGCTTGCTTACCGCTGGCTGAGTAATAAACAGTTGCTCCGCAGCTCTGGAAAAGGAGCCATGCTGATTTACCGCAATAAAGGCAGATAAATTCTGGATATCCATCTGTGAAGACTCTCTCTACTTTGCTATTCCTGTTAGTAATAGTTTATATGAAAAAGATGAATTTGTGTTATCTTTCTGTCGGGGGTATTATTTCTTCATACTTTAGAATCGCTCTATAAACCTGGATTAACCAGGTGGCATAACGGAGAAAAACAGAAGATGGCCGGTAAAACATTATACGACAAGTTATTTGAGTCTCACGTGGTGCGCACGGAAGACGATGGCACTGCGTTGCTTTATATTGATCGTCATCTGGTGCATGAGGTCACTTCACCTCAGGCTTTTGAGGGTTTGCGTATGGCAGGGCGAAAGCCGTGGCGAGCAGGTGCTGCGCTGGCTGTGCCAGATCATAATGTACCCACCGTGGCGTTAGAGCGTGCAAAGGGTATCAGTGATGCGGTTGCCCGTTTACAGGTGGAAACACTGGATAAAAATACGCAGGAGTTTGGCATTACCGAGTTTGCGATGGATGATGTGCGTCAGGGTATTGTGCATGTGATTGGCCCGGAGCAGGGAGCAACTTTACCTGGCATGACAGTGGTCTGTGGTGATTCTCATACTGCGACACATGGCGCTTTTGGTACGTTGGCCTTTGGTATTGGCACCTCGGAAGTTGAGCATGTTTTAGCAACACAGTGTCTGTTACAGAAAAAAATGAAGAATATGCGGGTGAGTGTTGAAGGTGTTTTAGGCGCAGGCGTTACCGCTAAAGATATTGTTCTGGCGGTGATTGGCGAGACGGGTACTGCCGGTGGAACGGGATATGCAATGGAGTTTGCCGGCTCGGCAATACGCGAGCTGTCTATGGATGGTCGTATGACGATTTGTAATATGGCGATTGAGGCAGGTGCCCGAGTGGGCATGGTGGCGGTTGACCAGACCACTGTTGATTATGTAGAAGGTCGCCCGTATGCACCGAATGCCTCTCAATGGGATCAGGCGGTAGAGGCATGGGCCGAGTTACACAGTGATGATGATGCGGTATTTGACGCTGAAATTACCCTGGATGCGGCCATGATAAAACCCCAGGTTACCTGGGGCACTTCGCCGGAAATGGTGGTATCGGTTGATGCTAATGTGCCCGATCCGAAAAATGAGGCAGATGAAGTGAAGGCCAGAGGCATGCAAAAAGCGCTTGAGTATATGGGGTTGAGTGCAGGTGAATCTATTGAAGCGATTAAAATTGACAAGGTTTTTATTGGCTCCTGCACCAATTCCCGATTTGAAGATTTACAGGCGGCAGCCGATATGATTAAAGGGCGAAAAGTGGCTGAGAGTGTAAAGCTGGCAATGGTTGTTCCAGGCTCTGGCCTGATTAAACAGCGGGCAGAAGAGGCCGGGCTGGACAGGATTTTTTTGCAGGCGGGTTTTGAATGGCGTGAGCCAGGCTGTTCAATGTGCCTGGCCATGAACGCAGACAAACTGGAGCCAGGGGAGCGATGTGCATCTACATCAAATCGAAATTTTGAAGGTCGTCAGGGTCAGGGTAGCCGTACCCACCTGGTGAGTCCAGCCATGGCGGCAGCGGCAGCGATTGCCGGACATTTTGTTGACATAAGACATTTTTGAGGAATTTAAACGATGAAAAAAATATTGAGAGCGTTTTTAGCGGTTGTTTTTTTTACTGGCCTGCTGGCAGTTTCCGGTTGTGCTAATACATGGGAGGGTATTGGCAAAGATATTGAGGACATAGGCAAAGATATTCAGGGTGATTAAGTCATCTTAACCATGTAGAGGAGAATCTGAGAACAGTATGCAAAAATTCACTAAAGTAACCGGTGTAGTGGCACCTGTGGATCGACCCAATGTTGATACCGATGCGATTATCCCCAGGCAGTACCTGAAATCTATTATGCGCACGGGTTTTGGGCCAAACGCTTTTGATGACTGGCGATATCTCGACCCGGGTGCGCCAGATATAGATAATACCACTCGGCGTATTAATCCTGATTTTATTTTAAATCAGCCGCCTTATGATAAAGCCTGTATTTTAATTGCCAGAGAAAATTTTGGCTGTGGCTCCTCCCGTGAACATGCTGTCTGGGCACTGGATGGTTTTGGTTTTCGCGCGGTAATTGCACCGAGTTTTGCAGATATTTTTTTTAATAACAGTTTTAAAAATGGTATGTTGCCGATTGTGCTGGAGGCGGAAATTGTTAATGATATTTTCAATAAAATAGACAGTAAAAAAGGTTTTGAAGTGAGCATTGATTTACACAGTCAAAAACTCATTACTGAAGAAGGTGAGGAGTATTCTTTTGAAGTGGATGCTTTTAGAAAACACTGTTTGCTCAATGGTCTGGATGATATTAGCCTGACATTACAGCATGCAGAAGAAATTGGCGCATACGAAGCGCAGTGTAAACAGACAGCTCCCTGGCTGTTTAATTAATAGAGGAGCTCTTTGAGTTGCAAGCATCGCAGAGGCTCAGAAAAGGTTCAGAGCTTGCGACTAAAAATTTTAAAAAGGTTTTAGATATGACACAGAAAATTGCGGTTCTTCCCGGTGATGGTATCGGTAAGGAAATTGTTGCAGAGGCGGTTAAGGTAATTGATTTTTTAAAAGCCGATAATGCACTGGATGTAGAGCTTAAAGAAGCAGCCGTGGGGGGCGCGGGTTATGATGCAGAAGGCGAGCCACTGCCCGCTTCAACATTGGCGTTGTGCCGAGAATCCGATGCGATATTGTTAGGTGCCGTAGGCGGCCCGCAATATGAAGGTCTGCGCCGTGAAAAGCGCCCTGAAAAAGGGTTGCTTGGGTTGCGCTCAGAGCTGGAGCTGTTTTCAAATTTACGCCCTGCTATTTTATATCCACAGCTGGCGGATGCATCTTCGTTAAAGCCGGAAATTGTTGCTGGCCTGGATATTATGATTGTGCGCGAGCTAACCGGCGGTATTTATTTTGGTCAGCCACGGGGAATTACCGAGAAAGATGGTGAGCGTTATGCCTATAACACAGCGGGTTATAAAGAAAGCGAAATAGAGCGTATTGGCCGTTCTGCGTTTGAAATTGCGATGAAACGTGATAAACGTGTGTGCTCTGTCGATAAAGCCAATGTGCTGGAAGTCTCCGAGCTGTGGCGGGAGGTAATGGAGCGGCTTGCAAAAGATTACCCGGATGTTGAACTAAGCCATATGTATGTGGATAACGCTGCTATGCAACTGGTGAAATGGCCAAAACAGTTTGATGTCATGGTAACCAGTAATTTATTTGGCGATGTACTCTCGGATGCCGCAGCAATGTTAACCGGATCTATCGGCATGTTACCCTCGGCATCGCTGGATGCAAATGGCCGGGGCATGTATGAGCCGATTCATGGTTCTGCCCCGGATATTGCAGGTAAAGGCGTGGCGAATCCACTGGCAACTATTTTGTCGGTGTCGATGATGTTGCGCTATAGCTTAAACAATGAAGCAGTTGCACAGCGTATTGATAATGCGGTGGGTAAAGTGCTGGATCAGGGCCTGCGCACGCCGGATATTATGTCCGAGGGCTGCGTAGAAGTGGGTACTGCTGCAATGGGCGATGCGGTGGTGGACGCGTTAAAAGCGGGTTAATTAAAGTTCTGAAGAGAAATATTTTTTAAAAGGCAAAAAAAAATAATGAGTAAAACATATGATATTGCTGTAGTGGGTGCTACAGGTGCGGTGGGTGAAACCATGCTGTCGATTCTGGCAGAGAGAAAATTTCCCGTGGGTAAGGTATACCCATTGGCTTCTGAGCGATCAGTGGGTAAAAGAGTTGAGTTTGGCAACAGCATGCTAGCGGTTGAAAATCTTGCGGATTTCGATTTTTCCAAAGTGCAGATTGGTCTGTTTTCTGCGGGTGGGTCTATTTCTGCTGAGTTTGCACCCAAAGCGGTAGCGGCCGGATGTATTGTTATTGATAATACCTCGGAGTTTCGTTATGTTGATGATATACCGCTGGTGGTACCCGAGGTTAATCCCCATGCGATTGCCGACTATACTAAAAAAGGCATTATTGCGAATCCGAACTGTTCAACTATCCAGATGCTGGTGGTGTTAAAGCCGATTCAGGATGCGGTGGGTATTTCGCGCATTAATGTGTGTACCTATCAGGCCGTATCGGGTACGGGTAAAGAGGCGATAGAGGAGCTTGCGGGGCAAACCGCGCGGTTGCTTAATGCAAAACCGGTTGAGTGTAATGTTTATCCAAAGCAGATCGCATTTAATGTATTGCCTCAGATTGATGTTTTTATGGATAACGGCTATACAAAAGAAGAGATGAAAATGGTTTGGGAAACACAGAAGATAATGGAGGATAAGCGGATCCAGGTGAACCCGACAGCGGTGCGGGTTCCGGTGTTTTATGGCCATTCAGAAGCACTGCACATTGAAACACGAGAGAAGCTCAGTGCTGAGGCCTGTCGGGAGTTGCTGGAAAATGCACCTGGTGTAGAGGTGCTGGATGCGAGAGAAGATGGTGGTTATCCAACGGCTGTAACAGAAGGCGCGACTACAGATTTGACTTATGTGGGGAGAATTCGAGAAGATATATCCCATGAAAAAGGCCTGAATATGTGGGTTGTATCAGATAATGTAAGAAAAGGCGCTGCATTAAATAGCGTACAAATTGCAGAAATTTTGATAAAAAACTATTTATAATCTATAGTTACGTCTACATGCTAAAGTTTCGTCTTAGCTTTTTGCTGAAAATGGGTGTATTGTATAGCCCACAAATATAAAATTTAGATGTATAAATAGTATTTACATAGGATCGAAGGGGACTACCTTGTGCGCAAACTAACACTGAGTCTGGCTGTTTTGACGGCTATATTGCCATTTAGTGTATATCCATTAGGGTTGGGTGAGATAGAGCTGGATTCAGCATTAAATCAGGATCTTGATGCAAGAATAAGGATTATTTCTGCATCGGCGGAAGATGCGGATTCATTGATTGTAAAGCTGGCAGGGCGAGAGGCGTTTAGCCGTGTTGGGCTGGATCGTCCCTTCGGATTGCAGCAGCTTAAATTCAAGGTTATTAATAAAAATGGCCAGCTATTTATTCAGGTGTTTACCAAATCACCTGTTCAGGAGCCCTACCTGAGCTTTCTGGTAGAGATTGACTGGCCCAAAGGGCATTTGCTGCGCGAATACACCTTGCTACTTGACCCACCCGTTTATAATTCCGGTGCGTCTTCTTCAGGCTCATCGCGCCCTTTTGATGAGCCGGCTGATTCACAGGCGCAGTATCAGTCGGCTTCTGAGCAGGATGCTTTTCAGTCGGGTGCTCAAACCGGTGCAATCCCCCCTTCTACTGGCTATAACGCAAATACCCAATATCAGCCTGCACCACAGGCAAATGCATCTGCGGTTAATCAGTATCGTGTTCAGAAAAATGACACGCTGTGGCGTATTGCTGAACGTATGCGCCCTGATAGTGGTGTAAGCATAGAGCAAATGATGCTGGCACTGCTGCGACAGAACCCCGAAGCCTTTATTCGAGACAATATAAATGGTGTTAAGCGAGGTTATATATTACGCGCACCATCGCGTGATGAAATAACCCGTGTAGATCGCCAGCGAGCAGTTTCACTGGCGCGTGAGCATACCGCGTTGTGGCGAGAATACAGCCGAGGTGTTACGAGTGGCTCACCTGCATCTTCAATGGCGGCAGATGCGCCGGGTGGCACCGCGACAGATCAGCCGCGTGCGGTTGATGGGCATTTGTCCATCGTGGGTGCTGGCGAGTCGAGCGATGAATTTGCCGGTTCAAATCAGGATGCGAATGCCGAATTAGAGCTCCTCAGGCAGGATCTGGCAATGGCCAGAGAAGAGCTGGAATCTGCAAAGCTTGAAAAGCAGAATTTGCGCACACGACTGGCAGAGCTTGAGCAGCAGGTGCAGAGTGCAATTCAGATGGATGATGCAGGGCTGGCACAATTGCAGAACGATATGCAGGGAAGCCAGCAGCCTGAGGAAGAAATAACATCTCAGAAACTTGCAGAAGATGTGATGACTGAGGAGGAGATTGTTCCGGAAGATGGCTTGCTCGGGGAAGAAATTTCAGAAGAAGTTGCCCCGGAAGAAATTGAAGAGATGTCAGGAGAAGAGGCACTTGCAGATGAGGAGCTGCCTGAAGGGGTTTCTGAAGAAAAACTTTCCGGGGAAGAACTACAGGAAGAAGATGTTTTTGTAGATGAAACAGATAAAGATGTGATTGATGTCGATGAACCAGCAGGCCTGGAAAGTACGCCTGTGGAGTCAGTGGTAGATACCGAAGCACCGGCTTTTGCACAGAAAAAACCGGAGGGTTTTCTCGAAAACCTGATGAATGATCCCAAATTACAGGGCATTATTGGTGGCAGCCTGGCATTTGTCTTTTTGCTGGTAGCCCTGTTGCTTAAACGCATGAGGGGAGGTAAGTCAGATGAGAATGAGTGGTCAGCTGATGCTGACTCAGAGGAAGAGTTTAATCTGGGTGTTATAGAAGATACCGGCGATGACCCAACGCGGATTAAACCTGTGCAGGATATGGAAACCACCGCTGAAATGATGGTGGACACGATGAAGGGTATCGGGCCTGAATCAACTGGCCCGCTGGGACTTGAGGATACGCACGTTGATGAATCAGATGATGACGACACAGTGTTTGGTATTGAAGGCGAACGTGAAAGTGCCGAGGATGAGGAAGAAATGGATGACGTGCTTTCTGAGGCCGGCGTTTATATATCCTATGGTATCTTTCACCAGGTAGAAGAGCTTCTACTCGGTGCGCTTGAGAAAGACCCTGGTCGTGATGATTATCGATTGAAGCTACTGGAAGCGTATTATGCATCAAAAAATGCACCGGCCTTTGAGCAGCTTGCTCAGGAGGTGCATGAGCGCAAAGGTGATGATAAGTCTTACTGGGATCGTGTAGTTGCAATGGGAATGGAGGTTTGCCCTGAGAGCAGTTTGTTTAGTGGTGCTGGTACCGTGCTTTCTGATTTTGATGCAGAAGCGCTACTACCTGAAACACATGTGCCAGCAGATCTGGATCTGGAAGCGGAAACAGAGCCAGCGGGCGAAGGCAGCGTGGTAGATGAGCTTGATCTTGAAGGAGATCTTGAAAATATCACCGAGAGCATTGCCAGTGGAACAGCTGTTGAAGCAGATACCGATGCGGGTACGGCAATAGAAGAAGAGCTTGAGTTTGATCTGGGCGAACTGGATGAAGATCTCGGCTCTTCTGGCGAAGAGTTACTGGAGACAGACGCTTCGGATATCGATATAGATGATGACTTTTCACTGGATTTCGATGCCTCAGACCTTGGCTTTGAAGAGCCGGAAGAAGGCGGTGTTACGGAGATAGATGTTGGTCTGGGGGGTATGGATGATGCGTTGTCTGAAGACACGAGTCTGGATGAGGTGTCAGAAGAGCTTGATTTAACTGCTGATCTGGATCTGGATGACCTTGATCTGGGATCCGCTGAGCTGGATTCTACAGGTGTAGATGTTTCAGACCTGGATGTATCAGTTGATAATGAAATACCCGCTGCTGAACCCGTTGCAAACATCGATGTTGGGAGTGTGGCTATAGACGATGATTTTGATATATCAGAACTGTCTGAAGATATAGATGAAATCAGCACAAAACTGGATCTTGCAAGGGCTTATATTGATATGGGTGATAGTGAAGGTGCCCGTAGTATACTCGAAGAAGTCAAAGCTGAAGGCACAGGTGAGCAGCAGAAAGAGGCGGATGCATTACTGCAAAAAGCGAGTTAGTCTGATTTAAGCGAGAGCAGTATAAAGCCATTATTCAGTATGCTCTGAATAGTGGCTTTTTTGCATACAGGGTTCCCATACAGGGTTCCCATACAGGGTTCCCATAATGGATTTAATGGGGAGTGCTCGGGTTTCTGCAAAGATCAGCTGAGCGATCAGTAAATGCGTCTTCTGTGCAGACTTCCGTGATCCAGCTGATTTCCGCCAGGTTAATCACTGACCAGGCAATTGTGCGGCTAACTGATTAGCCAGAGATTGCCGTCCCATCACTATTTATTAACTTTTTTGAAATTGTTTAAAACTCTACTTGCAATGGAGGGGGTAAATCTGTAATATCTGCGCCAGTTGATGCGGGGTGGAGCAGTCTGGCAGCTCGTCGGGCTCATAACCCGAAGGTCGTAGGTTCAAATCCTGCCCCCGCTACCAATTCTACAGACGGTTCATGTGAGTAGTTGTCATTGACAGCAATTTGCCTGAGCCGTTTTTTTATGCCCGTATTATTATTCATAGGATTCTCCTGTGAAGCTATTTTTAAAATTCCCGCCAAAGAGCCATAGAGATCAATAGCTAGCTCATCTTGCTCTGGCATTGGGGTGAGTGTGATTTTCTCGATTAACCCGCGTAAGTGGATATGAGCTTCGCCTCGTACATCCTCTTGATTAAGCAAACTGGTTAAATCACTGATAGATTTACGATAACGCTGTGCCATGGCAGGGTGGAGCAATGGCTCTGATGTTGGTTTGGCTTTCAATATTGTGGATAGCTTTTCTAGGCGATCAGATACCGCCAAAAGATCATCTTTGAGCAAATCAGCTGGCATTCCGTCCTTGATAGCCTGAACAATATTTGATCTCTCAGTAGTGAGCTTGGTTTGCTCAGATTTATATCCCTTTAAAGTCTGGTCTTTCTGGCTTTGGAGCTTATTGAAGTGCTTGGTATATTCCTTACAAAATATCTTCACCAGATCATCGCGCATCAAATGGGTTTTTAGGGCGTTAAGCACCAGAGACTCTATCTTCTCACGCTTGATGGTCTTCTTATTGGAACAAACACTCGCGCCCTTGTTTCTGGATTGCGAACAGCCATAACGCTCTGAATTGATCTTGGAATAGCCACCACCGCACTCACCGCATTTAAGCAATCCTGATAGTAGGTAATTTGGGCGATTATTTCTATGCAGACCTTGAACCTGGAAAAATCAGTTGGGTCACGAAAGTCTGCACAACTTCTTGATTCGTATAGCTATATGAAAAAAGTGCTCATCACCAATAAGGTGACTTCACATTTTTTCAT
>VAOX01039431.1_pt1 | contig 16703 bp, 13 predicted proteins | sample 3393891 | NCBI WGS metagenome assembly VAOX01 (sample SAMN08290429, study PRJNA428436) | hydrothermal vent metagenome | isolation source: Deep-sea hydrothermal vent chimney | place: Indian Ocean: Southwest Indian Ridge | depth 2822 m m | reverse complement strand
CATAAGCTCCTGATAGTGATAAAGATTATGGATGGTATTAAGTTGTGCCCCCAAAATTTCGCGACACTTATCAAGATGGCGTAAATATGCCCTACTGTAATGGCGACAAGTATAACAAGCACAGGCATTATCGAGTGGCTGCGTGTCATATTGATACTGACTATTGCGAATTTTAATTACACCACTATTGACGAATAAATGACCATTGCGGGCATTACGAGTCGGCATTACGCAATCAAACATATCGACCCCCAATGCCACTGATTCCAGCAAATCCTGTGGAGTCCCTACTCCCATTAAATATCGGGGTTTGTCTTTGGGCATTTGCGGCAACAGATCCTTGAGGATTTTTTCCCGCTCTTCTTTCGGCTCGCCCACCGATAATCCGCCAATCGCATATCCATCGAATCCTATTTCAAGCAAACCCTGCAAAGACTCCTGGCGTAAATGCGGATACATCCCTCCTTGCACAATTCCAAACAAGGCCGCATCTTCATTGCCACCTGATCGCTTTAGTTCATCATGCTTTTGCTTGCAGCGCTTTGCCCAACGTAACGATAATCGCATCGACTCTGCGGCCTCCTGTTCCGTCGCAGGATAAGCAGTGCAATCATCAAAGCACATAATAATATCGGATCCCAGCTCATGCTGAACCTGCATAGACTCTTCTGGCCCCAGAAATACCTTGTCACCATTCACTGGCGAACTAAAAGTCACACCATCTTCGCTAATTTTTCTCAGATCACCAAGACTGAATACTTGAAAGCCCCCTGAATCCGTTAGAATAGGCTTTTCCCAATGCATAAAATCATGCAGCGTACCGTGTGCTTTTATTACCTCAGTTCCCGGCCTTAACATTAAATGGAAAGTATTGCCTAGAATAATTTCAGCACCCAATTCCAATAGTTCTTCGGGCTTAATACCTTTCACAGTACCGTAGGTTCCCACCGGCATAAACACTGGCGTGTTGATTACCCCACGCTTAAACTCAATGGTGGCTCGCCGCGCGACCTGCTTGTCTGTTATCAAACTAAATTTCATAAAGAATCCGAAAACGTTGCTCGTAAAATAATACGGTGATTTGTCGCTAACAAACACCAAGCGCCAGAAAAATACCAGAAAAATAATAGTAAAAACCTAGTCCACGAAAATTAAACAGGAAAAATTAACATCGCATCACCGTAACTAAAAAATCGATATTGTGCCTGCACTGCGTGTTGATAAGCCTGCATTACTGCATCATATCCTGCAAAAGCACAAACCAACATAATTAATGTTGACTCCGGCAAATGAAAATTGGTCAACAGCCCATCCACCACCTTAAACTCAAAGCCAGGCGTAATAAAAATATTGGTCTCACCATTGCCTGCTACCAAGGACCCATGACGTTGCACTACCGATTCAAGGGTGCGTACCACCGTAGTGCCAACGGCGATAACTCTACCGCCCTGCGCTTTAGTGTTCTGAATCTGATCACACGTTTTTTGACTTAAAGAATAGCGTTCATGATGCATTTTATGGTCGTGAATGTTGTCTACACGCATTGGCGCAAAGGTTCCGCTTCCCACGTGTAAGGTAACCGATTCCATCGCAATATTATTTAACTTTACGCTAGCCAATAACGATTCATTGAAATGCAGCCCTGCCGTTGGCGCTGCCACCGCACCGGGGTTATCAGCATACAGAGTTTGATATCGCGCCTGATCCATCACATTATCATCGCGCTTAATATAGGGAGGCAAAGGCATATGGCCTTGGTTATCGAATAATTCTGTTAACGACTCGCCACGAGTCAACTCAAGTTCAAACAGCTCCTTACACCTTCCCAGTAGTGTAAAAGTATAATCCTCACCGATGTTTATTCGCTGCCCCTCTTTAAGCCTTTTGCTACTGCGAACATGTGCGGTAATCACTCGATCATTAATAATTCGTTCGAGAAAAACCTCGACTTTGCCACCACTGTCTTTATGACCGAACAGTCGAGCCGGAATAACTTTGGTGTCGTTGACAATTAACAAATCCCCTTCACGCAAATGTTGTGGCAAGCTCAAAATGTCTGAGTCATGGATCTCAGGTGAGGAACCCATCACAAGCATTCTGCTTTGACCACGAACTTCAGGAGGGTGCTGGGCGATTAGTTCTGGAGGCAAACAATAATGGAAGTCGGATTTATTCATGCCATAAGCTTATTATTAAAGAAGAAATGATCCAGAAAAATAAGATCAGAAAAATAAAACCCGAGAAATATAAGCAGAAATCTAAATTATTACGGTGAAAAGCACTTTTGTTATTTTTGACGATAAGGAAAACATCCCTAAACATCGTCACTTACATTCATATACATGTCTTTAATGGTACCGGAGGCCGGACTTGAACCGGCACGCTGTTGCCAGCATTGGATTTTGAATCCAACGTGTCTACCAATTCCACCACTCCGGCGTGCAACAACCCTACAATCCAGTAGACTGGATAATAGAGTCGGGCAAATATACTAGAGATTTAATGACTTAACAAGTAAATTAGAGAATCTCACAAAAGAACTTTTAGCAATACTCTCCTCATTGGAAAAACCTCTGTTAATAACAAGTTTATAAAGAATTACCAATATTTTGGGCGGTTAATGGCAGGCCATCTACCCTTGTATACACTTAATGTAAGCTCTTAACTTGTTAAAATTCAAGATATTAATAATTATCAATCACTTAACGAACACTCCTCTCTTTTAATATTAGTCAATATAATTTCAGTTTCGCCGTTATATAGAACAGCAAGAGCAACAACACTAATAAGTACTGGCATGCTCGCTTTGAATGGAATCGAAAAATGACTATAGGATATTACAGTGAGTAAAGGTGAAAAAATAACCGATAAGGCTTTTATATTTAGCCTGTTAAAGCGTTTGCAAAATAGTCATTCATTGCTCACCGCCTCGGTGCGCGGAAATAGCCAACCCTGCAATACCACCATTCTTGAAATAAGCACCAAGACCCCCTTTATTGTACTTGACGAACTCAACAATCAGAGCGCCCATAAGCTTTACCTTGAAAAAAAGACCATGGTCATTAAAGGCCGACTGGATGGCCTTAGCGTTAGTTTTGAGTGTCCGCTATTACATAGTAATAGCGAAGAAGACGTCGCAAAATACTACGTCGCGTTCCCTACTCATGTTCAATACCATCAAAAAAGACAAAGCTACCGAATTCACATTAGTCCAGATCTACAGTTACCCGTGGAGTTGGTCTACGAAAACGAGGAAATTCGCGGCGGACTCATTGTCGATATATCACAAACAGGCTTAGGCATCAGCTTTGAGGAGTATCTAAAATTTGAGCCTGGAAAATTCATTAACGCCTGCAACATTATACTTCCCAAGCATGATAAGCTCAGATGCAAAGTGATAATACGTCACGCTGAGTACGATGAGCATAATAACCTTACCCACCTCGGTGTCGAGATGCTAAACCTGCTAAACGAGGAGAGGCGCGAATATTTAAAAGCTGTTGCACATATCCAACGTGAAATGGTTCGTCGACATGCACGAGTTCAACATTTTTAGGAGCCTCGTGACAATACGGGTAAAATACAACCTGATAATAGCTCACTAAGCGACTCAATAAAAAGCCCTCGAACACTTGTAATTTTACGCATCCTGGCGCTGCCAGTTTAACCAGTCACTCGCATAATCAATATCAGTGAGCGGTGTTAAAAGTTGTGGGTGTAACTTTAACTGCTGGCAATTTCGCAATGTCTGTTGCAGTACTTTATTGCTTCCCCATTCAATATTTTGAAACAATCTAATTTCTGCGATACGTAACCCTATTAGCACATAACCCCCGTCTTGCGCCGGCCCAATCACAACATCCTGCCCCTGCCCTAATTTTTCAAACGCCTGACTGATATAATTCAGGGTCATCATTGGGCAGTCTGTTCCTATTATAACGACAGAAGACTGGGTACTTAATACCCTACTGGCTGCATGATACATCCGTCGCCCCAAATCCTCGTCCCGTTGCAGACTAAGCCTTAACTTACTGTTAGGGTGTTTTCGCCGAAGAGACAACAAGCTTGGATGAGAGATGGTAGGTGTACAGCATAATTCAACTTCATAATCAGATTGATCGAGAACCTTGTTCGCAGTATCCACCAAAAGTTCTCGGGCAATTTTCGCTGCCCCTCGCGAACCAAAATGCGGGATAAGCCGGGTCTTACAATTCCCTGGTATAGATGCCTTGCAAAAGACTACTATTCTTGAATTGGTTTCTACTATCATTGTACGACTTATTTATGATTCTTATAAAGTTGAGATAACTTAAGGGGATCAACACCAAAGGCAAAGGCCAGGCGTAATCGCCACATGAGAAAAACTGTTTTCCATATACCATTTAGCTCCCAACGCCGGCTAGAACTTATCAATTTATTTTTAGGGCGAACAGCTCGACTTATTTTTCGCAGCACCTTACTTAAAGCAATATCTTCCATTAGTGCTATTTCAGGAAACCCGCCTGCTCGCTCAAATAATGATTTAGCCACAAACATTCCTTGATCACCTGTCGCAATACCGCTGGTTCGGGAACGTATATTCATCATTCGCTCTATTAGTCGTAAACTTATTGCTCGCCCACTTAGCCTAATATTAAACCAACCCCAAATTTCAGCATGTGATTTTATTGGAGATGAATGCGCCTCTGCTATCCTCGTTAATTCTTCGATTAATTCGTCATTTAGTATCGTATCTGCATGCAGGAACCAAAGCAAACTTCCGTTTGCTAATGATGCACCAGCATTCATTTGTAGCGCTCGCCCTGAACTTGTCTCAAGCATAATATCAATTAAAGACGCCTCATTATCGACTACAGCATGCAAGCACTCTTGAGATCCATCGGTACTCCCACCATCAACCACAATAAGCTCATGGCCTAATGAGCGAATAGCTTGCAACTGAACTAATAATTCACGAAGGCAACTTTTCTCATTAAGCACAGGAATAATCACTGATATTTTATTGCTTTGTTTCACGAAATAAACCTGTAGTCACTCTACTATTTGGCGCAAAAGACGATAATTTAATTAATAAGTTAACGTGTTTTGTGATAACAAACTAATACTGAGTATACACTCACTAACACTAATAATTTGGATCTATATTCATCAAGATTGATCACTGGTTTTAGATTTTTAGAAGAAAACTCTTGCTGGCTACTCATATCAAGGTTATCGCGCAAAGCCCTATTAGGGCTATACAGCTTGAGCCAGGAATCATATATTGCATTTTCCGGTAATTTCGAATTGATCCCATAATTGTCTAATACTTCGTGTAAACTTTTGCGCAGATCAGAATACTCCACTAACCGCTTTATTCTCTTTTTAATACGAGACTGACGTATCCATAAGTCTAGAAAGCCAAACAGGTAACGGCCGGCAACCCATAGGATATAAAAAACAACCAGCACGATAGAAATATAAAAGATCCAGTAAATCCATGCAGGCAATGACACCCAGCGACCTCCTGATACCGACTGATTATTCCACTGGGAGCTTAAGGGATCAAAATATTTTAACTGCGTTTGTATCAAGTTATACTTACCTATCTTCACAGGTATCAACGCCGCATCCACAAGCAAACGAGTGACTAGACCCGACTTATCAATCGTGACACGTGTTTTTACGCGCTGCACATAATAACGGGCATATGATTTTGACTTCAGCCATACCTCTACAGAAGGTAACCATCGGGCTGGAATGCCACGGGCAGTGACCATAAATCGAAAACGGTATAAATGTTGGTGCTGAAGCCAATATTTTGATTGAGAGAGCAAACGCATTTCAAGGCGCCCGACAAGAGAATCAGGGTTCAAATAAGTAGGTAAAGACTTCACGTGAAATTTATACAAAGGAAGTGCTACTTTATACTGCCCAAAATTCAGTTTTAACTTTGGTATGCCAAGCTTGTATGCGCCAGCTTTCAACGGAATTAGAACCCATCCGAAACGATGAAAATAGTACTGCTTCCCATTACGTCGTACTCCTGTTTGCTTGAGTGGAATTTTATAGCTAAGTGCCCAGGGAACATCCAGAGAGTTATGTTCAATTTCCATAAATGAACGTTCAGTATAAAACTCACAGAGTAAAATTACCTGTTGACGTAGCCAGGGGTTATTATTAGATAGTTTACAATACACACCAGGTGAAGATAAAGAAGAAGCGAAAAGAGGGCTTAAACTAACGCTAGCCAAAAAAAACAGTACCACTATACGTCTCATGTTAAAATGTATAAACGATAGTTTAAAACACTTCTTTATTTGACAAATTACCATGGCTTATTGCGAGGAAAGGTCACTCTCTCCCCGTCAGGAATAAATAATTTATTTTCATAGAAAAATAAACGCCGCCACAATATTCGGGAGTCTTTACTTGATGCTGACACCTTTTTTCGAACTTCGTAAAAACTAATATGATCAATCTTTTCTAATGCACTTCTGCGACCATTAGCCCTCTGAATAAGCTTATTGTGAAGCACTAATTTTTCTCCAGATTTTTTAGTTGAACTCGAGTCGCTATTGCCAATATCATGCTCGTAGCCTTTACCTGATTCGTCTTTTTCTTTAGGACTATTATCAATACTGGTAGACCCCTTATTCAAATTCAAACCCGGAATCGCGCGCCTCGAACGTGGGCCTTTCCCCAACCGCGAAGTCACTGCAAAATCATAACCGGGGTCATTTTTTGCAATTTTATCTATGCCCCTGACTAATGCTAAATTAGTGATAACAATATTCCACTTCGGTAAATATAACAAAGTGTCTTCATAGGTTCGAATCGCCACAGCGTAGTTTTTTAACTGCGTCCAGGCATTAGCCATATTGAATAACGCTTGCGCTTTTTGTTTTTGGGTATGGCTGCCAACAAAGGCACGTTGATACCAACTAATTGAATCGCTCCAGCGTGACAAACGATAGGCACTATTGCCCGCAGCAATACGCGCCATAAATCTATTGGCACTGGAAAGCTGTGGAATATCAAGCGAATTATACAGAGCAAGTGCGTCTCTATACTGATGCTTCAGATATGCCCTCTTGGCTAAATTCGAGGTTTCCAATGTTGCGCTAGAGCAAGCAACCAGCGTTAACGTTAACAGTACCAGACTATTTTTAACAATATTTGAAGCGCGAGTGCCAACCTTCGTATTATGTAATTTCTTATACTGTGCATTGATCATTTTATTGTTTTTTCGTGTAAAAGGTATGCACGATGAAACAAGTAAAATAACCAATATTATTACGGCCATTATTAACGGGATAAAATAAAGCTCATTCCATAGAACGTACTTTTGCTGTTCCGCGTCAATACGATAACTGGCCTGATGGGAAATTCCCTGACGGTAAATTATTCTTACTGTTGAATCGTCATCACGCATACGCGCATACCGTCCCTCCCCTGTCCGAGCAAGTTTTCGTAACCACTGCTCGTCAAGTTTTGTCCTAACTAAAGTACCTTTATAGCGAAGCCAATGTTGTTTTGTATCTGGAATAGTACCGCCAGCAAGTGTTCCTGCTCCGATGCTATACAATTTAATTCCAAGTGATAACAACGTACTTATTTCCTGTAGCACTAGTGACTGAGAATTGTCACTAATTCCCCCATCACTAACGACTAAGATTGCACGTGGGCGTTTAGCGCGGGAATTCGGTTTCACTAATGAATCATATTGCAAGGTCGCACTTGCAAGCTTTAACGCACTTAGCAAGTTACTGCCGTCTACTGGGATATCAATATTATTCAATCGATCTAAATAATATTTTATTACTGATTTATCCCTGGTCGGTGGCGTAACAAGTAAACTACGCCCCCCGTATACAATGATGCCAATCCGATCACCACGAATCTTATCGAGCAGTCTCAATAACTCGACACGTGCTCTCGACAAGCGATCAGGAATGAGATCCGTGGCTTTCATAGAACGTGAAATATCCAGTAGCACCATAATATCAACAGACTCGACGAGCTTGTTTTTACTCTCTTGATCAGCCTGCCGTGGACCGGCCGCCGCTAACGCCAACATAAACCATAACAAAAACTGCAACCCAATGCGCATGTAGTACACTGAACGAATTTTCCTGGCTTCAGCATTAATATTATTGGCCTGACGACTCAATAACAACCAGGGCAATAAATGGCTCTCTGCAAACCGCTTTAAGTTAGACAAACCGATGCGTGACAAAATAAATAAAAATAGCGGTATAAACGCAATACTCAGCAACCAGGGCATTTGCCAATCAATGTCGGATAAATTCATGTACGTGATCCTCTGTACAAACCCCTGTTCAATAAGCGCGCTGATTGCCACAATAACAAAAATAAAATGCCTGATAATAGTGGCCAAATAAACAATGACTGATTGTTTGTTTGATACCTGATATCTTCATGAGTAGATTCATTCAAACGAATCGACTCAATCATTGGGTTTACCTTGTCCTCACTCGACGCACGATAAAACGTTCCTCCTGTTTGCTTTGCCAAATGCGTTAACAAGACAACATTTACTGGATCAAATACCAGACCCGGCGCAGCGGATTCTGGCGCTACTTGTCGATCCGCCCCAATCCCAACGGTATAAATCTTTTGACCCAATCTTTTATAGAGAGGTAACAAATGAAGAGGATGCAACTCTCCTACCGGACGCGCGCCATGACTAAAAAGTATAATGACTGGCTTATATCGAGTAGCAATGTTCTGCCGAGTGCTCGCCAAACGCTTGCCGAGTGCTAACGCAAGCCCTTTAGCCATCTCATTAGTACGGCCCGACAATTCGGTTCTAATTCTTTGTGTTTGCCGTAATAGTAATTCAGTATCATCAGTAGCAGGCACTAGAATGTGTGCATTATTGGAATAAACCACTATCGATATTCGATCCCCCTGAAAGGCCCTTATCAATTTACTCATAATAGATCGCACAAATTGCATACGATCTACTTTTTGTCCTCTTAACATATAATCTTTTAAAACCATTGCAATCGAGGTATCGACTACCAAAATTATATTTCGCTTGTGTGTTTTAATCGCTCGTTTTTCACCTGGTAAATAAGGTGCAGCCAAGGCAGTCATAAAACTCGTTAAGATCAAAAATAGTAACAGAGTACTTGCTAAGCGATGTTTCCCTTGCTGGTCTTTTACAGAAGGGCCTTGCGAGAGTAACAACGCAAGCTGTGGAAACCATATTGATTGTTGGCGTTTAACGGGATAGTCCAGATTATTCACAGAGGAATTCGTACTCTGACGTGTGGCCCACACAAGCAATAACAATGCTAAAGGAATAAACCATAACCAGCCAGGCGTATAAAACTGAACATTGTGCCAAAGCCTAATCATTAGCGGGTTTATCTATCGTTGAAACAACTTCACACTTTTTGAGTGTTAAAAGCATTGGCTTTAGTGTAACAAGAAACAGACTTAATTCTTTTAAGGTGGGTGCGGTAAGCCCGTAACAAAGCCGTTCAATTTTGTGACTCAACTCATCAGGAATCGTTATGTATTCTTGTAATACCAGGTAAATTCGTTGTATCGAAGCACGGGGAGAGAATCCTTGAATACAGCCTCGTTCAATCTTCTTTAAGCGACGCCATAAAAAATTAGCTCTATATCGATCGATGGCATAAAACAAGATGACAGCGATAAGCAATACTCCTAGATAAACATAAGACGAATAAGAAGATACCGCCTTAAAGGGTTCCACTATATCCTGAAACTTATCAAGCGCTGTTCCTACTACACTACTCATTGCAGTATTGTCCGTAATACTTGCCAGGAATCTTGTTCTGTACCTAACTCGATATAACTCGAGGTACTTGCTAGCTGCTTAAGTATCGTATTTTTTTTCTGTTCTCCCATTCGTTGGTAATGTCCACGTAATATGGGATCAGTGGTATCGATAGCAATGGCTTCTTCTGTGGCACTTGAAGCAGTGTCAATACTTCCTGCCATAGGAAGAATAACGTCCGCGGGATCTGTAATATAGATAGCACTGACTTTATTATGTTGAGACATTGCTGCCAGTGACGCACTCGCACGCTTACCCAAATCAAAAAAATCACTAATAATAATAATCTCGTTGCCCACTGGATATACATCCAGGACATAAGACAAAATATCTGCCAAGGTCACACACTCTGCATCCAAATCAACACGAGTATCTACGCGCGATAGCTGTTCCGCCTGTAACAAGGAAAATTCATAGCCTGAATGAAAGTCACTCCCCTGAAGCTTCGCATCTATTTGTAGACTCGCAAAAGCATGATGTCGCTTTGTCGCGGCAAACATACATAAAATTGCACTGCTTACCGCTTGACGTACTTTAAGTTGTTGCTGTGTCCCAAACCACATAGTGGGTCTGCGGTCCACAATCAATAATGTCTGAGATTGTTTATCTTCTTGAAATACTCGAGTATGTAACTTATCTAAACGCGCACTTAGGCGCCAATTAATATGTCGTGGATTATCCCCCATTAAATACGGGCGATTCTCTAAAAAATCCATTCCTTCACCACGATGCGTTGACTCTTGCGCGCCCGCATATAAGTGACGAGTCAACATTGATGAATCATGCTGATGATCTAACTGTAGACGAGCTGCAAGGGCCGCGATTTCAGTTGCTGAATATAAAGGCGCTGGTTTGTGCTGATGAGCCAGTTTAGAGAATAAGTTAAAAGGCTTAAAAGTTAACATTATCAGGGCGTAGGCACTTTTTCGAGTAATTGCTGTATCAAGTCATCCGTAGTTATCCGGCTTGCACTAGCCTCAAATGACAATAAAATACGGTGACGTAAAACATCACCGCAAAGATCAAATACGTCATCAGGCGTTACATAGTCCCGTTGTGCAAGAAACGCATTAGCACGTGCACAAACGAGCAATGCCTTACTCGCTCGAGGCGACGCACCCGCTCTTACACACCCTTCCATCTCCGGTAAATATTGCTCAATATTTCGAGTCGCTGTGACGAGCTCAACAATATAACGCTTAACACTATCCTCAACATGCACTTGAGGGAGTTGTGCACGAATGGCTAGCACCTGCTCAGGATGCAAAGCACTCTCTTCGGTCGCAGTGCGCAGCAAGCCTTGTTCGCTTCTCTCTAATATTTCCAGCTCTTGTTCTGGATCGGGATAATCAATAGTCACATGCAGTTGAAAGCGATCGAGTTGTGCTTCAGGTAAAGGATAAGTACCGGATTGTTCCAATGGGTTCTGGGTGGCAATAACCATATAGAGTTCTGGCAATGGATGAGTTTTATTACCAATAGTAATTTGCCCTTCTTCCATCGCTTCCAGTAAGGCAGATTGTACTTTAGGAGGTGCGCGATTTATTTCATCCGCCAGTATCGTTTCGTGAAATAATGGCCCACTCAAAAACCGAAACTCCCCGGTTTTTTGATCGTAAATATCGCTGCCCATGAGGTCTGCGGGCATTAAATCAGGCGTGAACTGTATTCGTTGAAATTGAGAGTGCAAACCGTTTGCTAATGCTTTTACCGCTGTTGTTTTAGCAAGTCCTGGCGGTCCTTCAATTAATAAATGCCCCCCGGTAAGCACAGTAATAAGAAGACGGTTTATCAACCGCTCTTGTCCGACTATTGTTTGTTCAATTGTTTTACGCAATTGAACAAATGGAGAAACATCTATCATTATTTTAACCCTGATAAGACTATAACGATTATATTACATTTCCAGCAATTTACTGCACTCATATGCACAGATCGCTCTGCATTAACGAGCTACATTTAGTACAATTAAATATCAGTCAGGCTTATTGACTTCAGTAGACGGCTGGCCGTAAAGCTGATAAAGACGATACTGCAATATATTACTGAATAATAAAACTCCCAAACTAAACAAAGGCAGCGCAATCTGATACAACATCGGCACCTTCAATGGAACCACTAGCTGAAGTGCTTCGATTCGAAACCCTGCCAGGTAAAACATGTACACATATATGCTTAGCACCACGATCATTGGCGGCAATATTATAGAAGAAAGTTTCAACATAGACGCAGAGGACCGCTGATAGGAACTAACTAAGGCATCAGCCGGGGCTTTAGCCTCGAACACAAGTATGGGCTGAGCAAATATAAACTTAAAAAATAACCAAATACCGGGAATAAGATATAACACCAACCCTAGCGCAATTGCAAAACCGAGACCAATGGCCAACAATATATAGTAAAACCAAAAAAGCGAAACTTTTTGTAGAATTGTCCTCATACTTAAAGATTTTCCATCCGACAAACTTGCCACTAATATCAATAGTCCTCCGGACAGAAATGGCAGCACCATTAAGTCTATAATACTTATCATATGCAGCAGATTTCTTGCACTGCTGTAACCGGCTGTTTGCGCAAAGAAAATCAGTGCCTGTAATATTATCGTAATTGAAAATAACGGAACACTAAACAATAGTAACTGTAATATATATTTACGCATAAAGCGCAATGAATCGAATGTAGGATTACTCACTTTTGACCTTCGCTATAAACTTGTTATTTGGATACGGATTGATTTTACCAACAATCCTCGTACATTATTGCAGGATATTATTGATCGAACCTCATATTAAGAGACTACGTCAATATTACCTGATTTCAAACAGTTTTTACCGCGTTAATAATAACTGTTCAATTTTCAGTCCGAACTGAACGATTAACTATAGCGAATTACCCTATGAAGAATAAACAAGAAGAAACATCGTGAAATTATTTTTTTTTGATATACTAGGCAGCAAGTCCCCGTAACTCAGCTGGATAGAGTGCCTCCCTCCTAAGGAGGATGCCAGAGGTTCGAATCCTCTCGGGGACACCACCGAAATGAATCCACCCTATAGTCGAATTATTAGTTAACTCGCTGTATTTGTTATGCAAATAGTATTAGAAATATCTTAAATATGGTAGCTTAAGAAAATATCAACCCGAATGTTGTTTTCGCACCATATTAATGGGAACTCGCTCTTTTAGCATCCACTCCTCCACCTGATTTTCAGGTAATGGCGCGCACAAATAATAGCCTTGAATATAATCACATCCGAGTATTTCCAGAATATCCAGAACCTCCTGACTTTCAACCCCTTCTGCTATAACCGTTTTACCCATATTATGGGCAAGATCAATCGTTGAACGAACAATCACTGCATCGTTATCATCGGTCAACATGTCATGCACGAATGAACGATCAATTTTTATACTATTGCTAGGCAATTGTTTTAAATATGATAAGGAAGAGAAGCCTGTACCGAAATCATCTATTGAAAAAGTAACGCCCATTTCATGAAGCTGCTTAATTACGGCCAGCGCTCGTTTCGAATCGGTCATCATACTGCTTTCCGTAATTTCTATATTCATGCAGCGGGGATCTACTTTAAGTACTTCGAACTGACCTTTAAGCCAAGCCACAAACGTACTATCTTGAATATCTTTCATTGACAAATTAACCGATAGTCGCAATGACCTATCCTTAGCGTGCCAGTGTCTAAATTTTCTCAACGCATTGCTAACCACCCAACAACTCATTTCCTTTATTATTTCAGACTGCTCCGCCATGGGCACGAATTCGCTGGGCCGTAACAGCCCCAACACTGGCTGGTTCCATCTTACCAATGCTTCGAAACCCCATAATTTAAAGGTACGAGTATCGACAATAGGTTGATAATGCAGCAACAATTCGTTATTGCCAATCGCATCATGTAACTTACCAATAATCATTAAACGATTAATAGTATGCTGATCTTGCTCTTCATCATAAACCGAATACCCTAAGGAATAGCGTTTAGCAACGTACATCGCGACATCTGCTTTACGTAACAAACTGTCTGAGTTATAGGCATCTTCAGGATACATGGCAATCCCTATACTGATTCCTATTTGCAAGCTATGCCCCTCTACAATAAAATGCTGCTCCATCGTAGCAATAATTTTTTGGCTTAAAACAATGGCACCGTCCAAATCTGTTGCAGGAAGTATAACAGAGAACTCGTCACCTCCCAGCCTCGCCAAGGTATCACTTTCACGCAGAACTGCTTTTATTCGGGGAGCCACTTGTTGCAATAAGCCATCACCACAATGATGACCTAGCGTATCGTTGACCTCTTTGAATTGATTCAGATCCATTAGCAATACCGCTAATGTTGTTTTATTTCGCTTCGCATCTCTAACAACCTGATTGATACGTTCATACAACATTACCCGGTTAGGTAAATCAGTCAAAACATCGTGAGTGGCATTGTGCCGCTCTAAAGCGGCGATCCGTTGAATGTTTCGTATACTGTATAAACTCATCCGAGTAACCACAATAACAAAAACACTGCCGCCAAATAAAATAATAGCGATAAATGAATACAGATAATTGACTGACCGAGTCATTAATATCCAGGCAAAGAAAAGATAACCTAAGACAAAAAGGCATATCAGGATTAACAGGATTTGCCAACCACTTCGATGCTCACGCACGCTTTGTTCACGAATAATATCATTGGTAGGAATCAGAGAATAAACCAGAAGGCCAGCCCCTAAAAGTACCAGGACTGCTGTCACTTGTTGTAGCGTCATTCACAATTCCCCGAAACTGTTAATTAGGCCAGAATACAAATATTAACTGTCAATTCATTTACCCGGAATTAGACGCTATCCCCATAGAACCTAACTCCTTGATAGATGTTAGCAGATAAAACAATGATTTACGTCAAGTTTAGCAGGTAAAAATACCTTTTTTTGGGAAACCTAATTGATTTATTGTGGCACTAGTAACAATGCCCTAGTCGCGGACACGTTAAGCATGAATAGCAAGTAAAATCAGTCACTAAGCCCAAAATTACCTGCTTCTCTTAATCAAAACCAAGCTATCTACTTCGAGTAGAACCCGTTTCACGATATTTAATTAACTCATTTCTTACCATATCGATGTGTATACGCAAATTATAGACCTCATCTGTATAGGAAAGTGGCACCTCTACACGAGTCACCTCTTCTTCCATATCTTCAAGCTTGTCTAAATATTTCGCCACATCTTCAGTCGGGATCTTCATAAGCTCCGGATCAACAGATCTTAATTCTGCGTACCAGCTATAAATTCGTCTACGTATACGCCAGCGATATAACGGAGGCATCATCTTAAACAAAGGCAACATCAACCCAATTAAAGGTAACAACAATATTTTCAAACGATCCAGTAAAGTGGCCAACCAAAAAGGTAAATATTTTTGCAGAAATGGCACACCGTATTTGTAAAAGCGATCAGCGCTTTTATTAAGAGGCAAGCCCACTAGTTTAGGGGTTGGAAACTGATCACGCGCAGTAAATAACCCATGTTTTTTATGAACGGCAACTGTTGATTCTAAAACAAGCGAAACCAACGCAGGATGTAAATCTTTACGAGCCACCAGGTTGGCAGTTGTTGCTAACAATTGCACTGAGCTTGAGGGAACGTTGTTTGAAAAATCCACCGCACCTTCAGGCAAGGTAATAGCGGTTAAGTACGGAAACAAACGTGTGTATGCACTTGCACGACTAAAACTCATAATTTTTAAATCTTTTGAGTGCAGTAGTTTTTTAATCAAAGGTGAATTAGGTGAGGCAACGATAAACATAATATCGATCTTGCCTGCCGACAGTTCACTGACGGCTTTGTCACTCGGCATGTTAACAAAAGTAGAATTATTTTTATCAATTTTGTTTTCCGCTAAAATCACTTTAGCCAGAGCTTGCGTACCACTACCATCGGCCCCGTAGGCAATTCGCTTGCCTTTAAGCTGCGTGATTTTGGTGATGGTCTCTTCAGCCTTATAAAATACCCATAATGGTTCAAAATACATACTTCCGAGAGAGGTCAGTGAATTATCCTTACTCGTTATCCCTCCTTGCACCAGTGCTAAATCAATTTTTTGCCCTGATTCAAAACGAGCAATATTATCGACTGAGCCTTTGCTCTTTATTACGTTAAGGGTGATACCCTTCTTTTCCAATAAAATTTTATATTCATTCGCAAAACGAAAATAAGCCCCTGAACTACTGCCTGTTGATATAGTTAATGTTTTGGATGGCGCAGGCGCCATAAACTGCCAAGTGATAACAAATCCAACTAGAACAATAATAGCGACTATGCCATATGTGCTAAATAATTTATTTTTGATGACACTTACAATAGAATTTTTCTCACTCATAATTATTCCTGTAATTTTCACTACTTTATAGTTGAGGAACCTCTAACCGAATTATGATTACGATATTGCAGTTCCTGAATATCAGCGGCTGTGTTAAATATCTTGCCAATAGCCCGGTGATCAGCGACACCTTCATCTTGACTCTACTAAACTTAATTCGCGATCTCATCGCCCTTAATTAAAAACTCCCTAAGACAGATTAACATTTAATGCCAATCAACGACTCTCGATAAGTCTTCGTCTAATTTCGAATCACATTTAAAGGGCGATTTTATATGGTTTTTCAGCGTGATGCACCATCACAATAAGCATAAGTAATATAGGTTTATTGCGTCAGAGCTACTAATCAATGTTTAGGGAGCCTCTGATCGATTCATGATTACGATTTTACTGTCCTTAAATATCAGTGACTACGTTGAAAATCTTGCCAATAGCCGTGCTATTAGCTGCAATCTTTGTCTTGCCACTGATATTTCTGAACAGCAATCTCATTAACCAGAATTAAT
>VAOX01033753.1_pt1 | contig 16703 bp, 18 predicted proteins | sample 3393891 | NCBI WGS metagenome assembly VAOX01 (sample SAMN08290429, study PRJNA428436) | hydrothermal vent metagenome | isolation source: Deep-sea hydrothermal vent chimney | place: Indian Ocean: Southwest Indian Ridge | depth 2822 m m | reverse complement strand
ACTTAAAGTAAAAATAGTCTACTTATTGACCATTGTCAAAGAAGGTTATCGGCAAATAAAGAAAAATCTTGATATTTAGTTTCTAAAATTTCAGCGTAAGAAAATACAGCACAATCAGTGAAAAAAGGCTGATAAAGACACCAAAAACACGAGGGTAAGCATTCACTAACTTATTAACAAAATTAATGTCATTACTCATTTTAGAAAAGTGTTTGCGTGTAGAAATCCAATGATTAGCGGTTTGTTCAAAGTTTTTTACTATACTGGGGCGTATAAAAACAACGGCGCCAAACAGTAAAATAAAAATGCCGGTAATATAAAAAAATATCTGGGCAGATTGTAGAAGCCATTCCCAGGCTAGAATAGAAATGCTTTTAGGCAAGTAAGGGATTAATGAATAGAGGTTAAAGGTTGCAAGAGTATAAAGAACAAATAACGAGCCAATCGATAAAATGGCACCGCTTATTTTAGAGTATTTATAAAAATAAGGTTCAGAAGCAATGGGCTTTTCGATCGTTTTTGTTTTTTCTCGTAGCGAGATGCGGGTATTAATTTTTTCATTGAATTTTAAGGTTATTGCGGGAGTAAAAAGTAAACCTAAGCCAAGAAGAAGCGCAATAAAGCTGCCAATGATAAGAAATAAAAAACTGGCATCAAATAATATTTCTGAAAGCAGGTTATTCATAATTAGGTCTCTTTTTTATTCTTTTAATAATTCAACTATATTCGTCGTGGAGTAAGAGAGCAACACTCAGTTAGTAATTTTCATCCGAGATACTTTTAACTGACCAGTGGTATTTTTCAATGGGGAAAAAATCTAAACCAGCAATGCTTTCGAAACGAATATCAAATCGTTTATTTTTATTTTTATCATTATAAATAAGTTTAACCCTATATCGAATGCGTGGTACACCTTTTAAACGTGTTTCAAAATTTTCATGATAAGGGACATTATAGACAAGTGCTTGTTGTTTTTTATTAAAATACCAAACGCCAGTTTGATTTATATTTTTTCCACTTTCTTTTTCCCCCAAATAATTATTGGGGACTTGTGAAAGTAATAATATAGGATTTGATTTATTAAGTTTAGCAACAGCAGGCATGTTTCCCTTGAGTGCAAGCCGTGCGACTTCAAGTCCTAGTGCACTTTTAATGGTGCCAACGAGTTGTTTTACAGAAGCGCGTTCTGCGGCAATACGAAGAGAAAAAATACGATCAATGGCAAATAAACCTAAAATTGAAATAACAATAATGACAACAATGAGCTCTAGGATGGTAAAGCCGGATTGTTTGTTATGTCGGATATTTTTATACAACTTACTGCCCTTGTGCCGCACCGGCTAAATCCCACATAGGCAAGAACACACCTAGTGCAAGCACCAGAACCATTGCGCCAATAAAAACAATAAGAATAGGTTCAATCGCACTAGTGAGATTTTTAACATCATAATCCACTTCACGATCATAAAAATTGGCAACTTCTTCAAGCATGTCATCCACATTACCTGTTTCTTCGCCGACGGTGAGCATTTGAATAACAAGCGGCGTAAACATACCCGTTGCCGTGGCAGTTCGAGTAAGAGTATCTCCTCGTTCTATCCCGTTGCGCATATCAGCAATATGACCGCCGACATAAATATTATCAACGGCACGAGAAACAAGCGTTAAGCCAGTAACAAGAGGTACGCCGGCACTGAGTGACATGGCAAATGAGCGTGAAAATCTTGCAAGTGTTGCGCGTAATACAATGCTGCCAATAACGGGAATGCGGGTTACGAAACGATCCCATTGCCAGTGTCCTTTTTCTGTTTTGATATAGTAACGAAAGGAAAAATAGATTGCGATCAAGCTTCCTAAAATAACATACCAATAATTGACGGTGAATTCAGAAATGCCCAGTAAGATACGTGTTGGTAAAGGTAGTTCTGCACCAAAACCGGCAAACACTTTTGCAAAGGTCGGTATAACCCACATGTTAATAATAAACATGGCAATGGTGATCGCAATAATAACGAACATAGGATAACGCATGGCGGCAGTAATTTGATCTTTGGTATTTTTTTCTCTTTCTAAGTAGCCCGATATTTGTAAAAACACTTCATCAAGGTTACCGGTGTTTTCACCGACTTGAACCATACTAATAAATAAGTGTGAAAAAATATCGGGGTGTTGAGCGAGCGCAGTTGAAAGCTCATGCCCTCCTTCTATTTCAGTGCGGACAGCATGTAAGGTTTTTTGTAAAACTTGATTGCGGGTTGTTTCAGCTAAACCAGTAATAGAACGAACGATAGGTACACCGGCATGCATTAAGGTGTACATTTGTCTGGAGAATAAAACTAAATCATCAAGTGCAGGTTTTTTATTTTTACTGAAATCAAAATTTAAACTATTACTCGAATTTGCATTAATTTCTTTTTTAGATTGAGTAATATTAATGGGGCTAATGCCGGTGTTAAGTAATTGTGTCGCAACGGCATCAACCGAATTTGCATCAAGGTTTCCGCTAACAGCGAGTCCTTGATTATTGCGTCCTGTGTATTGAAATGTGGGCATAGTATTATTTATTCATTTTAGTTTTCAAGATTAAATTCGTGTTCATCAAGTTCGTCTTCAATCATCCCTGTTATGCGTATTACTTCTTCGAGTGAGGTAACCCCTTGCGTTGCATATTCCATAGCGTGTCGTGAGAAAGGCCTAAAATAAGGGCTGGCTTTAGCATGTTTAGCAAAGGCGGCAGAATCTTCACGGCGTAAATCATCCGCAAGTTCATCATCAATTTCAAGAAATTCAAATACACCCAAACGACCTCGGTAGCCAGTATTATTACAATGAGGGCAACCTCGACCATGAAAGAAAGTTGCTTGATCTGCTTTTTCACCTAATAAACTATATAACCAAACGGTTTCTTGTTTTTCGGGGGCGTATTCTGTTTTACAACTTTTACAAATTTTTCGAACTAAGCGTTGCGCTAAAACAGCACGCAGTGCGGTGGCAACTAAAAATCCTTCTGCACCCATATCAATTAAACGGTTTACGGTTGAGATGGCATCATTGGTGTGCAAGGTTGATAACACCATGTGACCCGTAATAGAAGCACGTAAGCCGATGGATGTTGTTTCTTGATCACGCATTTCACCCACCAGAACAATATCGGGATCTTGGCGTAATGCCGCGCGCAATACAGTTGCAAAATCTAAACCGATTTTTTTATTAACTTGTACTTGATTAATACGCGGTAAACGATATTCAACAGGATCTTCAACGGTAATGATTTTTTTCTCTGCTTTATTAAGCTCAGATAAAGCGGCATAGAGGGTTGTGGTTTTACCGCTACCAGTTGGACCGGTAACTAGAATCATTCCGTGAGGGCGGTGAATATTTTTTCTAAAGTGTTCAAGCAGTTCAGGATTCATACCTAACTGATCAAGCACTAACGCATTACCCGATTGATCGAGTAAACGCATAACAACAGATTCACCATTTTGGATTGGCATGGTTGAAAGCCGCACATCAATACTGTGATCGCGTACTCGAATATTAAAACGCCCATCTTGCGGGATGCGACGCTCTGAAATATTTAATCCTGCCATGAGTTTTAAACGTGAAACCAATGCACTGGCAATGCGTTTTTCTTTCATCACCTGTTCTTGCAAGATGCCATCAACACGGGTACGAATGCGTAATACACTTTCATCGGGTTCAATGTGAATATCAGAAGCACCTATTTGCACCGCGTCTTCAAAAATCGATTGCAGCAGTTTTACAACGGGTGCGTTTGCAACATCTTCACTTTGAACAAGTTCTTGTAAATCAATATCCGATTCTGCAAGTTCATCGCCGAGTTCTTCTGCTAAATTTGAAATTTCACTGGTGCGACGGTAAACCATATCAATGGTCGATATGATTTCAGACTCACGCGCCACTGCAAGATGTAAATGGCATTTGAGTTGTTTCGATAATTCATCGTAAGCAAATATATCGGTAGGATCTGCCATGGCAAGTAGCAGACTGCCATCGGGATTTTTTTTCAAAGAAACAACACGATAACGTCGTGCTAATGTTTCTGGAATAATCTGGATGGTTTCAGCATCATAGTTATATTGTTTTAAGTCGATAAAGGGAACTTGCAGTTGGGTAGAGAGTAGTTCCAACATCTGCTCTTCAGTCACAAGCCCACTTGTGATGAGTGTTCGTCCTAATTTTTGGCCAGTTTTCTTTTGTGCCGCTAACGCCTGCATGAGCTGGTCTTCAGAAATAAGACCTTTCTCAACGAGTAAATCGCCTAAACGAATTTTTTTTCGTGGTGCGGTGGCCGCCATAATGATTCCTGAAAGTACTAAGTCTACATATTATTATTGATTCTTCCCTTTATATCGGCACTAAACAGAAATTGATGAGCTTAATTTAAGTTTAACGTCCCCACTAATTCAGAAACATTGTTCAAGTTATGCTTTTCTAAATACTCGACGATACCTTGATTGATTTTTGGACATATTAAAGGATCGTAAAATAGCGCAGTGCCTACACCAATGCCGGTCGCGCCAGCAATGAGAAATTCTATCGCATCTTGTGCAGTGGTGATGCCGCCTTGCCCAATAATGGGAACATTATGTTCGCGGCAAACTTGATAAACCTGATGTGTTTTTAATAAGGCAATGGGCTTAATTGCTGGCCCTGATAAGCCGCCTTGATTATTGCCAATAATGGGTGAGCGTGAATCGATATCAATCGCCATACCCATCATCGTGTTGATAACGGCAAAGCCGTCTGTACCGGCTTCAATACAGCGGCGGGCATTTTCAGCAATATCTGTTTGATTTGGAGAAAGCTTGGTAATTATCGGTTTATTGGTTACTTTGCGACATATTTCTACAACTTTAGCCGACATTTCTGGATCATTACCAAAAGCAACGCCACCGCATTTCACGTTTGGGCAGGAAATATTGATCTCAATAGCGTCAATATCGGTGTCATCAAAGCGTTTTGCTATTTCTTCGTAGTCTTCAATGGTCGAACCCGCTACATTAATAATAAATCGGGTTTCAGATTTAGGCAGGTTCGGTAAAATTTCATTAATAACATGATCTGCACCAGGATTTTGTAATCCAATGGCATTAATCATGCCCATTGGGGTTTCGATTACACGGTGCGGTTGATTGCCTAAACGCGGTTCAATGGTGGTGCCTTTTAAGCAAACGGCACCGACGTCATTATTTGAATAGCCTTCGACACGGGTATATTCTTCGCCAAACCCAACGCAACCCGATAAAAGTACCAGAGGGGTATTAAAATGCATCCCGCAAAATTCAGTTTTCAGTAAGTCTTTGTTATTTATCGTCATATCCGAGAAGATACAAGGAAGCGAGGAAAAGGTACAGATAAAAGAGTAAAATGACTTTTTTTCTTATTGGGTCTTTTTATTATGTTTCATATTGTTCTTTTTGAGCCTGAGATTCCTGCCAATACAGGTAATATTATTCGTTTGTGCGCCAATACTGGAAATCAGCTTCATCTTATTCGCCCTTTAGGTTTTGATATGGATGATAAAAAATTGCGGCGAGCTGGGCTTGATTACCATGAGTTTGCTGCTGTGCAGGAGTATGATTCATTAGATGAGTTTGTAGAAAAAATAAAACCAAATCGACTTTTTGGTATATCAACGAAAGGTCAACAATATGTGCATGATGTTGATTATAAAGAAGGCGATGCATTTCTTTTTGGACCTGAAACGCGGGGTTTGCCGGTTGATGTGCGAGAAAATTTAGGCGTTGAGCATGTATTAAGAATACCCATGCAACCGACTAATCGAAGTTTAAATTTATCGAATGCGGTTAGTTTAATGGTATATGAAGCATGGCGCCAACTTGAATTTAAAGGCAGCGTGTAGTTATACTTTGAAATAGAAGTATCGCCATAAATTACAACAATAATACTTGACTAGAGGTATAGGGACATTAAAGAAAGCATCCTTTCCAATTTCTTGAAAAGTGGCTTTGATTTTGAAGAATCAGAGAATCATTTGCAATTTAGATTTCGCACGCTAAATTATTTTATGGCCATTTCTTTATCTTTTGGTGCACTCATTGGTGGGCTGGGGTTATTAGGAATGATGGACATTGGTGAGGTACAACCTGTCACCAATATTACTTACACGTTTTATAATCTAACTTTAATCTATTTACTGCGTAAAAATAAAGATTGGTTCGAAAGAATTGCATGGGCACAAGTACTGGCGTCGCTTACCGTGTTTGCAATTGCATTGGTCACAGTAGTACATGATGAATTTAGGATTGCATGGTTTTATATTGCTATTTACCTTACCTACATGCTCTTGGGTGAACGGCCTGGAAACTTTTTAACTTTTTTATCTATTGCCATTATTGTTACCACTTATTCTTATCTTGATTTACAGCTTTCTCGTACGGCAATCGAAACCTCTATATTTAGTTTAATTGTGTTTGGTTTATTAAGTCGCGTTTATAATGCACAAATTAAAAACTATGAAGCTAAGTTACAAGATAAAAATTATGATTTAGCAGCCGTTATTAAAAATTTAGATTTTGCATTAGAAAGTGCGCATGAAGCAAGCCGATCAAAAAGTCTTTTTTTAGCGAATATGAGTCATGAAATTCGTACGCCTATGAATGGCATGTTAAGTCTTGTTCAAGTTTTACAAACAACAAAACTAGATGAAAAACAACATGAATATTTGCGCTCGATTGATCGAGCCGGCAGTATTCTAATAAATTTGATTGATGATTTACTCGACTTATCAAAAATTGAATCAGGAAAAATGGAAATTAATGTTAAAGCTTTCAAAGTATGGGAGTTTTTAGATGATATTTTATTGCAGTCAGAACATTTGTTTGATGATAAAGATGTTTGCTTTACTGTTGATATTGATGATGCTTTGCCGGCCTATTTAATTGCAGATGATGTTCGTTTGAAACAGGTTGTGGTTAACTTAATTAATAATGCGGCAAAATTTACGTCAAGTGGAGACGTTCATTTTATAATGAACGGCAGTACATTAGGTAATAATATAAAACTACATATCGAAGTTAATGACACTGGAATGGGCATACCTAAAGATAAGATAAGCAGTATTTTTGAACCTTTTCAGCAACTATCTCCAACACGAATATATAATAGAGGGGTTGGGCTAGGTTTACCCATTAGCAAGAAAATTGTTGAAGCATTAGGTGGAAAAATAAATATTTATTCTACGGTTGATAAAGGAACAAATTTTTCGTTAGATTTCTTTTTTCCAATTGCAGATAAGGTAGAAGATGAGGTACAAAAATACTCAAAACCGATTTCTTTACCTTCAATTTCTATTTTATTAGTTGAAGATGATCAAATAAGCCAATTAGCCGTTAAAACATGGTTAAAAAATAAAGGGCATAATATTATTGTTGCTGAAAATGGAAAACAGGCTGTTGAATATTTACAAGAAAATACGGTTGATGTTATTTTAATGGATGTCCATATGCCGATAATGGATGGTGTTGCAGCAACAAAAGAAATTAAAGAGAAAAATTTAAGCCAAGCCCCGATTATTGGAATGACTGCAAGTGTTATGAATGATGAACGCGAAAGTTATATTGCCGCAGGTATGGATGTGTTAGTTGAAAAACCGGTTAATTTTGAATTTTTGATGAGTATCGTAAAAGATAAACTTTAATCTTCAGTCTTTATTGCGCGATTAAATAAGGCATTAACGGCATTCTCAGCAGAAGCATTTTCATAAAGTACGTTGTAAACTTGTTCTGTAATAGGCATATCAATATGTTGTTTTTTTGCTAGCGCTACCACTTCTTTGGCTGTCGATATTCCTTCAACGACTTGGCCAATTTCTTTAACTACCACTTTAAGTATTTTTCCTTGTCCTAAAGCAATGCCGGTGCGTCGGTTACGAGACTGATCATCAGTGCAGGTTAAAACCAAATCTCCCAAGCCGGTTAAACCGGTAAAGGTTTCTGCTTTTGCTCCAAGTGAAATACCTAAACGTATTATTTCAGATAAGGCGCGCGCGATAAGTGCAGCACGCGCATTAGCACCAAAGCCCATGCCGTCGGCAATACCGGCGGCGATAGCAATAACATTTTTACATGCTCCACCAATCTCTACACCAATAACATCTTCGCTGGTATAAGCACGAAAATGATCGTTATGTAATAAGTGTGCCCAGTCTAATGCAAAGGCTTTATCAGTGGAGGCAACCGTAACCGCCCCGGGTAAACCTTGTGCAACTTCTTTAGCAAAAGTCGGCCCGGATATTACTGCAAGTGAAACTTCATCACCTAAAACTTCACGGGCAACATTATGTAAGAGTTTGCAGCTATTCGCTTCAAGCCCTTTTGTTGCCCAAGCAATACGGTGCGATGGTGTAATATGGTGTTTGATAGCTTCAAGGGTTTCTCGAAAAGCATGACTAGGAACGACAATAAGAATATCGGTGACGCCATTGAGTGCATCATCAAGATTATCTTTAACGTGCAATGTTGGGGGAAAAGTCAGTCCAGCTAAATAATGATTATTTTCACGGCTTTGTTGCATTGCTTTAGCGTGTTCTGCATTGTGCGACCAAAGGTTAACGTTGTGGTTATTTTGCCCAAGTAACATCGCAAGTGCTGTGCCCCAAGAGCCAGCACCTAATACAGCAAGAGTTTGAGTTGTATCAGTACTCATAACTTAGTTAATAGTTTGGCCTTCATTATTTTCTGAATGCTGTGCATAGATAGCATCAAAATTTACCGGTGCAAGCAATAATTGTGGGAAGCCGCCTTTAGTGACGAGATCAGAAATGGCTTCACGTGCATAGGGAAACAATATATTAGGACAAAAGCTGCCTAACATGCCGTTTAAATTTGTATCATCCATGCCGCTAATAGAAAAAATACCACACTGTTTAATTTCAACTAAAAAAGCCGTTTTATCATTATTTTTTGCGGTTACAGTAATGCTTAATTCAACTTCAAAAACATTATCATCAATCGGTTGGCCTTGAGAATTAAGTTCCATATTAATTTCAGGGCTCCAATCACTGGTAAAGCTTGCTGGAGAATCGGGTGACTCAAATGAAGCATCTTTCAAATATATTTTCTCTATTGAAAAATGAGGTTCAGTACTTTCAGTAGTTGTTTCTTTTTTGTCAGACATGATATTTCCAAATATAAATTAGTTTGAGTTTTGTTTAATCCAATTAACTAGATTCTGTAAATCCATCGCCCCTGCCGTTCGTGCTATTTCTTCTCCGCTTTTAAAAATGGCAATAGTTGGAATACTGCGTATTTGAAATTGTGCGGCAAGTTGTTGCTCTGCTTCTGTATCTACTTTTGCAATACGATAGTGAGGTTGTAATTGTTGTGCTGCTTGTTCAAAAATGGGTGCCATCATTTTGCATGGGCCACACCAAGGCGCCCAAAAATCAACGACAACAGGCACATCGTTACGTGAGGTATGCTTCACAAAATTTTGTGTAGTGAGCTCAAGAACTTGGTCATTAAATAAAGCGTGTTTACATTTCCCACATTTCACCGCCGAATCGGTCGCGAGTTTATCCGCAGGTAGACGGTTAATGCTATCGCAAGCGGGGCAGACAATGTGAATATTTTCGTTCATAGCCCTAAGCGTGAATCAAGCGTACCTTCTGCTTCGAGATCAAATAAATCATCACAACCACCAACATGATAGTCGTCGATAAAAATTTGCGGTACAGAGGTACCGTTGCTGCGAGTGATCATTTCATTGTGACGATCGCGATCTAGATCAACACGAATTTCTTCATATTCAACATTTTTACTTTCGAGCAAGTTTTTTGCACGAACACAATAAGGACAATAGGGAGTACAGAATACTTCGACTTTAGCCATGGTAGTTTTAGAACCTTAAATAATAATTTATTTTTTAATTAATGGAAGACTGGCACTTTCCCATGCGATTACTCCACCACTTAAATTATATACTTGTTCAAATCCTTCTTTTTTCAAGTTTGCACAAGCTTGTGATGAACGGTTGCCTGAACGACAAGCAACAATAATTTTTTTATTTTTATGTTTTTCTAAGTCATTCATGCGGGTTTTTAAACTCGCCAGCGGTATATGCAAAGAGTTAATAATATGACCTTCGCTGTATTCCTTGCTTTCACGTACATCGAGAACAAGTGCTTCGTCATGATTGATCATTCGAGTGCTCTCTGCAGGAGAGATAGAGCTATAGCCTCGCAATTTTTCACCTACAAGGCTATGAATGAGCATAAGAGAAACTAATATAATGGCAACAACAAGAATGGTGTTATTGCTAGTAAAGGTAATAAGTTGATCCATAATATTTTCGCGGTTTAGATTGTGTAGAATTAAAAACCCGTGGCTGCATTAACAACCACGGGTAGAATATATATTTAAAACAAAAATATATTACTAGCAGGATTCGCAGTCTTTACCAAATTTTTTCAAAACAATTTCAGGTAAACAAAAACCGGTAATACCGCTTTGAAATAAATTAAAACCCGCAAAAGTTGTTAGCCATAACCAGTTAACATTTACAAATACAGGGCTTGCTTCAACACCGAGTGCGAGCGAAAGTAAAACAACAAAACCAGCCATAATACGAATTATACGAGTAGTAGACATAATAGTTCCTTAAAAATAAAGTTAAAGTGAAATAGCACCCTTAACGCGCAGATTTCATACGTGTATATAAGGGCATAAAATACGTTTTAAAGCTCAGCGGTACAAAAAACATCCCGCATCATATCGATCAGCGCCAAAGTACGAGAATCCCCTACTTTGTAATAAACACGGTTAGCATCTTTGCGCGAAAATAAAATGCCTTTATCACGTAAAATGGCTAAATGTTGTGAAATATTGCTTTGCGATGTCCCCACATGCTCAACAATATCTTGGACACTAATTTCTTGGTCTCCCAAGGTACAGAGTATTTTCAAACGCAAGGGATGTGACATCGCCTTAAGCGAGCGTGAAGCCCGTTCAATGTCTTCATCTCTTGTAATTAACGAGGGCATAGTTGTTTCAGTCATAGCTAGTCCATCCATTGCCGGAAATCCCCAGATTTATTGTGTTTTTATAATTGGTTAATATTCTCATTTAACAAGTTAGAGTCTGCTCTTTATTACTAAAACATTATACAATAATCTACCGTTTGAGAAGGGTTAATTAATATTTAATTGAATTCTTCTATTCATGTCGCAAAATCGTTATGCTAGCGGCTTAATTTGTCTAAACTTAGATTTAGTCTAAACTGTAATTAGTGGTAAAAAGTAAAATAAAGTTATGTCATTGAATTTAAAACCAATTGTTTTAGTCATTTTAGATGGTTTTGGCCATTCTGAAGAAATTGAAGGCAATGCGATTGCCGCAGCACATAAGCCAACTTGGGATAAGTTGTGGGAAGAGAATCCGCACACCTACATTAAAGGGTCAGGTGCAGAAGTGGGCTTGCCCGCAGACCAAATGGGCAACTCTGAAGTCGGTCATTTAAATTTAGGTGCGGGTCGCGTGGTGTATCAGGAATATACCCGTGTAAGCCGTTCTATCAAAACAGGCTCTTTTTTCAGCAATGACACCTTAATTGAATCTGTCGCGATTGCTAAAGAAAATAACAAGGCCGTGCATGTGCTGGGTTTGTTATCTTCCGGTGGCGTACACAGCCATGAAACACACATTCATGCCATGTGTCAGCTTGCCGCAGAGCAAGGTATTGAGAATCTTTATTTACACGCCTTTTTAGATGGGCGTGATACACCACCCAAAAGTGCTAAAGAATCTATTGAAGCCATGCAGGATAAATTTGCAGAGTTGGGTCAGGGTCAATTTGCCTCGGTTATTGGCCGTTATTATGCCATGGACAGAGATCACCGCTGGCCGCGCATTGAAAGTGCCTATGATCTCATTACTGAAGGCAAAGCGGAGTATGAAGCAGATTCGGCACTAGCCGCATTGGAAAGCGCGTATGAGCGTGATGAGACCGATGAGTTTGTTAAGGCAACGGCAATCATCGGCAAAGATGGCAAGCCGATCACTATTGAAGACGGTGATGTGGTTATTTTTATGAACTACCGTTCAGATCGTGCTCGTCAAATAACCCGTCCTTTTATTGAAGCTGATTTTGACGCCTTTGAACGAAAGCGCGAATTAAAGCTAGGCAGTTTTACCAGCCTTACAGAATATCATTCTGATTACGATATTCCTGTTGCTTATCCGGCAGAACGCTTGAGCAATGTTTTTGGTGACTACATTTCACAGTTGGGCATGCACCAATTACGCATTGCAGAAACTGAAAAATATGCACATGTTACTTTTTTCTTTAATGGTGGACGTGAAGAACCGTTTGAATTTGAAGATCGTATTCTCGTTCCTTCTCCTGATGTTGCGACGTATGATCAGCAGCCAGAGATGAATGCGATTAAGTTAACGGATCATATGATCGAAGCTATGGAAAGTGGAAAATATGATGTCATTATTTGTAACTATGCCAATGCAGATATGGTGGGACATAGCGGCAAACTTGACGCTGCGGTGAAAGCAATAGAAACGTTGGATGATTGTTTAGCGCGTTTATTGGTCTCTATTGATAAAGCAGGTGGCGAAATGTTGGTGACCGCAGATCATGGAAATGCAGAGATGATGTTTAACAAAGAAACGGGTCAGCCACATACTGCACATACCACCAATCCCGTGCCTTTTGTTTATTATGGTCGACCTGCAAAAATGGAAGCAACGGGCGCATTGTCCGATGTTGCTCCGACGATGCTATATTTAATGGGGTTAGAACAACCTACTGACATGACGGGACGTTCTTTAATTGGCCCTGTAGAAGATGAAAGTCAGCCGAGCCTACTTTAATGCAAAAAACCTCTGAACGAATAACATCCTTCAGAGGTCTTTTACCTTTCCTTTCTTTTTTACTTCTTTGTTTCCCCTCTTATACATATGCTGATTTTAGTGATGGCAGTGATGCGAATTTAACGACAGAACAACGTCAGGAAAAAAAATACGAGCTTGAAAAGTTACGTGAACGAATGGCAGTGTTACGTAAAAAACTCGATAAAAAACAGCAAGCAAAAAATTCAGAAACTAAGTCATTAAAAGACATTGAAGTGCGTATAGGTGAACGTGCTTACGTTCTAAAAAAAATTAATCGGCATTTACGCAAACAAAAACGTGCATTAAAAAAATTAAAAAAACGACATCAGAAAACCAGACGTAAACTAGCGAGTCAACGTCAAATTTTAAGCCAACAAATTCGTGCTGCGTATATGATAGGGCGACAAGAGTATTTAAAATTACTTTTAAATCAAGAAAATCCTGCCGCTATTGGTCGCACATTAACGTATTACGACTATTTTCATAAAGCACGTAGCCAACATATTGATGAAGCAGTCGTAACAATTAAAAAATTAGATCGTTTGACACAAGAAGTTAGAACGAAAACAAATGAGTTAAAAAGTTCTCGCGCTCAACAGCGTCGCGAAAAGCAAAAATTAGAAGATGATTTTATTGATCGTTCGATCATCGTCAAAGCAATGGAGAAAGACATTGCAACACAAGCAGGTCGCTTAAAAAAACTGACAGAAAATGAGCAGCTGTTGCAACAATTATTAAAAGAAATTCGTAATATCATGCCGTCAATGCTAACGGAAATTGATAAACGTGAAACCTTTGGTCAACGTCGTGGTCGATTAAAGTGGCCAGTAAAGGGAAAAGTAAAACGCCTATTTGGAAAATCGCGTCAGGCGGCACACTTAAAATGGAATGGTGTGGTTATTCCAAGTAAAGAGGGACGAGATGTAAAAGCGGTGTCGCATGGGCGCGTTGCCTATGCAGATTGGTTGCGTGGTTATGGTATGTTGCTCATTATTGATCACGGAGATGGGTATATGACCTTGTACGGTTACAATCAAGCCTTATATAAAGAGACAGGTGACTGGGTCGAAGAAGGTGAGGTTATTGCAACAGTGGGACGCAGTGGTGGGCAGTCAAAAAGCGGGCTTTATTTTGAAGTTCGGGTAAAAGGTAAGCCAAGTAACCCCGTTAAATGGTGTCGCAGTTAGAAATGGGTTAAATTTTTGCTGTTTGTGCAGCAAGTTATAGAATTTACTTTAAAATCAACAAGGTAATATGATACTTTTAGAAAAAGCATTACATTACCGTATATGAACAAGTTTTGTGAAAAAGGACAGTAAATGAAAAGCATAACACGACATTCTCTTATTCTGGGGTTAGGGCTCATTCTTGGCGTCATGCTGGCTATTGGCCAGGGTGTTTTGGCTGAAAGAGATAACTCTAGGAATATTAGCCAAACTATACCACTTGAAGACATTCGCTCTTTAAGTGAAGTTTTTGGCAAAATCAAACAAAACTATGTCGAAGACATTGCCGATAAAGAATTATTGGAAAATGCCATTCGCGGTTTACTCAGCGGCTTAGATCCCCATTCTGCTTATTTAGATAAAGAAGCCTATACCGAATTACGTGAAGGCACCAGCGGTGAGTTTGGTGGCTTAGGTATTGTTGTTGGTATGGAAGATGGCTTTGTAAAAGTAATTTCACCCATTGATGATACTCCGGCAGATAGAGCGGGAGTCAAATCTGGCGACCTAATTATTCGTTTAGATAAAAAGAATGTTAAAGGCATGAGTTTAGAAGATGCCGTTACGGTTATGCGCGGAAAACCGGATACAGACATCCATCTAACTATCGTACGTAAAGGGGCAGATAAGCCACTGAAAATTAAAATAACGCGTGCGATTATTAAAATTCAAAGTGTGCGCAGTAAAACATTAGCAAAAGGCTTTGGTTATATTCGTGTTTCAGCATTTCAAGAACGCACCGGTGCAGATTTACGTAAAGCTATCTCAAAGTTAAAACGTGCAAATAATAAAAAACTTGAAGGTTTAGTTTTAGACTTGCGCAATAATCCGGGTGGTTTATTAACGCAAGCCATTGAGGTTTCTGATGCATTTTTAGAAGGCGGTGTGGTTGTTAGTATTAAAGGCCGTGACAAATCTAATACAAGATCGTATAGCGCAAAAGGTATGGACTTAATTGATGAGGCACCGATTGTTGTATTAATTAATGGCGGTTCGGCATCGGCATCAGAAATTGTTGCTGGTGCATTACAAGACCATAAACGTGCAATTATTATGGGTGTGCAATCCTTTGGTAAAGCATCAGTACAAACGGTTGTACCACTAGGTAATGGCAGCGCATTAAAATTAACAACAGCACGTTACTACACGCCGAACGGCACATCTATTCAAGCAAAAGGTATTACACCCGATATTGTTTTGGATGATGTAAAAGTCTCAAAGAAAGAAAGCAATGGTTTTAAGCGCACTAAAGAAAAAGATTTGTCAGGGCACTTAACCAATGTCGATGTCGATGAAAATGCAGATGACAGCAAAGATGAGAAAGGTTTAAAAGAGAAGTTAGTCTTAGCAAAAGATGATTATGCTCTTTATGAAGCATTAAATTTATTAAAAGGCATTAGCTTGGTTAAATCTATACAGAAGAAGTAAACGTACTAACTAAAATGTTAATACGAAATCAAATAATTCGAAATGGATTTCGTACTTTAATTATCAGCCTGTTGTCATTCATTCCTTTTTTGACACAGGCTGATCCTCTTAGTTTAAATCAACCCACAATTAGCATTATTATTGATGATATGGGTTATCGATTAAAATCAGGTAACCGTGCTGTTAATTTGCCAGGTGCATTGACGTATTCCTTTTTGCCTCACACCCCACATGCTATAACTCTTTCACAATATGCAAATCAAAAAAATAAAGAAATTATGTTGCATCTACCTATGCAAGCTGAAAGTGGTAAAAAATTAGGTCCGGGTGGCTTAACTGAGAACATGACGGAGCAGCAGTTTTCTGAAGTGTTGGCAGACAGCATTCTCTCAATCCCTCATGCTAAAGGATTTAATAATCACATGGGCAGCTTGTTAACAAAAAATCAACATTGGATGCAACGCTTAATGCACGATGTTGCCGCTAAAAATAATTTATTTTTTGTAGACAGTAAAACAACAAGCGAAAGTATTGCTTTAGCCGTTGCTCATGCTGAAGGGCTTAATGCTATCCAGCGTGATATTTTTATTGATCATGAAGAATCAAAAGAATTTATTGAAAGGCAGCTGAGTCTACTCATTAAGAGAGCAAAACGTAAAGGATTTGCTTTGGCGATTGCTCATCCAAAAAAAATAACGTTATCCGTTTTAGAGAAATGGTTGCCTGAGCTAGAAGCTCAAGGTATTAAATTGGTTTCGGTTTCACAGCTTATTGACTTACAGAAACAAAATAAAATTGCGTTATTAAAAAAAGATACAGTTACTGCGCAAAGAGTTAAAAACTAAATGCGCATTATTGAAGTGATTACTGATCAAGGTCATGTTGATACCTTGCGCGGCATTGCGGCGCAACAAGAAGTCATCGATATTTGGATAGGACACACTGACGAAGATGGTCGCTGTAGTACACGCATATTAGTCAGACCAGAAAAACAACAAGCGGTAATGGATGCCTTGCAATCATTACTGGTTGCCGCCGATGATACGCGTTTATTAGTTTTACCAGTTGAAGCAGTTTTACCACGCTTGGAACAAGATGAGTTAGAAGAAGAAAAAATAAGCACGGTTACGCGTAGTCGAGAAGAGCTTTATCAAAAAATTGT
>VAOX01012993.1_pt1 | contig 16705 bp, 12 predicted proteins | sample 3393891 | NCBI WGS metagenome assembly VAOX01 (sample SAMN08290429, study PRJNA428436) | hydrothermal vent metagenome | isolation source: Deep-sea hydrothermal vent chimney | place: Indian Ocean: Southwest Indian Ridge | depth 2822 m m | reverse complement strand
TTACACTTTAACTCAAACCGATGTACTTCGTACGGCGAATTAATAACACAGACAAAACTAATATCATTACTTGCACTCGGATTAGCAACAGGCAATGACGATGACGATGACGATGACGATGTTGACAGGTAACTCGAATCCGGCACGTTTAAAGTACTTAATGACACCACTTTTTCGTCATCATCATTTTCTTCCGGTTCACTGGTATATTGCTGTTCGGTGGCTTCAGCCAAACAACCGATACCTGTAATTACAAATAGAACTGTAAACGTTACATTTAATAATTTTTTTATATTAATATTCATTCATCTCTCCAAGACCATTATTTTTTTGGTATCGACAAAATGAATTGTTACTTTAGTAATAATATAAATAATTAGTAATTTTATTTTCATCTCAGTTGAACTACATCAAGTCAACACGAAGATAAATAATTTTTCGGGTTATAGCACTATAGTCATTCGTTTCCTTTAATCACATTTAATCTAACACATTGATTGTTATTTATACTAAATTAATACATGCTAATGTAATTCGATAATAATTTATAGTGCCTTGAATTGGCTATTTTACACTAACATCAAAAGTGAAAATTGCTGTCAAAAATAGCATGATTATAGTTGCTTAGCTAAAGATATTATGTGATATTAGTAATAATAAAAATTAAAAAAGTACTCTATTTACAGATTAAAACACAAATATCCCGTAAAATTTAGCATCAAAATGACTGAGGAACGATTATGAATAAAACAACATTTGTCTTCATTGGTGGGTCTTTATTTGGAATTATTAGCGCATTTGCCATCATTAAATCAACATCCGTTTCGGAATTAACAGAAAATAGTGTCGATGCTCAAAATCAGGTGACAGAGTTTCAACCAAAAAAAATTCAGACATCGCAACACACTATGGAATCAATGTCAGATATGGACCGGTTAGATTCAAAACTTCCTGTCAATACCGACACATCAAGTATCTCGACTATGCACCAACCCGCTCCGTCAAACCCAGTAAGCGACAATAATCCAGCGAATAGCAATGCAACAGTACAAAACACCGTAACAACAATACCTGCTGATGCCATCCCTGTTATTCAACCAACGACTGAACAAGTGCAACACTATGATGATATTGATAAATTGATTTCCTCAGCCGTAAATAATCCGACGATAAAACTTCATTACCTTATTAAAAAAGCGGATAGTCTTACTATTGAGCAACGTAAAGTGCTGACTCAAAGAGCCATAGCGATGCTTGAAAGCGGTGAGTTGGATATAAACCAATTTGCCAGTAAATAAACGATTTATTGAGTACGTGCCAGTAGACTATCTAACTGGCCTTACTCCATTATTAAAGCTTTATTAAAAATTATTTAACTGCAACGTGGCCGTGATAACTAAAACCTTGGATGATAGCGCTGGCACTAGCGCCGAGACCAAGCTAACATCGATTAGTTGGCAAGAGATTAAGAAACACAATAATCAAGATGATTGTTGGATTGTTATCGATCAATTTGTTTATGATATTAGCGACTGGGTTACACAACATCCCGGTGGCACTATTTTCACCATTCTTGCGGGTGAAGATGCAACCGCCATGTATTATTCAAATCACTTTACAACATCTAAACACTATCTCGAGCAATTCTTAATTGGCACAGTTAACAATCATCAACCTCTTTTTGAACATTATCAAGATGATTTCTTTCGCACGCTTAAATCTCGGGTTATTCAATTCTTTAAAGACAATAACATTGATTACCGACAATCTACTCGAAATTACATTCAGATTATTATCACCAGCTTTATTTTATTCGCATCATGGTCGTGTATTTATCTATTACCGCCCTGGGGCTTACTCGCCGCAATTCCCATGGGACTAGCAACCACCTCGTTAATAGGTAGTTTTGGACATGAAATGATTCATGGTAATTTGTTTAACCGCCTACCTCGTCTTCCGGGCTATTGGATACTCAATAATATTCTCTGGGGATTGTTTATTCCGTTCATGCCAGAACGGTACTTTCAATATGAGCATATTCGCCATCATAACTATCCTATGCATCCAGCACACGATTATGATGTTTATGCCTTAAAAAATATCGTGAGATTATCACCAGACGTTCCTAAAAAATCACATCATCATTATCAACATATATATGCTCCATTTACCTATGGAATGTATATTTTTATTCAATTAATCGGTGGTTATACCACTACATTTTTTGATGATCGTGAAATATTAAAAGACAATGGCAATATTCGAGATATTGTAATGTCATCGATAGTTGCGTTGAGCTTTCATATTTTATTACCTATTTATTTAACAAGTATAGGCTGGGTATTATTAGCTGCTGGTATTTATTTTTTTACATGGCAATCAGCTATTTACATTAGCTCGGGTTTACCACACATGACTGAAGTAGCTAATCGGAATGAAAACTCTAAACCAACAGAAAGCTCGTGGGCTCACTATGTCTGTAACACAACCAAAAATGTAAAAGCAGGAAATTGGTTTTTCACTTGGCTCACAGGTGGTTTAAACCATCACTTGAATCATCATTTACTACCCTCTATCCCTCAGGAACACTTGCATTTAATAACGCCAATAGTCCATCAGACCTGTCTAGATTTTGGATACCCCTATAGTAACTACACTAGCTTCAAAGACTTTTATCTAGATCATTATCAATTCTTAAAAACACTGGGTCAACGTGAAACGGTAACACTACCCTAATAACAGCCTGAAAATGAAAATTAAAGGGTCTTTTTTATATCGTTCATGTTAACTAATAGAAGATAACCTTTCCATTCACTTTCAAATATTTTTCGAGTCACAATGACATGCCCCAATAGCGGGTCAAACAAGTAAACATCCGATGCAGTAATTTTATTTACCACAACATAGTGAGAGTCATTGATGTAAGCAATAACGGGTAACGGTTCATTCATTAATGCATTATAATTTTCACGAACGCCTTTAGCTTGAAAACCATTTCTAATTGCAGTTCTCTTTAATTCTAGCATCGTTGAACCTTTTTTACTCAGTGCCATAGTAGGAACAAGTTCGGTTTCTAAAACTTCATGTCCATAGAAACTAAATAAATATGCTAATACCGCAGGGCCGCAAGTATTACTGTTGGCTTGTAGGAATTTTTCGGCTACGGTATCGGGGGCACGTTTATCTAAGGGGTCAAAAAAATCATTAATTGACTCAACAACAGTGACCGCTTGAGTTTCAGGCACCATTTTTGACACTAGAACAATACTAAAGAAAATTAATGATGCTAAAAATAGACTGTGTAATAAACCTAGTGGAATATACCGCTGTAGCATTTTAATTAAAACAGCATTTAAATTTTCTATCTTTATTTTCGTATATTTTTTTCTATTTACTGAACGGATTTTCACAAAACGATAGATTTTTAAAATAATTAAAAAAAATACAACTATCGCTAACACTATTGGAATTAAATAACCGTATTGAGTAAATAGACTACGTTGTTTAATATAATAGACGTCACCACTCAAATGTCCACGCTCATAAAATTGAGTTGACGCTATCACTTTACCTTTAGGTGAGACTATCACTGACGGGCCAGTATTCGATGCGTGAACCACCCAACGATTATTTTCAATTGCTCTAAAAATTGCAGTACGCGTATGATTAATAGTTAATGATGTTTTTTTAAACGGCGCATCACTAGTTGACACTACTAGTAGTTCAGCGCCCTGATTGGCTAACTTCCGCAATGGTGATGGAAAGTTAGATTCATAACATATTGACGGTCCTATTTTTCCATATGAACTCGCTATTGGATGAAATCCTGTACCGGCTGTGTAACTATCTTCAGCTCCTGGGATCAGCATAACCTTGTCATAGCGATCCAGATATTCACCTTTTTTTGATATCGAAAATAGGCTGTTAAATTTTCGCCCTTGTGAATCAAGATCATTGGAGGATATTAATAAATCAGTATTATTGTTACGTGCGATATTATAAAGTGAATTTCGTAATTTGGGGATTCGCATATTCAAATAACCATTCCCGCCTTCAGGCCATACTAGTAAATCAGGTTTCTCTGTTAGTGCGGCATGAGTCAAATCACTTAACGTTTTTCGTACTAATTCGCGAGATTCGGGGTTACGCCAACTATTGGCATAAAGGTTACTTGAAATAACCGGTTGTATTAACACTACTTTGATAGGATCTTTTAATGAGGATTCAGTAACATTCAATTTATTATAACCGTATGTAATATTGCTAAGCATAATAAATACTACAGAACTAATAGCGACTAACTGTTTTTTATTTATAGACTGTTTAATTGAAAGTGCTTGAGTCGAATATTTATTATCAATAACGATTCCTACTACAAGTGCAATTGCGGTATTACTCAAGATTAATAAAAATGAAGTAGTGTAAATTCCAAATAAATCAGCAGATTGAATGAAGAGCGTTTGGCTAGTTTGGGTGATACCGATATTACACGGAATACCAACAAACTCACTGCTCAATATACGCTCTAACCCTACCCAGATTATCGCAGGCATAAATAATTGAGCAAGTGGGTTTGAGTTAGCCGTTCTAAATTGTGCAGCAATAACGGCCCACAGATAGAACGCAAATGCGAGTATTGCTAATATAAGAACAAAAAAGAGGCCACTAAAAATAATGGCGCTATGCCACCAATTAGCCGCAATGACCGTACATGCTAATGCAAATGCGAGGCCTTGTTTATTAACAGATACGTTTCGGGTAATTACAAATAACGGAACATAGGCAAAATAGGATAAATACCACTGATCAAACGGCGCAGAACTCAATGCCATTAATAAACCCGACAATATTGCTAGCAACCAATACCGAACTTCTTTAAAATCCAAACTTACTCCTAAAGCCAATTAAAAATTAGCTCATGGTAAAATTAGGGAGCGATGCTGCTGCTCCCTATTTTTATTACTCGTAGTTATTGTCGTTTTGTTATTAAGTAGGCGCTATCGACTGCGACTAAACCAACATCACCCCCAACTTTAACACGCACCGAACTACGGTTAGCGACTGTTGCAACACCCGATATAATCTTGGTTTCACCAACAGCTAGGGTACCCGATGCCAAAACTTCAAGTGAGACACCATTTATATCCATAACTTCTAATATATACGGTAATGAAATTGTGGAACGGTTTGATACTACCGCTTCAGCGATTGGAGCGCGGGTCGGATCATAACGTATGTATTCTGACATTGTTGCATCAACGCTGCCAGTACCGCCAACGATAGTTTGCATGTCACTATCAGTAAGTTCAATTTTTATTAGTAATTCTGAGTTCAAATTTGACAACTCACTTGCAGCTGCAAACACTGGTAATGTGTAAGTTGATAAAACAAAACACAATGTCAAACTCAATAGTTTATATAGTTTTTTCATAGTACACCTCAATTCAAAATATTAATAAGATTGACGAATAGTTAAAATCTAACCATTCGTCACTCCTGTTGTTGACTTCGTTAATCACCTAGACCATAAAACCAAGTGGAGTAGTTGCACCCGTATAATTTGGAAATAACGAATTTGCACTTGCTTGCGTTAATCCAACAAATTTTGGCCCCATGATCTCGGATAAGATATCACGATAATCCACGGTTTGACGTAGATAACGCCCCCCTTCAAGATCGGCTACTCCTAAACCAGGATAATCACCATAAACGCCACCAATAACATTTGGACCAAACGCCATCCAGGTCGATGCCTGTGCATGGTCGGTACCGAGGTTATTATTTTGTTTAGCGGTACGCCCAAATTCGGTCATTACCACCACAGTAACATTATTATGTAATGCTGGATCAGTTGCTAACAAGTCGTTATAAAATGCTGACATAGAATCGGCTAACGATCCCAAAATATTAGCATGTCGACCAGAGGTTGTATCTGCAGCCGTTACTTGATCTCGATGAGTATCAAAGCCACCGTGACTAATGTGAACAACTTCTAGTTCTGGCATTGTTAATAACATATCGGCTGTCCGTTTAAGGTTAGTACCGACTGTTCCAGCAGGATAGGCAACGGCTGATGCACGTTGAAAATTAACCGTGGTTTTTAATCTAGGAAGCACAGAATCAAATAAACGAGTTTGCTCTGATGCGTATTTATTTTTGGACGATGTTCCGACAGTACTCGTGAAGCCTTTAATGTCATCCCAAATTTTTGCACCATTTGCTGCCGAGGTTCCTAAATTAAAGTTAGTTGGATTTGATAAACCCAGTACAAACGAATTTCCACGGGTTATTTTGAACTGACCACCAGTATAATCATAGGCCACGACTCCTTCTGGAGACGTTGCATATTTATTATCCAAATAACGTCCAACCCAACCTTTATCATCAGTAAAGTTACCTCCGACATACAAACCACTGCCAAAGAAATCATATTGAAAAAAGTGTGAGGTATTTGAAAATGCTCCCGAATGAGTCGCCGGAAATATCGCTAAATTATTCTTTAACGGTATTAAACTTTGCATCGCAGGATGAATGCCCAACGCAACATTATTTGCAGCATTTCCATACGGCAAAACAAACTCGGCAGGTAAACCAATATTCGGACGTAAGCTTTGATAATTGGCATACTCTGCAGTATCTAGCGGTATCACGGTATTAACACCATCGTTGCCACCCTGCAGTAAAATAACCACTAACTTCTTTGGATTAGGATTAATAACTGCGCTTGCCGTTGTTGGAAACATACTTAACATCGGTACACTTGATGCTGCCAATAACGCACCTGAAGCTTTTAAAAATTTTCTTCTTTTAATATCCATTAGTTTTGCTCCCATTATTGTGCGTTAAATTCAGGTAATTGAGCGATCCGAGCGACCAAGGTTCGAATTCTAGCATCAGCTATATACGTACTCGTGGTATTCAAATCAAACGTGGTATTGTTTGGATGCAGTATCCGGTAGCCCATTACCATGTGCTCAGCAGTATAGTTACCGCCTAGCATCAACATAAATAGATTGGCCATAACATCACCGGAACTCGTAATACCTTGTGCTTTAAACTTCGCTGCGATTCGTGTTATACCACTAAGCGACATTCGATTGCCTTCTCGGAATCGATGTAGTGCACTATTGGCCGATAACCAGCCCCCCGCAATATCTTCAGCCCAACCGGTAGGTTCTGACTTTGCGAATTGACGTTGTCCCATCCTTCGGATGATGTTGCCTATAACTTCATTAGGAATAATACCGGATGCAGGAACATTACCGACAGCACTCCAATTAAGTAGTCGCGCCAAACTAAAGATATACTCTTGATGATCTTTAAATTTATTACGTTCATTTGCGACAACATTAAACTCTGTTGAGTTAACCAAACTGCGTAACACATGTGCAATTTGATCGGGGGCTGCTGCATGAGCTTTAAATGTTGTAACACAATCACTCAGCGTTAAAGCGGTCGGATTATCCGATACAAAATGACGGGCTAATTTCAAGCAGATAAAGTTTGCAGTAGAATCATGAGCAGCCAACATATCAAGCGCTCGATCACCTTCGTCAACACCACCGCCAGCAGGGAAAGCTTGCCCTAAGAAGATTTTAGCTCCGCTATCATGCTTGGTGGTTCTAAATACAAATTTATAAAATCGTGAGTCTTGTAATACGTCATTACCGACTGCACGCTTATAACGGCTAACTACCGAGGTATCATTAAACGACGACCAACCTGTCAGGATACGTGCAAGTTCAGCAATATCCTGTCCGGTATAATCACCATCGGCAATGGTGGTACCCAAGGTATGTAACTCCATCACTTCACGAGCATAGTTTTCATTTGCACCAGCGGCTGTACTCTGAATTAAATCCAGATAGCGCAACATGGCATCCCCTTTGGCACTTAAGCCCAACAAGGTTCTAAAATTACCGAATGCATTTTCAAAGAAAATGTCTTCTTCATGTAATTCAGAGTCCCATCGAGTTTCATTGATTGAGGTACTGAAATGATTATCCCAGAATAAGCCCATTCTCGCCTGCAATTGTTTAATAGAATGAACTGGTCGCACTGCACCGATTCGTTCTACAGTACCAAATCGAATGTAACTGTTATCTCTGATTGTTTGGGTATCATCAATGCCAGCATCAATTGTTGCAGGTAGTAATTGTTCTTCGAACCATGCAAACTCACCTTTTAAACGAACCTCATTGATAAGGTCAACCGTTGGTCCAAACGAGGTTCGATTCACGAAGTGTGAAATACGTTTGGTTGCCGCATCATCAAGTCCCACTGTATTACTTAGACTATTATTCGGATCCATCCCTAATGCCAATTCAACAGTATCTAATACACCGTCACCATCGGTATCCGGTGCTAAACCAGGATTTGCAACATAGGGGTCGGTGTTGTAAACCAAAATTTCATCGATATTGGTTATAAAATCATTATCGGCATCCAAGGTCGCATCTTTGGGATCGAGTGGATTCAGATTATTTTGTAATTCAATATTATCTGCTAAGCCATCACCATCAGTATCCGCTTTATTTGGATTGGTCCGATGGATATTTATTTCTGCAATGTTAGTTAAGCCGTCACCATCATTGTCCAATAGTGCATCGGCCGGATCATTTGGATCCAGTCCATAACGTTTTTCATTCCAAAAACTTATTCCATCACTGTCCGAATCGACAGATGTAGCCGCAAAGGAAGTATCAACTGATATATGACCACCAACAGCTTGTAGTTTTATGCGAATGTTACGATTTAGAGTACCGGTTAAGGTTGGAATAGCGCTAACTAATTTTAATGTACCTGGCTTTAATGTACCTTGTTGTAAAACTTCAAGTACATTTTGATTATAATCAATTACATCCATAACATAAGTTGCATTACCACCAGAACGATTCACAACTATTGCCTGTGCTTGTGTTCCCCCTATTTTATAATCCAACATGGTGGCATCAATATTTCCTGCCCCCTGAATGCCAGCCATGGCTTCGTCCGTTAGTTCTATTTTTGAAATATTATCTTCGTTGCTTAGCACGTGCGCGAATACCGGAATACTGTAACTCGCCATACATAAACAGAGGAAGAAAACGAAATATCGCTTTACTTTATACATAGTACACACCTCATCCATTAGTTAAAAATGTAATCGTCCAATAGCGGACAATACATAACGTAGTTTCAGACACTTACTGTTTATTTACTTTTTGATTACAACTATTAAGATTGCGGCTAGTAGGATATTGCATTTTTAAATAATATTAAGTTTTTAACACTTAATTTATTTTTATTATTTTTATTGTTCGATTTTTTCTTATAATTTTTAAGTCTATATTTAATATTATATTAATCAAATTTAGAGTGATAACTAGAACACACTTTAAGTTAATATACAATTTATAAAATAATTTAATATGTCGTCGACTAGGGGACAGGTTGCGTTTGTTACATATTGATATATTTTTTTTAAAAAATAGTTATAGTTGCGGCATTAATAACTGCTTTAGATTTAATCATGAAGAAATATCGTTTCTATGTATCATAAGTGCTACTGGTTTTTTCAATAAAGCTGCTAATGTAATAAATTTACCGATTGACGCTATCGTTATTTATTAGAATTTTATCGAGTAACTAATAAAGACTAAACAAAAAAACTAGCGCATTTTAATAAGTCCGCATGTCACTCAAATAAATTGAATGTTAGTTCCAACATTAGAATATATTAATCTACATAGCATAAAGACACCGATTACAGCATCGACCACAATAAACTACTTAAATAAGACAACGCTAATATTGTTCATAATTATTTCATAATGTACTAATATAATAGGATTGAATTTTATATCGACCGTGATAAATAACATCGACATTGATTTAACGCTATTATTTAAATTCACAGTAAATAACTCATGAAATGCTTGCATTAGTAACGCCGTAGATGCTAAAAATCTAAAGGAATTCAATATCAAGTATACGATTTAAGATTTATTAAATTTAACCGATAACCTAGTTATCAGTAGTATGAAGATATGAGCACGTTTGCATTTTATCTTTAGTTTTGAGGGTGTTATGAAAAAACTTACTTTATTTAGTGTTTCTCTTGTATTTAGTCTCCTAGCCACATCAGTTCTTGCTGCAGAACAAGCGGCTCAACAAAAGACTCTAGTTTGGGCAGGCTGTGGTATTACCAAAAAAGCCTTTATGACTGAACTAGCCAAGGCTTATGAAAAGAAGACTGGTATAAAAATTGATTTAAAAGGCGGTGGTGCTACCAAAGGCATTCGTGATGCAGCCTCGGGTAAAATTCACATCGGCGGCGCTTGTCGTGTTTCCTTGAGCCGTAACCCACTAGAGCGATCTGCACACCAAATCCCGGTTGCTTGGGATGCCTTGGTTATAATCGTTAATAAGAATAACCCTGTGGACAATATAACAGTGGAACAAGTCCGACAAATTTATTCCGGTAAAATTAAAAATTGGAGTCAAATAGGCGGAAAGAATTTACCAATCGAACTTTATACTCGACGCAGTAAACTCTCGGGTGTAGGTAGAACCCTACGTGAGCTGGTTTTTGCAGACTATAATTTTGAGTTTTCAAATGTCAAATTCAAGGTCAAATCCTCCGGTCCACTCGAAAAAGGTATTGTCAAAAATATACGAGGTATTGGTACCACAGGAATAAGCAGTGCCAAAAAGCGTGATGTTAAAATATTAAAGCTCAATGGTATCGAACCTAGTTACGCTAATATTAAAAATGGTTCCTATTTAATATATCGCCCCTTGTATCTGGTTAAAAAAATAGGCAATACTAATCCACTTGTGACAGATTTTATTAAATTTGCGTTGAGTAAAAAAGGTAAAGAGGTTATTCGAAAAGCCGGAACTGTACCCTATGCTGATGCTTTAGTACTAGTGATGAAACAAATTCAACAGTATAAATCAGCTGATAAAGCCGGGTTGAATGATTAAACTGTAAAGATGTCACCGTTAACGTTCAATGGCAGTACCGGTTTAAGCTTCGGTATCTGCTGTTGAATTAGTAATGTTCACGTTATCATCCACTATAGTGACAATTCCAAAACGCTCCGTAACGCTTATCGTATTATGCCAAAGAGACTGAAACCAAGCCGCGCCTCGGTTAAGAGTACAACTTATAATTTGTTATAATAATTTACATGATACTTAAACGTAATCAATATCGGCTAGACATAATCAGCTTAGTCTCTTATATTTTTATCTAGTTACAAAAATAACTGTCTGCATCTGTTTCAAAAAAACTAACAAGAATTAGCAATTATCAAATAGATTTCATTACAATTTTTATACTTTAAAATACGTTTAGATTTCCTCTAAAAGTGTATTATTTAGTTTTTAAAACGCTAATATGAATAGATTCGATTACGATTTAACAACGCAATTACTGGTAATGAGAACAGGTAACAGGAATAGTAGGCAGATTAAAGTAAACTGTTTATAGTCATTTTCAGTTTAAACATACTATCGAAGCACTATGAACAAGTCATACCACAAAGCCGGAATATTCACGCCTCTTATTTTTCCTCTCTTTCAGAAAAACTGGTTTTCTAAAACCTGGTGGCTGGTACTTATTGCTATGATCCCCCTCTTGGATTTGGTTTTTCTCCGAGGCTGGCGAGTTCAATTAGTTCACAATATGGCAAAAGGCCATGACGAAATTTTACCGTCACCCAATATTATTAAATATTTTTTTAATGGTTTAATCTTATGGCTAATGACAGGATTTTATTTAATCATACCATTCATCATTATCTTTCTTGTTGGCGCAGGTGAGCTAGGTACTTTTATTGATATCAGTAAATGGGCCATCGATTCGCTTGTTTCAAGTACTGCACCTGAAAAAACACTATCATTAATACTGCAAGAGAGTGCTGTTAATTATTCTACACGAATATTTATTGCTTTTTTATGGTTATTAGTTTCCATGCCCATTTACCGTATTGGTATGATACGTTTTGCTATAACCGGGCGTTGGAGTTGTTTTTTAAATATCCCGTTAAATGCATTTTTAGCCATCAAACACATTAAACATTTCATCATGATGTGGATTTTTGGTTTTTTCTTAATACTATTCTTAACAATACTATACACCATATTGACAGCGACTATTGTGTTAGCCATATTAGCGCCTCTTGTTGTGCTAATGGTATACTATGGCGCAACTGGTTACGAATTTGGAGAACTCGGGTATGCTTTAAATAAATCAGAAATTGAGAATACTAAAGAATTACAACCTGAATCTGGCATTACTTTATCGATGGTTCCTGAATCTAAATCGGCAGAGTAGTATCTACTATCGTAAAAGTATTGTAACCGCCAAAATTAAGAACTATTAATTTACCTGTAGAAGATTATTCAAGAGATTTCAGGCGGATTTTTAGCTTGTTTATGCCATTTGTCATAGCAATCGAGTCCACAAAAATACATTACATAGTCATCAGCTTCTGACAGTTTTGATTCTTCTGCCGACACTTAAAGCCTATTTCAATGAATGATAACGACATTAACGTTCATGTAGCGCCACCCAGGGCTTTAGTTCCGGTCCAATATAGTCCGCATCAGGTCGGATTAATCGATTATTTTCGCGTTGCTCCATGATGTGTGCACACCAACCACTGACGCGAGAGCAGACAAATAATGGAGTAAATAAATGATTGGGGATACCCATTAAATGATATGCAGTTGCAGAATAAAAGTCGAGATTTGGAAATAGTTTTTTCTGTTGCATCATCACTGTTTCAATTTTTTGAGCTATAGGAAGGTAACGAGTATCATTTAATTTTTTCGATAGGCTTAATGCACATTCTTTCATTATTGGTGAACGTGGGTCAGTATCTTTATAAACACGATGACCAAACCCCATGATAAGTTGTTTTTTTTCTAAGGCCTGAATTACTCCGTGTTCAGCATCTTCGGCGGTATCATATTTTTCAATTAATTCCATGGTTGCTTCATTGGCGCCACCGTGCAAATTACCACGTAAGGTACCAACAGCCGACACCAATGCAGAATACATATCAGCCATGGTTGATGTTGTTACACGAGCAGCAAAAGTTGAGGCATTAAATTCATGTTCGGCATACAACACCAAAGATTTATTTAAAACATCCATGTTAAATTTTTTCGCTTGGCTACCTGTTAATAACGACAAAAAATACCCAGCAATGGATTTTTCGGGGCAGTTAGTATCAATTTCAATATTGGAATAATGATAGTGATACCAATAAAACAAAATTGAAGGAAGCATTGCTAATAACCGTTCACTAATATGGAAGTGATTATTATGAGTCGACTCAGGCTCAAGGCAGCCCATTACTGAGATACCAGTTCGTAAGACATCCATCGCATGAGTAGATTTTGGTAGAACTTTTAATATTTTTTTTAATTCATCAGGCACTGACCGTCGTTGTCGTAATCGGTCACAAAACTCATTTAATTCCGTGACACTAGGAAGTATTTTGTAGAGTAACAAAAAACACACTTCTTCAAATGAAGCAAATCCTGCAAGGTCTTCGATAGCATAACCGCGATAACTTAGACCTATGCCCTGCTTACCGACAGTACTAATTGCGGTTTCACCAACGCTAATCCCCGCTAAGCCTTTAGAGCTATTATTGACATTGTTCATAATAATTGTTCCAGGTTTTTAAATTCGTTTAAAGAATCAGGGTTAATTAAAGCAGACTCATTTGTTACCGGAATACCGTTAACAACATTACTAACCGCTAACTCAGATATTTTACCGTTATAGGTTTTTGGAATCTCGTGTACTTGAACAATCTTAGCGGGTACATGATGTGATGATGTTGTTTCACGAATTGTTTTCCTTATAATTTCAATACTACGGTCATCGAGTAAAATAGAATCTTTTAACTGTAAAAATAATACAATTCTTTGGTCCCCTTTCCAGGCTTGTGCTATCACCAATGCCTCATCAATAAAACCAAACTGTTCTAACTGTCGATAAATCTCTGCAGTACCGATTCTGACACCACCGGGATTTAACGTCGCATCGGAACGGCCATGTATAATTAAACCATCAGATTCGTTGTGAGCTGTGACTTCAGCATAATCACCATGAGTCCATACTCCCGAAATTTGTTTAAAATACGCATTAAAATATTTTTCATTAGCAACATCATTCCAAAAATAAATAGGCATGGACGGAAAAGCAGCACAACAGACTAATTCGCCTTTTTCCCCAACTACACTAGCTCCTATAGAATCATAGACCTTAACATTCATCCCTAGTCCAACACCCTGTAGTTCTCCACGATAAACAGGAGAAATTGGATTACCTAATGCAAAACACGAAACAATATCCGTGCCACCCGATATAGAACTAATTTGAATAGTACTTTTAATTGACTTAAGAATATAATCAAATAATTCTGGTAATAACGGCGACCCTGTTGAAAGCAGTAAGCGCAGCGGTGAATGAAGTAATTCAGTTATAAAATTGACATTCGACTTGTTTAACGTACTAATGTACTTAGCACTACAGCCAAATACAGTGACTTCATGATGCAAGACAATATCTAATAAACTATCATTTTTAGGATGCAGTGGACTGCCATCGTATAATACTAGCGTACAGCCAAGCGCCAACGCACTGGTCTGCCAATTCCACATCATCCAACCGGTAGAGGTATAATAAAAAAGCTTGTCATTACGAGATATATCAACATGTAATGCAAGTTCTTTTAGATGTTGTAATAAAGTACCTCCTGCACCGTGTACAATACATTTAGGAACGTCGGTAGTACCCGATGAATACATAATGTAGATTGGATGATCAAATGCCAGTTGTTCAAAATTAATGGTTGTTACGTCAAGGCTATTTTTAATAAACTCTTTAAATGACATTCCCGGTGTCGACTTGACCAAAGTCTTAATATTAGCTTCAGGATAAGGTATTGAAACGACGAGTTCCGTATTGAGTTTATCCAGCAATAATTCTATTTTATCAACAGCACAATAGCGTTTCCCTTTGTAATAATAACATTCACAATAGAGAAGTATTTTTGGCTTAATTTGTTCGAACCGGTCTAACAGACTATTATAACCAAAGTCAGGTGAACAACAAGACCATATAGCACCAATGCTGGTACACGCCAACATCGCTATTATGGTATTGGGTATATTGGGCATTATAACCGCGACTCTATCACCTTCACCCAAACCCGCTTGTCGAAATGCATCAGCTAATACTGCAACCCGTTTATATAATTCGGAATAAGTAATTGATTCAAATGCACCGTGTTCATTTATGAATTGAATCGCGACTTTATCATCCTTATACCGTAATAGGTTTTCAGAAAAATTCATTTCACTATTAACAAACCACTTTGGCATAAAAATGCCATTTGGCTGCTGCAGTATAGTGCTCCATTTTTTTGAATACTTTATATTAAAAAAATCCCATACAGCTTCCCAAAATTTTTCACTGTGCTTAATGGACCACTGATGGATCTCTGAATAACTAGTGTATTTTTTATTAGGATGTATAAATGACCAAAATCGATGAAGATTCGATTTTCTAATAGTACCGGGTGTTGCTTGCCATACTATTTTAGCCATATTAATTTAACAATCCTATTTAGCCGCTAATCGAAGTCCACCATCCAAACGAATGGTGGAGCCGTTTAACATTGGATTTTCAACTATATGCTGCACCGTGTTAGCAAATTCTATAGGATAACCAAGACGGTGCGGGTGCAGCGTCTGCTCGACAATAGTGTGTTTTATCTCATCAGAAAACTCACTTAACATTGATGTATCAAATAATCCTGGTGCAATAGTCATAACCCGAATTTTATGTCTAGCCAGTTCACGCGCCATCGGCAAAGTCATACTCACTACTCCACCTTTTGAGGCACTATAAGCTAATTGTCCAATTTGTCCTTCGAATGCAGCAATAGAAGCAGTATTAATTATAACCCCACACTCATTTTCAATAACATCGTTATGCCGCATTAAGTCTGCAGCCGTACGACAAACTCGGAACGTACCAAACAAATTGATTGCTATCACTCGTTCAAAATCTTTGCTTTTCATTACATGATCAGTACTTAGCATTTTTTCGCCGTATAAAATACCCGCGCAATTAACGACTAGATTGATGCCCTTGAAATCATCATAAATAGTCTTAATCACGCTAGTGACCGATTCATCATCGGTTACATCAGCAGCAACAGTCAGTAAAGCACCCGACTTGATAGACAGCTTTGCATTTTTTATAAATGTAGCGTTTTCAATAGCCGTAACAAGATCCATTATTGCCACACGACCACCCGCATTGAGGATTTGAGTAACAACTGCAGCTCCTAACCCTGAAGCACCACCCGTTACAATTGCTTTTACATCACAAAATTTCATATTATGGGTTCCGCTCTAAATAGCCCGAAATAAAACTGCCATTGCCATGACCTAATTTTGATGAAATAGCAATACCAGTCGAAAGTACTTTGTCAAAATTAATATCCGTTCTTATGCCCATACCGTGCAACATAAACAATAAGTCTTCGGTTGCAATATTACCGGTCGAGCGAGGTGAGAAGTTACAGCCACCAATACCGGCTACTGAACTATCAAAACGATAAATACCATTTCTAAGGCTAGCAACAACATTTGCCATAGCCAAATTACAGGTATTATGAAAGTGCATGAT
>VAOX01003439.1_pt1 | contig 16719 bp, 14 predicted proteins | sample 3393891 | NCBI WGS metagenome assembly VAOX01 (sample SAMN08290429, study PRJNA428436) | hydrothermal vent metagenome | isolation source: Deep-sea hydrothermal vent chimney | place: Indian Ocean: Southwest Indian Ridge | depth 2822 m m | reverse complement strand
TGTCCAACCAAATTATTAGCATCAAATCCGCTGAAGATTTTTCGTAACTTATCAGCACGATTGGCCATCATATTAATCACCGATGGATTGGCATAGGTAATGACCAAGTCAGTATCACAAATCATCAAATTAGCCTGAGCACCATCAACTGCAGATTGCAATCGAGCAACTTCAAGATCTTTAGCTCGTTGTTCAGTGACGTCGGACCATTCCAAAGCATTACCAACATAGGAACCGTTAGCATCCGTGATTGCAGTGACGTTTAATGAGAATTTCAAATCACCAACCTCAATATCAGTTTGGTATGGTAAGTTATTGGGATCATCCAGCATTTTACGTTGATGGGCTGGCTTTTTATGGAAATCGTCAATACAAGTACCAATTAATTTACTGGCCTTAAACCCTGGGAATACCGAAGCCAATTTAACTTCATGTTTGGTTAGCAATTCAATGGTTGATTCATTGGCATAGGTGACTATGAAATCACGATCGACCATCATCATCGCGGTCATCGCACCATCAACAGTTCCTTGCAATCGTGCAACATTACTTTCACGTTCGCGTAATTCAGTAACGTCCGACCATTCGAGTGAATTACCAACATAATTACCGCCTGAATCTTTTATGGCGGTGACGTTTAACGAAAATTTTAAACTTCCTATTTCAATATCTGCCTGATGAGGGAAATTACTGGGATCGCTTAACATGCGACGCTGCATTGCAGGGTCTTTGTGGAAAGTATCAATACAAGTACCAATTAATTTTGATGGATCAAAGCCAGGATAAACACTTGACAGTGCAATTTTATGTTTGGTTAACAAATCAGTAGTAGCCTGGTTGGCATAGGTAATAATTAAATCCCGATCGATCATAATATTGGCTTGCATCGAACCGTCCATTGCACCTTGTAATTTAATCGCTTGATCTTCTTTAACCAATACCTCTGTAATATCTGACCATTCCAAGGAATTACCAAGATAGTTACCGTCAGCATCAACCATAGCAGTTACATTTAATTTAAAACTTAACGGCCCTACTTGAATATCGGTACTGTACGGTAAGTTTTTTGGGTCACTTAACATATTACGTTGGTGGGCAGGATTTTTATGGAATTGATCAATACATGAGCCCATCACTGCATTTGCTTTAAAGCCCGGATAAACTTGCGCTATAGTCGCCTCGTGTTTCGTTAACATATCAATAGTTGCCTGATTGGCATAGGTAATATTAAAATCACGGTCAATCATCATCATCGGCTGCATTGCACCTGTGATGGCTGAACGTAATCGAATTAACTCTGCTCGTTCATCATTTGATAAAGCAGACCCCATATCGGAAACATTTGTTGACATTATTTTATCCTCTGTACTCGTATAGGCATCGGTCATTACCTTTGCTATCAAATTTAAAGCCTGTCGCCAGGCAGTCTCTATTGTATAATTCCACGCTGAACCAGCAAACTCCTGCATCACATCCAACAGGGTGTCTCGAACGGCTTCATAATGTGCTGGTTCAGCACCATAAGCCTGATGACGTTTACCCATCTCTACCAAAGTAGCTGCCAGAATATCGGGCTTACGTAAATTAATGACCACTAATTTCAACGCACCTAGTAATTTAGTTTGTTGTTTTTGTTGAGTGGTATTTTTAAACAAGGGGGTTACACTGGGATAACGCTTAAATAATTCATTGTAAAAACGCTCAACTAATGCCTCTGCATTAGGTGCCAGTAATGCAAAACTGGATTCTAAAGTATGAACATCAAGTCCAAGTGGTGAAACGTAATCATCCACTTCTGCTGAAACCAACTCGTCACCGGAACCACTGGCATGTATATCAACTACATTTTCGGTATAGGCATCAGTCATTACTTTAGCAACAACATTTAATGCGTCAAACCAGGCACTGTACATCTCGCCGGTCCAGGCATCACCGGCAATTTCTTGTAATGCAGATAATAAGGTGTCTCGTACAATGGGATAGTGTGCTTCAACCGCGCCATAACCCTGGTGCTTGGCTCCTAATTTCGTCAACGTATCTGAAAGAATTTCGACATTATTTAAATTGGCAACAACCAGTTTTAATGCGCCAAGTAGCATGACCTCTTGTTTTTTCTGAGTCGTATTAGCAAACAACGGAACGACTTCTGGGTGTGCTTTAAATAATTTATTATAAAATAATTCAACTAACTTATCAGCCTTTGTTGCTACTGCTGCAAAGCTCGATTCTAATACCTCGACATTTAAGCCGAGTGGGTGTTTTTTCATTGTCACGGTGTTACTCACCTTCTCTGTGTAGGTACTACTTGTGTTAACTTCTGGTATAATTTCAACTTCAGGTTTTTTTACATTTCCCGTAGCTTCCGGGAGTTCATTACCGGCGTGTTCATTCATCCACGATAGTGGATCAAAGCCTAACTTTTTGGACTTGACTGGCTTGGTTTGTTTGCCAATGTTTGTCGTGTTAGTTTTTTTGCTACTCTTGCTTCCCTTATTCGCCTTCGCTGGCTTAGCAGGAGTTTTTGGCTTTTTTGGTGCCATTATTTATTCCATACTTTTAATACTTCATTAACATTTCAACCAGACCAACTCCAAGAAGAAAAAAACTCCTCTACCAAATAATAATAACTTCGCATTACCGGACACTTGCTATAATAATTTTCCGAGACAGGACAGATATTTTTATTTCGTTGCATTTGTTGCTCCAACTCATTTTCGTTATCACTACACCATCGTTCACTTTTGTCGACCATCTAAACTCCTACTACCCGACATTAAAATAATCACTAATGATAAATATTTTCATTCAGCATGTCTTCAGCCAATGCTTTATAATCTTTTGCACCGTTACTTGACGCGTTATATTCAAATATACTTTGCCCAAAACCAGGGCTTTCTGCCAAAGCGACTGTTTCACGAATGTGCGTGAATAGAACATTATTTGGAAAATAGCTCACTATTTTTTCACGAACTTCCTGTGCCAATTTTCGACGCTCATGAAAGCGCGTTAACACAACCCATTTCCGAGTTGTTTGGTGTAAATTTTCTTCAATATGCTTAAATATGGTGATTAGTCGTGACAATCCCTGTAATGCAAAAAAATCACCTGAGACCGGTATTAATATTTCATTGGCAGCCAACAATGCATTCATACCAAGTATTCCGGAAGATGGTGGACAATCAATTAAAACAAAATCTTTATCGGTTACTTGTTCATTAATAGCCTTATTAAGTTTATAACCCCGTTGCGCGCCACCTTCCGTAGAGTGTTCCATTTCGCCAAGATGTTCACCGGCAGGTAACAAATCCAAATGATCGCGAGTTTTATGAACCACGCTTGCTATAGAATGACCATCAATTAATACTTCATCAATTCCCGATTGTAACTGAGACAACTCGCCAAAACCGGCAGTAAGGTGTGCCTGTGGGTCCAAGTCAATTGCCAGGACTTCCTGATTCATACGAGCCAATGCATGAGCAAGGTTCATTGTCGTTGTCGTTTTTCCAACCCCACCTTTTTGATTCATTACCGCTATAACTCGCATACTTTATATTAACCCTCGTCCAGTAAAGTATCGACAGCAGCTAGCTCATCTGCATTCAACATATGATCAATATTTAATACGATCACCATTTTTTCACCAACCGTTGCAAGTCCATTAACAAACTCTGTATCAACAGCCATTCCAAAGTCGGGTGATGGTTTAATATCCTTTATTGGAACATTATAAACATCGGACACACCATCAACCACAACACCCATAGTACGATCCGAGCCTTTATCATTTTCAATTCGTAAAACAACGACAACAGTCGTAGCATCGTATTCTTTACTTTCAAGATCGAAACGTAGGCGCATATCAATTATGGGTACAATGGTCCCGCGCAGATTGATAACACCGCGAATATATTCCGGAGTATTAGGAATATTGGTTACTTCGTCCCAACCTTTAATTTCCTGTACTCGTAAAATATCAACGCCGTATTCTTCTCCGGCTAACATGAAGGTAAGAAACTCTCGTTTGTCACTATCATCAATATTGGTTAAATCTGTTTGTGCTGCTTCTGCCATCACTTTATCCTCACGCTGCGGCGATGCCGCCATCAATTACTTTTAAATCAGGTCTTTCTCTATTCTCTTGATAAATTTCCATTAATCCAGTAATGTCAATTATGAGTGCAACAGTACCGTCACCAAGAATAGTTGCTCCAGACAAACCGTGAACTTTTCGAAAATTTGTTTCCAAACTTTTAATGACAACTTGTTGTTGTCCTAGAAGATCATCAACTAAAATTGCAATTTTTTTACCTTCAGACTCAACCACAACTAGAAGCCCTTCTTTAATATTGGTGTTTACAGGTACAATATCAAACATTTGATAGAGTCTTACAATAGGAATGTATTCTTCACGTAATTTATACACTTCAGCCGCACCTGTGACGCCACTGATTAATTCTGATTTAATTTGAAGAGATTCAATGATCGAAATTAACGGTACAATATAGGTTTCTTTACCCACTTTAACTAATTGACCATCCAAAATAGCCAACGTTAACGGTAATCGAATGGTAAATCGACTACCCACACCAGCTTCAGATTTAACTTCAATAGTTCCACCGAGAGAACGGATATTTCGACGCACCACATCCATACCAACACCGCGACCGGATACATCAGTCACAACTTCAGCTGTTGAAAATCCTGGCCTAAAAATCATGTCATAAATTTGATCTTCAGGAAGATTGTCTGCTTTCTTAACAAGACCTTTTTCAATGGCTTTATTCAGTATACGTTCTTTATTTAAACCTGCACCATCATCAACAATTTCAATAACGATATTTCCACCTTGATGAAATGCATTTAACTCAATAGTTCCGGTTGCTTGCTTACCATTTTTCTCACGAATGTCTGGAGCTTCAATCCCATGGTCCAAGGAATTACGAACTAAATGTACCAGCGGATCTCCAATTTTTTCCATCACAGTTTTGTCAAGTTCAGTTGATTCGCCTGATAATTTCAATTCAATTTGTTTTCCAAACGTTTGACTCAAATCATGAACCAGACGCGGAAAACGTTGAAAAGCAAAACTGATAGGCATCATACGAATACGCATAACACTTTCTTGTAGCTCACGGGTGTGTTGTTCAAGCTGTGTTAAACCTTCCCGCATTTTTTCAATTTGATGTTGATCAAAGCTATCAGCAGAACCTAACTGACTTAACATTGATTGCGTAATGACTAATTCACCAACCATATTAATTAAATCATCAACTTTATTAATATTAACTCGGATTGACGCAGCTTCTTTTGTCACTGAACGTCGTTCACCCGCTCGCCGTTCCACTGCTCGACGATCACCTAACCGTTTATCGACAGCGGGGTCAACTTCCTTCAGTTTCTCTGTCTCAGATGAATCCACTATGGCTATTTCTAAATCACATTCATCTTCAACCCAATCAAAATTCTCCCTAATTTGACTTTCGGATATATCCCCAGTTAAAGTAATATCCCATGCTAAATACGAATTTTCTGGATCTAAAGCATTAAACTCGGGTAGTTCTGATAAATCAATTTTAGCTTGATATTCTCCAAGCATACTAAGCTCTGATAAAATTCTAACCGGATCATTGCCCGTTTTTAACATTGATTCAAACGGTTTAAACTTAATATTCCACGTTACAGTTTCAGTGGCTTTTTCTGAAGGTTTATCATCATCAGACTTCGGTGACGGTGATATATCCGACGTTCCTTCACCGTGCAACAAAGATTCTAATTTTTTATGGATGCTTGATATTTTGTCGTGATCTAACTCATCGCCATCTTTTAATGCATTCAACATATTGGTTAAAACATCGACCGATGCTAATAATATATCAACACCTTCTTGAGTAACGTTACGACGACCATCACGCATTTCGTCTAACAATGTTTCCATCACATGAGTAAATTCAGCAACAGCATTTAGTCCAAATGTACCACTACCGCCTTTAATCGAATGTGCGGCTCTAAAAATAGTATTAATAGTTTCGGAGTCTGCAGCACCGACATCTAGGTTTAACAGTTCATTTTCCATTATTTGTAAACCTTCAAAACTTTCTTCGTAGAAGGTATCCAAAAATTGTGACATATCAAAAGTCATGAGTTATACCTTTAATTTAGCCCAGTACTTTTTTTATAGTAGTGAGTAATTGTTCAGGATTAAAAGGCTTTACAATCCAACCTGTAGCACCAGCAGTTTTTCCTTCCGCTTTTTTATCGCCACCACTTTCAGTTGTTAACATTAACAATGGCGTAAACTTATAATTAGACAGACCTCGAAGTTCTTTTATCAAGCTTATGCCATCCATATTTGGCATATTGACATCGGTAATAACCAGATCAAATTTTTGTGACTTTGCTTTCGCGAGAGCATCAACACCATCATTGGCTTCTACTACATCATACCCTGCACCTTTTATGGTAAAACTCACCATTTGACGTATTGATGCGGAATCATCTACTGCTAATATCTTTGCCATAACCACTCCAAATTTAAATCCAATTAACCAATAACAAAATAACCGTAGCTTTATAAATTGGTTTTTGTTAGCGCGAACTTATAAAAGTTAAAACAAAAAATTCACACTAGTACTAACATACATAATTCTGATTACCATTTTAAATACAGTAATATAAAACGCTAAACCTTAAATAAACCATTCAAACCGACTACTTCAATTGATTCTTTTATAGCAGTGCTCGGGCTTTCAAAATTGACAGATACGCCCATTTTTTCTGCATCGTGAAACAAAGAGGCAAATAATTGTAATGACGCCAAGTCTACCCGCTCAACTTGTTCAGCATTCAGTTGTATAACATCATGATCATGAACCATCGACTTCAAGTCTTGTAGCAACAGTTTCACACTAGAAATATTTAGAACATTGTCACATTGAATGGTTATTGTCTTACTCACATTAATCTCGCATTTAAATTAAGCTGGTATAGATAAGAAGCCATATCGACACGTCTTATTAGATCTTTAACGAAAATAAAATAATTTACATATAAATTGTTTTATTACAGAGGGAAATAGAAGAATGAAATAATTGATAAACTTATGGTATTTACAATACCATAAGTTTTAAACTAGATTGTTATGCGTAAGTATCGAGCAGGCCTAATTTCATAGTATTATCAGAGGGGTTTTTCGTCGGTACTAATTCGTCATCAACACCTTCTATATTCTGGCTATCGGTAACTTCCGCATCATGTTCAGATTTACCATTATCTAATGAATGTTCAGAAACATTAACATCAGCCAACGTCACACCAGACTCTTCTAACATTTCGCGAAGTTTGGGCATTGCCGATTCGATGGCTTCTCTAACGGCTGAGTTTGCGGCACTAAAATGAACCGTTGCCTGATCATTTGTAATGCTCACTCGAATATCAAGCATTCCAAGATCCGGTGGATTTAATTTTATTTCCGCTTGTTGGATATTTTGATTAACCATCCATTGCACACTTTGGCCAAGGGATTGATTCCATTGAGGATGTTGAACCGGTGTTGATATACCCATGGCATTCGATAGATTCCTTGAGAATCCATCAACGCCGTTAGCCAGTTGATAACCATAAGCCGCGCTAAAGCCATTAACTGAAGAATCAGGAGCGTGTTGTGACATAGTGTTAACGGCATTAAATGATACTAAAATATGATCCGGTGTTACTGCACCTAACTTAATCAATTGATTTTGATTAAGTTGGTTATTCATTACTTGTTGTTGTGTCATTGTGAACGTATCATTCACTACATATTTTGAGGGATCTAACTGTAATGACCTGCTATCAATTCCGGTATCAAACTGCGCTATCATTTTAGGTATTGCAGAACCAGGATTCAATTTAAATTGTTGTAACTCAGCTATTGACGGTAAATTTAAACCAGGCAAGGTATTGCCGCTTTGCAGCATTTCTAGCAATTCTTCTGCCGTTAGTGTTTGACCATCGGGCAACAGGTATTTTTGTTCATCGGCAGTATATTCTGATACAGTCTGGTTCATAGTGGCATTAAAACTCAGTCCATCACCACTGGATTCGATATTACCGTTACTATTGCCATTACTAGTCAATAATTTATTCGAACCCTCAGACGCGTTTATAGGCGTTGATAGTGTTTGCACAGTCATTTCTCTCTCCAAAAATTCTGTGGTTTTTGTTTGTAATAGAGATAGTGCAATGGCTGTGCCAAAATTTATTCCATAACCGCTACAATCCGTTTATCTTAGATCACTCATATTATAATTACTCACTTTTTTAACTGAATATCAGTACCATCAATACTATTGACACTCTGGATAACAGATAAAAAATCCGGATCATCCCAGTAAAACTTAAAATCAGTATCAGTATTAAATTGACTCGTTTTTTTACCACGTAGTAGAGCCTGTTTTATTGCCCGTAACATTTCTTTCTTTTTCTTATTTAATGAGTAATAACAAGCTAGATTAAATAACAATACTTCGTTTTTAAGATTATCAATATTTAAATCAGGCAGTAGAGTGTCAAATATATTATTACAGAGACTATCATCGTTTTCAGTAATACAAAGCACCATTCCATTACTCGCTACATCATCTGTTTTATTGTCTCGCCCCGCTTCAGGTAATAAGGTATTCATGTAATGTTTCAAAATAGACATAGCTAACTTAGGTTTTCTTTTTTTACTTAGATGAATCATTAGCTTAGTCGTATGATCAGCTAATTGAAAACTGTAGTCATCAATATAATTACTTTCACGTGCTATAACCGCGGTCTGATTGATAAACTCATCTACAAAACGACTATCCACAGAATCACTCATTGCAGATTCAAATAAAGAGAGTATCTTGGTTGACTCAAAAAATTGGATAGCTTGTTCTTTGTTACTATTGCTAAGTTTATTTAATCGGCTTATCGAGACCTGTTTAAGTATTCTAGATTGCTGTTCATTGTTAAGATGCAGTGATATATAAGCATGGTTATCGTCAACAGGTGTCAATTTAACTTGTAAAATAAGCTCCTGACTAAGATTGGTTACGCCATCACTATTCGTTAATGAATGCTGAAAAACCTCGAGTAACTCTGTTTGACTAAAACTAAAGTTAATATCAACGCCCTTATTGGGTCCTTCCCAATTATAAATAGTACCGTTAAAATTAAGGTAAAATTGATCTTTTTTAGTTTTAACGCCTAACAACTCAAACCGAAGTTCTTTTGGCATTAAACGGTTTTTACTATCCAGTTTCCCCGTTACAGTAGCATTAACAACTTCTGTCGAACCATCCTTAAATGTAATATTGTGCAAACGAATGGGTTTTTCATTCAATTGACTAAAACCATAAAATAGTATCGTCCAATTAAATTTCGACTTTGAAAACAGGTACAGTCCAAAGGATATTCCCTGTTGTTCAAATTTTTCGATGGCATCTGAACTAGTACTTATTTTTCTACGGATAGCATACAATCCGATCTCTTCACTTTTTCGTTTTCCTTTATGAGGCTCTAGAACCAACAATTGAATTTTTACTGACTGTTGCTGTTTTACAGGTGCGGTATATAAACTTAATCCTGGGCTATAATTAACATCACTACCTTGTGTGGTAAAAGCCTTAAAATGTAATTTTTCACCTTGATGGTGTACATCATAATAACCAATACCATAATTTCCTGCCCAGTCTGTGTTATTAATATCGTAAAGACGTGCCCGTTTATAACCTTGTTTCAAAAAATCCTTGATGACAATTGCATTACTATCATCTTTCCACTTGTGAAAAGGTCTGATTTTGTTTTTTAAAAATTGTAGACGTTTATTAGTATTTATATTTTTCAAATATAACTTTGACGTCAATTGAAAATATTCGGCATCATAATCTTGTTCGAAATCGTCAAAACGTTTCTTTGACTCTAAGACTATCCATTTATCATCTACCTTTATATAACAACGTAATACTTCATTATCATAATTTTTTGAAAAATCCAGTTGTTCAGCACGACTAAGATACCCCTTAAAATCAGCCTCGGAAATTTCATCTGCATTAATAACACTTGAAAACTTCTGCAATGATTTATTTCCCGATATTGCCCAATCCACTACACCATACTCATCAAAAAACAAGCCTGATATATTTAATCTTGAGTCAAAAGAAAAAGTATCAATCACATAACCCAATTGGTTTATTTTTAAATAATCATCGGTCACTGCATAACCACTTTGCACTAGGAAAGTTTTATTGATATTATCGTATAATAATTCATGGTTGATAACACCCGGATGAATTTTAATAATTTCATAATGCTCCGATTCTACAGTGTTAGCAGACAGATATGAGTAGCTGTTATCAAGCTCTGAACAATGACTGTTTGATGTTGAAAACAACATTAGACTGGTTCCAAACAAAGCGGGTAAATTATTTTTATAATGACTACAAACTGTAAATACTTTAAACACAATTAAAGCTACAAACAGTAATAAAATTGGTCCGATTGACATCAGTAATACACTTGAAATCAGTGTCGTTATAATATTAACATAGTATAAACCGGTCAAAATAATTAACAGATATTTAACTGCAAACGTACAGCACAATATCATTATGATATTAACCGTTTGATTAAACATGAGCTTAAATCGACTGCGCGCGATAATTTCTGGCACAGCCCAGCGTGGAAGATAGTACAATAAATTAATATAGTGACTAAAGATTAACAGTGAGAACAAGCTAAAAAAGAAATTAACAAGATACACACGCCAATATGAAAAAAACTGTGCTGCAGGCTCAATAATAAAATCAATATAGGTAATTATGGATGCTATAAAAATACTTACCAAGGCCATAATTGTTATGTTCGGTAATTCTTTAACCACTCGAGAAACAAGACTCTTTTTATTTTCATTCATACCTTAAATTATACCACCATCAATACTGTTGTATAAGTATGATAAGTCATTTAATAAGGGCATTTTTAGTTAGTCAGTATTAGTTGTATCTAATTGTTACTTATCTCTATTAATCAGGTGCGAGCGAGAATTGCGTTCATCACTCTCTTTTTGCTCTTGTTTATCATCCAAAACTTGCTCTTCTTTTTTATAATTATCGATAACATTGTCCATGATTTTAGTTTTGGTATGACGTGAACGCCAGGAGTGTTGTTGACGTTCACACGACTGTTGAGCTGCTTTTATGATATTGTGCTGTTGAGTTAACGCATTATCGATATTTTCTAAAAATTTTTGGTATGTGTGTAATTGCGCCCCATCCATACCGTGTTGACCCTGCTGTTTAAATGATTTTACGTATTCTTCACGATAATGTATTAGGTCATTCAGTTTATTTTTTTGGATCGTTAGATTATTATTAGCCATTCCCAATTCTTTAGCTGAAGCTAACTCTTTATTCGCAGCTAATCGGGCCAACGGCATAAATCTTTTAGATTTTTTCAAAAAAATGCCTCTTATATAACTAAATTATGCTGTTTCGTCTGTTTCAGCATTTTGTAATCCCTGGGCTTGGCTATTTTCAGTATTGATTAAATCACATAAATCTTGATAGCTTTGGGACCAACTAACTGCCTGTTTCATGTCTTGTTCTAAAAACTGCATAATATAAGGATGAATATTGATTGCTCGATCAATTTCTGGATCACTACCCTTACTATAAGCACCAACGCTAATTAAATCTTTATTCTGTTGATAGATAGAGTAATAATGGCGTATGGTTCGCACCATTGTAATTTGTTCGGGTGATACAATTTCATTCATAACTCGACTAATCGATGCTTCTACATCAATTGCAGGAAAGTGACCACTCTCAGCTAATCGACGCGATAACACAATATGACCGTCTAATATTGCCCGAGCAGCATCGGCAATAGGGTCTTGGTTATCATCCCCTTCGGTTAAAACAGTATAAAATGCGGTAATCGAGCCGCCGCCAACATCGCCATTACCAGCACGCTCAACCAGCTGCGGTAAACGAGCAAATACCGATGGCGGATAACCTTTGGTAGCAGGGGGTTCTCCAACAGCCAATGCAACCTCACGCTGCGCTTGGGCAAAGCGCGTTAATGAATCCATTAATAATAGCACTTGTTTGCCTTCATCTCGAAAATACTCTGCGACACTGGTCGCAAGATAGGCACCGTGCAACCGCATTACTGGGGTATAGTCAGCTGGAACAGCAATAACCACTGAACGCTTTAAACCTTCTTTACCCAGAATATTGTCAACAAATTCTTTAACTTCTCTACCACGTTCACCAATTAAACCAACAACAATCACATCTGCTGTGGTGAAATGCGTCATCATTCCCAACAAGATACTTTTACCAACACCACTGCCTGCAAACAAACCCATACGCTGTCCTCGTCCCACCGTCAGCAAGGAATTGATCGAACGCACCCCAACATCCAAAGGCTTTTGAATAGGGGCCCGAGATAATGGATTAATGTGTTTGCCCGTTAATGGTAAACGAACTGTAGTGCGGGGTGCTTTTAAACCATCGAGTGGATTACCTTCGCCATCAAGCACTCTACCCAATAATTCATCACCAACTGCCGCTTCATAGACGCTGCCGGTCGGAATAACTCGCGCATCAGGACCAATGCCGCGTATATCACCAGTGGGCATAAGATAAAGTTTATCACCAGAAAAGCCTACTACTTCTACTTCTATTGCATCTTTATCCGGGCTTTTTACTATGCAACGCGCTCCAAGTGCAGCATGTACTCCCACGGCTTCTAATGTTAAACCAACCATTCGGGTCAATTTGCCTTCAACGATTAACTTTGTTGAAGATTCCACCCGTTGGTTCATTTCGGTTAACTTAGAACACCAGTTTGAGGAGTATTTTTTTTTAAGTAAAGCACGTTCTGTTGAGTTAGAATTGGTCATAAAAATATCACTATATACTCAAGTTTTTAATCCGAATCTGTGGCATCGTTGGTCTCACTCGCACGTTCATCACCAAGTAAATCTGAGATAACTTGGTTAAGACGTTGTTCGACACTCGCATCGATAAATGAATTTTCTGATTTTATTCTACAACTACCATGAGTTAATACCGCATCGTCTACTATTTTCCAAGGACGATCGGAGTCTTCATCAACAGATAGTATTTCACGAACTAATCGTGCATCTTCCGGATGTAAGTAAATTTTTATATCACGTGCCGACGCTGGTAATATCGACATAGACTCTCTAACAACCGCCATTACTTGACCGGGATCAATTTTTAGCTCACGTCGAATTATTTGCCGTGATACTGTAATTGATAATTGAACTAATTGCTCAATCACTTCTTCATCGATTAACTCTAACGGTTTATTCAATGCCTCAATCAATGCCGAAAACTTTCGTACTTTTGCATTTACATCAGCCTGTCCAGCCAGTAATCCATCTTGATGACCTTCATTAAATCCTAGTTCATAACCTTCTTTTCGAGCTTGCTCCCCGATATCTGACACTTCTGCAACTGTTAATTGTTTTAGAGGTGCATCAAATGCCGTGCGTGTATTGTTCACGACATTAGAATCAGATAAATTATCCAATGAATATCGTTTTGATTCTTTGCTTTTGTTTCTAATGATACTATCAGACATATTCTTCTGCTCCACTACCACCTAAAGAAATTTCACCGGATTCGGACATACGTCGAGCGATTGACAGAATTTCTTTTTGAGCAACTTCAACTTCACTAAGTTTAACGGGGCCTTTGGTTTCCAAATCATCAACCAACATTTCGGCAGCACGTTTAGACATATTCTTAAGAATTTTTTCTTTAACACCGCCATCAGACCCTTTTAAAGCCAAAACTAAATTTTCTGATGAAATTTCTCGTAGTAATGATTGAATACCACGATCATCAACATCAACTAAATTTTCAAATACAAACATAAGCTCTTCAATACTTTCACTTAACTCCCCATCGGTTTCACGCACTTGATCCATAATTGCACCTTCATCCGAACTATCCATAAAATTAAGAATATTTGCTGCGGTTTTTAAACCACCAACCCCGGCAGATTTAACGTTATCGGTGTTACCCGAAAATTGTTTTTCTAATATATCATCAAGCTCGTGTATCGCATTGGGTTGAATACCATCGAGTGATGCAATACGCATTAAGATATCAGGGCGGGTTCGTTCGGGCAGTGCAGACAAAACTTCTGCGGCTTGATCACTATCGAGATAAGACAATACAATTGAAATTATTTGAGGGTGTTCTAATCGTATAATTTCGGCAACTGCGCGAGGATCCATCCACTTTAAAGCCTCTAATCCTTTGGAGTGACGACCCAATAAAATTCTATCAATGACGTTATTGGCCTTGTCTTCACCTAGAGCGCCGACCAGCACTTTCTTTAAATAATCTTCACTACCAATACCCAGCGAAGTTTGAGACCCTAAATCATCACAAAATTTTTCTAGCGCGCCCGAAACATCTTCTTTTTCGATGTTTTTTAAGGTCGTCATCGCCTCCCCTAATTTTTGTACTTCTTTAGGAGTCATGTGTTTTAACACTTCAGCGGCATCCTCCTCACCGAGCGACATTAATAAAATTGCCGAACGTTCTACACCACTAAAACTATCTGAATTATCCGCCACAATTACATCCTTCTAAGCTTATATTAGCATCCATTATTCATTAGATACCCAATTCTTAACAACTTGAGCTACTAACTTCGGATCTTGAGCAACCATGGATTTTGCAGCAGTCAGATTTTCTTCGTGTGATTCGAGCATTTTTTGTTGTTTATCAGACTCTTCACTCAAAGTAACTTGATCTTCACTTAGCTCTTCGGGTTCGGGTAGTGCTTCGGGAGCGACTACATTTTGTTGCGTAGCCAGTTTGCGCATAATAGGACGTAATAACCCAAAAACTAAATACAATACAAATAACACTCCAAGTGCTTGTTTACCAATGTTCAATACCCAATCTTGTTTCCAGATAGGAATCTCAGGTAAGGCTTCTATTTTATCAGGTTTAACGAATGAGGCATTGATGATATTAACGCGATCACCACGTAATGCGTTGAAACCAATTGCATCTTTTACAAGTGTCGTATAACTGGCAATATCCTGTGCTGATCGAGCCACCGAGCTTAGTACTTTCTTAACAGGTGGAGGTGGTTTGGCCTCTTCACCTTCTTTTGGTTCAGGCTGAGCGTCAGGGATTTGTTCTATCAACTCAAGTTTATTATCAACCACAACCGCGACGGTTAAGCGTCTAATTTTGGCCACAGAGTAGCGTGTATGGCTAATTGTTTTATTAAGTTCATAGTTCATCGTTGATTGTCGGCTATTACGACTTGGACCTTTGGATTCACTGGCATTGGTTATTGATTTACCATTTTTTGTACTAGTGCCTGGTGGCTGATTACTGAGTGCGCCAGGAATTCCTATTGGTAGTGCATTACCGGTTGATTGTTCTTCAACTTTACGTTCACTACGAATAGAAGGTTGATCAGCATCATACTCTTCGCGAGTTTTTTCTATTTGATCAAAGTCTACATCAGCGACTACTTGAGCCTTTATTTTCCCCAAACCGATAATCGGAATTAATATATTTTCTATTCGACTCTCGAAATTCTTTTCTAATTGCCTAGTATATTTTAATTGTGTATTGCTTAGTTCCACTCCAGTTTCTTTATTATTAGATGATAATAAACGTCCTTTATTATCAATTACTGCAACATTTTCAGTTTTTAAATTGGGTATACTCATAGCCACTAAATTAACAATTGAAGAAACCTGTTCATCTAATAAATTTCTACCCTGGTACAGATCAACAAAAACAGATGCACTGGATTTTCGTTTACTGCGAATAAAAGGTGTTTGTTTAGGAATGGCCAAGTGAACTCTGGCGGACTTAATTGAAATCATTGATGAAATGGTTCTACTTAACTCACCTTGCACTGCACGTTGATAACGCACATTTTCCATAAACTGACTGGTAGTAATGCCTTGTTCTTCTTCAAGTAACTCATACCCAACATTATCACTACTGGATATCCCCTCTGACGCCATTTTTAACTTTGCAATTTGTATATCAGATGAATTAACCAGTATATTTCCATTTTGCTGATCAATTTTATATTCGATTGAAGCCGTTTGTAAAATTGAAACAAGCTTGGCATTTTCACGTGCACCAAGATTAGCCGCTATTGGTACAAACCCACCTTGCTGTGACCACAGTACTGCGTAAATACCCAATGCAATACTAGCAGCCAAACCCACCAATAAACCCGCTTGTTTCACAATGGGTAAACCCGACATAGCCACAAATGATTTATTTGCAGTTTCTACTTTTACCAAATCCATAAATGTCTATTTCCTAACGTTTAATATCAAACTTGCATATTCATTATATCTTTGTAGGCATTAACCAGTTTATTTCTAACTGCTAACATCGCTTGAAATGATACATTGGCTTTTTGCATTGAAATCATAACTTCCGACAACTCAATACTTTTATCACCACGTTCAAATGAGGTTGCAAGTGTCTTAGCTTCCCCCTGTTGTGCATTAACATCATTTATTGAGTTTTTCAATAAATCAGAAAATCCAACGTTATTTGATTTAGCATTTAGCTCTGAGTTATTTACATTTAAACCCTGAGCCTGTGATGACATTTTTCGCATTTGGGCTAATAACATATCTGGTGTAATTGTATTCACTATGTACCTCGATTATTTATA
>VAOX01023558.1_pt1 | contig 16737 bp, 17 predicted proteins | sample 3393891 | NCBI WGS metagenome assembly VAOX01 (sample SAMN08290429, study PRJNA428436) | hydrothermal vent metagenome | isolation source: Deep-sea hydrothermal vent chimney | place: Indian Ocean: Southwest Indian Ridge | depth 2822 m m | reverse complement strand
GTGCTCATCACCAATAAGGTGACTTCACATTTTTTCATTACGCTATCCAAATCAATAACTTGCACATCTTTTTCGCGCCCAACTGATTAATCTAGGATAATCCAGGGCAAAGCACAGAAGTGCTGTATTTTCCACTTGTAAGCTTGGGCTGGAGCTCAAAAAAACGATGAAAAACCGTCATGGCTTATTTATCAGAAGTGTTAAGGGTATTATACATGCACAAAAAAAGCCGAGGAGAACCTCGGCCTTTTTGCATCAGAACAGGGCTTAAATTAAGCTTTGAATTTAGATGCGTTATCTGTGTTCTGAGCTGTGCCGTCTTCGTAGCCAGCAGTGTAGGCATCGTTAATACGCTGTTCTTCACGTTCAGGGTTACATACATAACCACCTTGCCAGCCCTGTACGTATTCTGGATCAGTACCATCTTTTTCCAGCTTCACAACTGTATCGTAATATTCTTGGTTCATAGCTTACTCCTGGTAAAGACCATGTTTAGTCATATTGCAGACACAATAGCCTGCAATATTTGAAATAGGACATTTGAAACGCTCAGGCCTGTTTTATCCCGAGCATGTTTCGTAGTGGTAGTATTATAGCAGACATATAAGCTGTCTATATATCCCGATAGGGAGGGTATGGCTGTTATCTTCATTTGAGCAGTGAATTTTAAGGTTAAAATGCTAAAAGTCAGGGGCTATATCAGTAAATTAGACTATTCCACAGGTATGTCGGGTTTATGTGGTGTGTGGAATGCTGTTAAAATAGGCTTACATCAGCGCAGTTTGAAATATATTGATTTTTAAAATATATTAATTCTGTGCCCTGAGGGGCTAAAGGCCCTCCACAATAATTGCCAGAGGTTTTATCATGTCAGAAGACGCATCAATAATTGATCCAGGACTTGCCAGCGGCTTCGCAGCTTTTGAATCAAGAGATTTTACTCAGGCCATGCGCCTGTTGCTGCAATTTGCTGAGAGTGGCAATGCAGATGCACAACACAAGGTTGCTATTATGTATCAAAATGGTCTGGGTGTAGTGGCTAATGATGAAAATGCTTTTAAATACATGAAGTTATCGGCGGAGCAGGGAGATGCGATTGCTCAACATGGGTTGGGTTTTATGCATATGGAAGGTGAGTGTGTGCCACAGAATTTTGCAGAGGCACTGGTCTGGTTTGGAAAGGCGGCAGAGCAGGGGATGTCAGGCTCGATGACCACTATTGCGATGATGTATGAAGAAGGCAGGGGCGTGGAAAAAGATCAGGAAAAAGCGAAGGAGTGGTATAAAAAAGCAGGTTTCCAGGTTTAAGGCATCCAGCTGATTAATTCAGGATTAAGCGAGGCTAAAGCCTCACCCCCGAGTGAGAATGCGTGTTGAATATTTTGTGACTGGCGCATAGGTAATGAATATCCCTGTTACGGAGGTGAGTCACCCACGCAACCATTCTCGCAATCACTTCGGCGACCTCTGTCATATATTTAAAGAAACGGATGCTTACTCTGTTCATTGCGCCGCGTACAGAGTCCGGAACTGAATATGATGAAAGGAGAATAATGAAAGTTTTTCTCGATGACTTACGCACACCTCACAACGGCTGGATACATGTTTACTGGCCTGATGAAGCAATTGAGCTTTTAAAAACAGGCCAGGTCATAGAAATCAGTCTCGATCATGATCTGGGTGATGATGATCGAGGAACCGGATACGATGTCGTGCTATGGATAGAGCAGGCGGTTGCGATGGATGGTTTTAGTCCGCCGAAAATAATTGTTCACTCAGCCAATAGTGCCGCCAGGTTGCGAATGGAGGCGGGGATTCGGTCTATATTGAAAATGAGCAAAAAAGACTGAATTAAGTATCGAGGAGAGGGGCCGCGTGTTTCTGGATATGCACCTGATATATCCTATGTAAAGCATAGCTGTATACACATCGGGTATATTCAGGTGTGTGTTATGTCTTCTGCACAAACCAAACTATTTAAAAGCAATAAAAAGTCAGGTTGTGTGACTGCCAAAGGCGGTTGAAATGCCTGAATCCATTAGTGTGGCGGATATTGTAGCCATTGGGAATATGCACATTAATTACCCCCGCAGGAGACTCCGAGGTGTATGGACTCATAACTGCCGAGGTTTTCACAGGTTTCTATAATCCAGATGATCTTTTCAGGTTAAGCTTACTGACATAATACGTCCTTTCTTGTGCTTTCAACTATTTCGCCAGCTTCTTTAATTATTTCTTCGGGAACGTCCAGATCTCTGAACGCTTTAACCAGATTTTCTACGGTTGCATCAAAGTGTATATCAGAAAGTCCTTTCTGGTCAACAAGGTGCTGGTGCGCGGAGCGCATATCCTTACCTTCGTAGCCGCCTTCTGCGCCCAGCGCAAACGCAATAAAGTCTTTCTGATGCTGTTGCTGTTTTTCCATATTAATACCAGTGAAAAAGTCTTTTACTCGATCATCTGCAAGCATATATTCATAAAAACGCTCTACAGCAGCATCGACAGCTGGTTTACCGCCTATTTTTTTAAAAACACTTCTCATGTTTAAAGCCCTCACGTGATGTAAATTTATCGGATAAGTTATCGTTATTTTAGCCTGCCCGGGTCGAGATATTATGTGAACAGGCTGTGCAAGTTATTAATCTGAATAGCGCAATGAAAAATGTGAAGCGACCACCTCGCAGGCTGGGACTGTAGAAAATACAGGAGCAACTTTCTACTACCGTGCAGGTGGTGAAATTTTTTCACATCGCTATATGAACCAGGATGATGCTTCGAGCCAAATTCTAGCACTCGCCTGATCAATATGCCAGGCATGGTTTGATCTGGCGCAATAAATGGGTTAATTGTAAGTATGCCTGAGGGGGGTTGTGAAACTGTGGCGAAACTCTGTATAAGAGTACAGTCATTTTTTTGAGGGGTGGGAGCGCCTGATTGCTATTGGCAAAAATCCTGTTTTTTAGTATTTATGTTTAATAAGGGTTTCAATTGCTCTGGCCGTTGCCACAAAACCAAATGTTGCGGTGATTTGTGTGGCTGAACCAAAACCTGCTGCGCAGTCCAGGTGAACGCCTTTTACACCCGGTTTTGAAAAACCCACATTGCCATCACTATCAGGGTAGCGTTGCTGCTCAGTTGAATAAACGCATTTAATTCCAAACGAGCGTTTAGGATTTTTTGTGTAGCCATATTGGTAGCGTAGTTGTGAACGTACTTTTGCAGCCAGTGGATCATTCCATGTTTTGGCCAGATCAGCTACATCAATCTTTGTAGGATCAGTTAATCCGCCAGCACCACCGGTGGTAATGATGGGGATTTTATTGCGTTTGCAGTAATAAATAATGGCGCACTTGAATTTAATGCTGTCAATTGCATCGATCACATAGCTGTAATTTCGATCAAGATATTTCTGGCAGTTATTGTCTGTGATAAAATCATCAATAACATGGATTTTGCAATCGGGGTTAATCTGTTGAATTCGCTCTGCCATAACCTCTACTTTAGACTGCTCAAGGGTGCTGCTAAGGGAGTGAATCTGTCGATTGACATTGCTGCTAGCAATATCATCATGATCAATCAGGGTGATTTCGCCAACACCAGAGCGTGCCAGAGATTCAGCCGCCCATGAGCCAACGCCACCAATGCCAATCACGCAAATATGTGAAGTCTGGATAATATCGAAGGCCTGTTGGCCATAAAGGCGGGCTATGCCGCCGAACCGGTTGTTATAGTTATTCATTACGGGCCGTTAGCTGGTCACTATCTGGTTGCTAGTATAAGGCTTCTGGGCTTGTCATGTCTCTAAAAATGGTGGCAGGCCAGTCATAAAAATCGGCTATATTAAAGTTAGTCGAGGAAAAATTGACTTTCTACTGGTGTGGGAAATAATAGCCGCATCCAGGTTAAGCTCTTCTGGATAAAGCTCTGCATGCAGCAGTTCTTGCTAAACCCGCGAAACCTGTACGATATTTAAGACTAACCGCAATGACCAGTCAATTCATTCTCGAAGCAAGCCCTGAAAATTTTAACGAAATGGTGCTTGGAAATTCCATGCGCGGCCCGGTGATGGTCAATTACTGGAGTTCCAGGGCAGGCCCCTGCCTGATGTTATGGCCAAGATTAGAAGCACTGGTTAATGAATACGCGGGGCGATTTTTGCTTGTTAATCTGAATACGGACAAATATCGCGTTTTTGCACAAAGTGAGCTGGGTGTGAGAAGCGTGCCAACTGTGCAGATATATCATCAGCAGAAAATAGTAGAAGTGATGCACGGTGCGGAGTCTGAGCAGAGCATTCGAAACTTGCTGTCCAGGCACCTGCCCAGATCATCTGATAGTTTACTTGTTGAGTCAGTGAAACTGTATAGCGAGAATAAAGCGGATGAGGCGATTGATGAACTTAAAAAGCTACAGAAAAGCGATCCTGAAAACCCGCGTATTGCCACATCTATAGTTAAGCTGCTATATCGTGAATCGCGCTTTGAGGATATGCAAATATATATCAATGCTCAGTCGCTGGCAATAAAAAACAACGAAGAGGTAATTACCTTATTAACGCATTCAAAGTTGCAAAGAGCGGCTGACAGTGCGCCGGACATTGAGCAGTTGCAACATGAGTTGCAGGCCGATCATAGTAATCTTGAACTCAGGTATATGCTTGTGTCGATAAATGCGTTGAATGAGAGAGCCATTGAGGCACTTGATCAATTACTGGAGTGTATAAAAATAGATGCGAATTATAGAGATAACCTGTTATCTAAAACTATGGTTATGCTATTAAATTCATCGGGTCTGGAAGCGGATATCGTGAGTCAGTATAGAGCAAAAATGATAGATGTGTTATCCTGAATTCATCGGTTGGGTGCCTTAAAGTGTGTCTCTGGGGGCACGGTTGGCGTAATAAAAAAGGCAGTGAATGGATGCACTAATATCGCGGTTGCAGGACGCAAAAGAACGTGGAGTAGCAGTTCGTGAAAATATTCAATATTCTCATAGATTTAGCGCACTTTTGCGCGTTCAACTGATGAATTCAGGTTGAATACCTCAAAGCGTGTTTTTGAGAGCGTCCTCGATGACCTCGTATGGGCGTAGCCAGAAAAGGTGAGAAGGATCGAGCTATTCGCGGCCTTTTTTATGCCCTCCCATGTCGATATACAACAGGGTGCTCTCAGAGACGTACTAAATTAATTTAGCTTGAAAAAAATTGAAATTGGCTTAATCTTAAGTGTATGAATGTGAATATTACTCGATTATTACAGGTTTCGCTTATGCTACTTACAGGCGCTGCTGGAATGTCTGTGTATTCGGGAGATGTAGACTCTGATATATCAACGTCTTACAGTACAAACTTCATGCAAAAAGAAGGTGGGGGAAAGACCGGTAAAGATAATATGGCCCAGCCACAGATCTATAAATTTACCGATAATAACGGGAAAATCACCTATTCTACTACAATTACCCCTGATTTTATCGATGCAGAGGAAATTCTGCTTGAGACACCTCCTCTCAGACGATATATTGAGGAAACAGAGCAAATAAATGGAGAGCTTAAAGCCGCCGCTCAGGAACTGGCAGATGCGCGTGAAGAAAGGGAAGCCCTTCGAGATGAGAAAGAGAAGAAACGCCTGGAGCGCCTGGCATTGATTAATCGCTCGAAACCTCCTGTAGTGTACACGCAGAATAACTATGTTGCCTGGCCGTATCGATACGGAAGAGCCCAAAAGCACTATAGTGGATATCGGCCATATGGAAAGCCGGTGCACCAGCCTGGCATACGTCCTCCTGGACACGGCGGCGGTGGCATTTCTCATAGTCGCCATAGATAGATAGCAGACAGGCATGTTCGTGCAGAAGAGAATATGCTGATAGAAACAACCTCAAACGCCATATATGATCAGTTTTATGAGGTAAATTAATTGCTGGAACCTGCTCTTCAATACGAAGCGTTAACACAGGTAAGTATTGTATTACTGTTTTTTGTGCTTCTGGCATTGTGGGAGAGGGCAAGGCCCTTAAGCGTATTAACCCGGAGAAAGTGGTTTCGCTGGTTTAATAATTTATTGCTGATGCTCTGTAGTGTTGCTGTGCTCAGAGTTCTGATGCCAGTGCTGGCGTTGAGTGTTGCTGTTTTTGCGCAGCAGCAGCAGTGGGGGATTATTAATTTCTTTGATATGCCCTTATGGTTGAAGGTATTGTGCAGCCTTGTTTTGCTTGATCTCGGTATGTATTTCAGGCATACCATGTTCCATGTTCTACCCCTGCTATGGCGGTTTCACCGAGTACATCACTCTGATCCTGATTGTGATTTAAGCACAGGCTTAAGGTTTCATCCCGTTGAAGTTCTCATTTCTACGCTTCTGAAAGGTATGATCATTCTTTCGTTAGGTCCACCGGTAATAGCCGTTATTATATTTGAGCTGACGATCAGTTTAATGTCAATGTTTGTGCATTCAAATATTCGGTTAAGCAGTGCAGTTGAACCGATTCTTCGCTGGTTTTTTGTCACACCTGATATGCATCGTGTGCACCATTCATCAAAAGAAAATGAAACGAACAGTAATTTCTCTTTCCATTTATCGATATGGGACAGATTGTTTGGTACCTACCTTGCTGAGCCTGCCAATGGCCTGTTAAAAATGCAAACAGGGCTTGAAAATTTCCGTGAAGATTACTGGCAAAATATTAAAGGCCTGTTACTAATGCCATTTTCAACTCGAGTGAGGGGATATGCCATTAATTATCGTGATACAAAAAATGAAGATGAACTGATACTTGCAAGGGAGCTGGCACAGCACAGTGAGGAAAAAGCACGACTATCCTCTGAGTTATCGAGTTATATGAAAGCAATTAACGAGCATGCGCTAGTTTCTGTAACGGATACCCGCGGTAAAATTATTATGGCGAATGCTCTTTTTAGTGAAACCAGTGGATATAGCGATGCTGAGCTGATTGGTGAAGACCATCGTATTGTAAACTCAGGCGTGCATCCGAAGTCTTTTTTTACTGATTTGTGGAAAACAATATCATCGGGCAGGAAGTGGCATGGGGAAATATGTAATCGAGCTAAAAATGGCGACCTTTACTGGGTCGATAGTGCGATAGTACCGAATATATCCGCCGACGGTAGTATTGATGCCTATGTTTCAGTTCGTATTAATATCACTGAGCGCAAGCGACAGGAGGCGGAGTTGCGAGATGCCAATGAGAAACTTGAGAAAATAAGCCGTGTTGATGCATTAACGCAAGTTGCAAACCGGCGGCATTTTGATGAAATGCTCGAATATGATGTTAATAAAATGCGGCGTTTCAATATTCCGCTAACATTAATTATCTGCGATATAGATCATTTCAAACAATTGAACGATACCTATGGTCACGCAACAGGTGATGTGTGTTTACAACAGGTTGCACAGTGTATTAAGTCCAGTTTTTTGCGCACATCAGATCTTGTTGCCCGGTATGGAGGGGAGGAGTTCGCTATTATTTTATCCAATATTGATAAAGAAAATTCGATTGTTCTGGCTGAAAGAATGAGAAAAGAGGTTGAGGCACTGGTGTTTGAAGTTGAGCCCCAGGTGCACATTACTATTAGCGCGGGGCTCACAACGCTGATTCCAGATAAGAGTGTTAGCGCAACCTCGATTATTAAATGTGCGGATAAGGCGCTTTACATGGCAAAGGACAATGGGCGTAATAACGTTCAGTATTCTGGAGCCTGACACAGGGGAGGGAGGAGTCACATCAGCGTAAAATATGATTTTGGGATCGATTCTGGCGAGCAGTGGAGAACGGGTGAAATTGAATGCAGCAAATGGTAATGCCCTGTTACGGCCTTTATTATGACATTACACTGGGTGATTTATACCGATTAAGGACATGCCCTGCTGAGTAAACTGACTTGCAGTACATGAGAATATTGAGCATTCTCATGCACTTACCGTACTTTTGTGCGTTTAACTGATTAATACAGGTTGAACTCATCGGCCGGTTCTCAGAACCCTCAGGGATAAATGACGAATTGAGCAGATTATGGCAAAATAGCGGTATATTATTTTTGAGGAAATTGGGTGAAATTCACAGTAGACGAATTCAGGGCCTGGGAGCACAAAAAAGTGACCCTGTTGGGTATGTCAGGTGTAGGTAAAACTTATTTATCAAGCATGCTCAGAGATAGCCAGTGGTTTCATTTTTCCGGAGACTACCGCATCGGCACGCGGTATCTGGACGAACCGATTCTGGATATGATTAAGCAGCAGGCGATGAAAGTGCCTTTTTTGAATGAACTACTCAGAAATGACTGGATTTATATTCGCAATAACATCAAAGTCCATGACCTTGGCCCAGTGCTCAGTTTTGTTGGTCAGCTGGGCAACCCGGAATCAGGCGGCGTTGAACTTGATGATTTTATTAAACGTCAGGCGCAATATCGAGAGGCAGAAATTGCCACGATGTTTGATGTTCCCAGCTTTATAGAAAAAGCACAAAATATATATGGATATGACCACTTCGTAAATGATGTGGGTGGCAGTTTATGTGAACTTGATGAGCCGGGTGTGATAGAGACATTGGCTGAACATACCCTGATTCTGTATATACAGGTGACTAACAGGGAGGAAGAGGATAAATTAATTAGTCGTGCTCAGAGCGCACCCAAGCCACTGTATTATAGAGCTGAGTTTTTACAGCAGCAGCTGGATATTTACCTTGAAGAGAATAACTTGCAGTATGCGGCACAGATGGAGCCAGATGATTTTACGCGCTGGATTTTCCCCCCCCTGTTTCATTCTCGCATTCCACGCTATGAAGCAATCGCGAAGCAGGGGTATACGGTAACCTCTGAAGAAGTGGCTAATGTAAAAAATGAAGACGACTTTTTGAAACTGCTTGAAACGGCTATTTCAGGACAGTCCTGATTAGTATGGAGGGGTTTGAGTTATGCCATTAGTTGCCCATAATCAACTACCATCGTTTAATCGCCTGCGTGGCGAAGGTATTAAGGTGCTCGCCCCTGATGCAGCAAAACATCAGGATATTCGTGAGCTGCATATTGGTCTTCTCAATATGATGCCGGATGCCGCACTTGCAGCAACTGAACGACAGTTCTTTCGACTGATTGGTGAGAGTAATCCCATTGCGCAATTCTACGTACACCCATTCACGCTCAGTGAATTGCCAAGAAGCGAGAAGGCGCAGGCACATATTGATCAATATTATGAAAGCTTTGAGCAGATAAAAAAACAGGGGCTGGATGCACTCATTATTACCGGTGTTAACGTCATTGGCCCGGAGTTATCGAACCAGCCTTTCTGGGCACCATTGATTGAAGTGGTAGACTGGGCATATGAAAATGTGACCTCCACCCTGTGCTCATGCCTGGCAACCCATGCTGTGCTGGAGTTTCGTCATTCTCAAAAGCGCAGCCCTCGACAGCAGAAAAAATGGGGTGTTTTTAATCATCGAGTGACCGATTCATCGCATCCGCTGGTGAGTGATATAAACACACGGTTCGATGTGCCCTATTCTCGCTGGAATGATATTAGCCGGCAGCAGTTTGAGGCGGCAAACCTGAGAGTGCTTGCGGTGGGTGAAGATGAAAGTGTTCATCTTGCCACCTCTGAAGATGGTTTTCGGACGGTTTTTTTTCAGGGGCATCCGGAATACGACACCATTTCACTGCTTAAAGAATATAAACGAGAAGTTATGCTTTATGTGGCGGGGGGGCGTGCTGATTACTCACCCTTTCCAGAAGACTACTTTGTGCTGAAGTCGGCGGCAATACTTCGGGAGTACAAATCTCGCTTACTGGAGGCTCTGGAGAAAAAGGCTGAAATACCTGAGTTTCCTGAAGACTTAATCAGTAATGACCTTGATAATACATGGCATGATACCGCAGGTGAGGTTGTGGGTAACTGGGTAGGGTTAATCTATCAGTTAACGCATTCTGAGCGGAATAAACCGTTTATGGACAATATTGATATTAATAACCCACTTGGGCTTTGAGCATGCACTGATCAGCGTGTGGTGCAGCGTAAAATAAAATCATGCAGCCACCTGATGATGCCAGAGAACTTGTGCCAGAGAATCTGTATGAGGGGATCTGTGCCAGGGAAATCGGCAGCAGAAAACACCCCTGAAACCTCGTGCCGTTCTGTGTGCTGGCAGCCCCTCCAGGCTAGTGAACGGTTAGATCAGGGTTAGATATTCCGTCACGAATTTCCGCTGCACTGGCATCGCGCACCTGGAGTATCTTTATGGTGAATTTAGCTGTTTTACCTGCCAGCGGGTGATTTCCATCCATGGTCAGTTTGCCATCTTCAATTTTAGATACAAAGAAGGTTCTGGTTTCTCCTGCATCATTTGCCATTTCGACCTTTGCACCGGTTTGTCTGAACTGAGGGGGAACATGCTCAATATCATCAGTAAAGGTCAGGGTAGGGTCATATTCACCAAAACCTTCTGTGGGCGGTACTTCTACGGTGACCGAGTCACCCTCACAACAGCCTTCCATAGCTTTTTCAACGTTCTCTATCAGGCCCATTTTACTGGCACCATGGACATAATTAACGGGTAAATCGACCTGCTCAACCACATTGCCCTCATCGTCTGCGATGGTGTAAGTGAACTGAACGGCTTTGTTTCTACTGATTTTAGTTGATGACATAGTGTAAGTTACTGTTTAATAATGTAAAAATAAATTCCAGACTGTATAGTATACCGCACTTCGAATAAAAATTGTGTGCTTAATACCGATGCTATATTAGTGTATAATTATTGACCAGTTTTGATTTATCGAGGTTATTTATGGAAGCGTCATCATGCAGTAAAGCGGAACCCTTTGCACTACAGGTGCTTGGCGATTCTATGCAGCCAGAGTTTATGGATGGCGTAGTAATCGTGGTTGACCCGGAAGGCGTGATTCGTGATGGCTGTTATGTGGTCGCGCTGGATACAAAGGATGAATATACCTTTCGTCAATACCGGAATTATGATGAAAAGCACTTTCTGGTGCCACTGAATGACCTGTACAATACTGAAGAGTTTCAAGGCCACACGCATATTAAAGGTGTGGTCATTCAGCAGGCGGGTAAACGGCGTAAAGATCGAAAGTTTTACTAGAAAGATTCTACAGGGAGTTTTAGTTCAGGAGTAATCAGGACAGTCTGGTTAATTCCCATATTTATGGCCCAAACCCCTGCGGGTTAGTTCAGGGTAATATAAGTCACCTTTCCTCTGCTTTTCTGTGAAAACACTCCGTTATAAGGCGCTACAGCCTTACCCCGGGTGGCAAGTTATTGCCGCCATAAACCTGTCATTTGCTAAATTTATCCGCTCAAAATGTCGCGGATTATAGTTAATGAGCAGATGATTTGTTCTTTGATATTTATTTAAGCTATTGATCTATATAATAAAAATATCCATATTGAGTAGTTGGCACGATTGTCGCATTGTTTGTGATTCAGAATCAATCAGGAACTAAACCCATGCAGACTCAAACTTCTACTCAGGAAATGATTAAAGAGCTTAAAGAGGTGAAGAATGTATTCAGTAACTGTGAAAAGCCGGGAAAACAGCGCTTTGACCATGAGCTGGAACAGCAGGCACGCTTTGATCTGGCGATGTCACTGCAGATGTCCCTTGATGTAGATACGCTGATAAGCAAGTTTATGGAACATGCTCATGCTTATCTATTGTTCGATGGATTTACTTTTTCCAGCACACAGCCTGAAATTCAAATTAATTATGCACGCCAGCAGGGCCATAGATGCACATATAATCTGGAGATAGAAGGAGTCGCTCTCGGCGTACTTGATGTATATCGTGGGCGCAAATATATAGAATCGGAGTTAATGCTGCTGGAAAATCTGCTGACTCTTCTTATCTATCCTCTGCGCAACGCCATTCAGTTTAAAAAGGCCAGTTTGCTGGCGCATTGTGATGCACTTACAGGGGCGAAAAACCGTTCTACATTTGATGAATCTCTGGATCGTGAAATTAATCTTGCACAGCGTCATGGGCAAAATTTTACGCTGCTGGTCATTGATATTGATCACTTTAAAAAAATTAATGATACCTATGGCCATAGTTCAGGGGATGAAGTACTCAAGTTAGTTACCCGTACACTTCAGGACAGTATCCGGGCTACGGATATGTTGTTTCGCTATGGTGGTGAGGAGTTTGTTATTTTATTGAGCAACTCAGATTGTCAGCAGTCGAGCTGGATTGCAGATCGTGTACTTGATTCAGTGCGTCATATAAATATGCAGTTAAGTGGGCAGGCGCTGGATTTGTCGGTTAGCATAGGTATGGCCTGTTTAGATACACAGGATACGGCGAAAACGTTATTTGACCGTGCAGATGCGGCAATGTATGAAGCTAAAAATGAAGGACGAAATCAGGTGAAAGTGGCCTGAGATTGATATTCCTCAAAAACACATTCCTGATGCCAGTAAGCTAAGCTATAAGCATCTGATATTATTAATAAACGGTTAGTTTTGATGGCTCTTCACCGGTCTTATGTATACACCCATTGCGCAGGGTGTTCCGTTAAAATTTTAAGATTTGTACACAATGGAGGCGGGGCTTCAGCCCCGCTTAATACACCCGTGGCTAAAGCCACGGGTGCGTATGACAACGCAGGTACGGCAGAACCGGAGAAGAGCCTGCAACATCTGATAATATTAAATGTTATCAGATGCTTATAGCACTATTGCGCATTCAGCTATTTTTTTCAGGGTATAGGGTATAAGGAGGCAGATCGCTCCAGAGCATCCAGAAAGCTCACCGGTCTGTCCCAGCCCTAATCTCAGCCAGAGCACCCTCCAGCAAAACCCTCGAAAAAGTCTTAAAAATGAGATCTATGGTATTCTCTAATCTCTTATACCCAGTTAATTTAGTGTTATTAAAATGAATAAAGCCACAGAAAATCAGTTGCCCACAGATCTGTACAGTGCACAGGCAGTGCGCCAGCTCGACTCGATTGCGATAAATGAATTTGGTATACCGGGCTACGAGCTAATGAAGCGGGCCGGTAAGGCTACATTTAATTATCTACAGAATACCTGGCCATTAGCAAAACATATTATTGTATGTTGTGGGGCAGGAAATAATGCCGGTGATGGTTATGTAATTGCCAGGCAGGCAATGCAGGCAGGGCTTGATGTGAGTGTGATTAGTCCTGTGGAACCAGTAAAGCTTCAGGGGGATGCTAAAAAAGCCTGGCAGGACTGGCATTCAATGGGGTATCAGCTTGCACAATGCTCGGCTGAGTTATTTCAACAGGCAGATGTGATTGTTGATGCACTACTGGGCACAGGATTAGCGCGCGAAGTTGACGGCGACTGGGCTGATTTAATCGATATTATCAATCACTCGAGCACACACGCTGGCAAAGCGGTTTTAGCTGTTGATATTCCCTCGGGGTTGTGTGCTGATACGGGGAGAGCGGTAGGTACAACCGTGCGCGCTACAGCCACTATGACGTTTACAGGGCTTAAAAAAGGGATGCTCACAAACAGAGGCGTTGATTACTGTGGTGAAATTTTATTTGATGATCTGGGAATTTCTCAGCAAGTTTATGAACGCCAGCCTGCACAGGCAAAACGTATGGACTGGCCTGAGTTACGCCAGTTCATAAAGCCGCGACAGGCTAGCACTCATAAGCACCAGCACGGCCATTTGCTGGTGCTGGGGGGAGACAGGGGAATGCCGGGCGCGATTCGTCTGGTCGCAGAAGCCGCACTACGCTGTGGGGCCGGGCTTGTAACGGTCGTGAGCCATGCTGATCATGCGGGTGTAGTGCTCACAGGATGCCCTGAAATTATGTTCAGGCCGGCAGAAGAGGGGCATGTCCCCACGGATTTGCTCAACAGTGCCAGTGCCGTGGTGGTTGGCCCGGGCTTAACGGATAGTTCGTGGTCACAGAATATGCTGGATGCGGCATTACAAAGTACTGCTCAAAAAGTGGTTGATGCGGGGGCACTGCGTTTACTCGCTAAAGAAGGCGATAAGCCAGAACCGGCACCTCGAACAGACTGGATTTTAACGCCTCATGCGGGTGAGGCAGCCGCCTTGCTGGGCGAAACATCGCAAAGCATTCAGGATTCACGTTTTACCAGTGCTGAATTATTACAGCTTAAGTTTGGCGGACATATTGTTCTCAAGGGCGCGGGCAGTTTGTTACAGTCAGGCGAACAACGAGTGCAGCTTTGTGCATATGGTAACCCTGGAATGGCCGTTGCTGGCATGGGTGATGTACTCAGCGGTGTGCTCGGTGCTCTGTTGGCTCAGGGGTATGATACGGCACTTGCCTGTCAGCTGGGGGTGTGCATTCACAGTATTGCGGGGGACATGGCAGCAGAACAGGGACAAACTGGGCTGCTTGCGAGCGATTTATTTCCCGAAATTAGAAAATTAATTAATCAGTCGGAGAAAGGCTCTGATCAACGATGGGAGCACCGGAGTGGGAGCGGAGCGCAAAGGTATGTCTGAGACAGTATTCTTTCTTAAAAATGAAGCTGCGCAGCTCTCACTGGCTTCATTAATTGCGGCTAAAACCGGCTCAGGCAGCGTGATTTTTCTGCGGGGTGAGCTGGGTACTGGCAAAACGACACTGGTGAGAGGCTTTTTGCAATCCCTGGGGTTTGAGGGCAATGTAAAAAGCCCAACCTATACACTGGTTGAGCCCTATCTTATTGATAAGCAACAGATATACCATTTTGATCTGTACCGACTGGGTACCCCGGATGAACTGGAATATGCCGGTGGGCGAGACTATTTTGATGGCGAATCGATCTGTTTGATCGAATGGCCGGAGAAGGCCGAAGGGTATTTGCCAGAAGCCGATATCATTTGCAGCCTGAGCTATCAGAAACGTTCAGGTGCGCAGGGGAGGGGCTGTGAAATATCGGCCCGCACAGACAAAGGTCGCCATATAATTTGCTCGCTATCTAACTAATTAGATTAGGAATATCGCCTATCTTATTAAAATTATTGATAAAAATTTAATTTCACGCTTGCATTTCATTGAGAATTTGCCAAACTATACTTAACCTGAAAAACAGGTTTACCGGTTTGAAATGATAAAAGCAGAATCGTACTGATGGTTTGAGGTGTGAAATGGAAAAACAACGACGTCAATTTTTAACACAGTTAAGCAGCCAGCTGGTGGGGCTCGGCTCGCTTGCTGCCGCGCCGATTTTATCTCGGGCGGCAACATCTACGGCAGATGGCCATACAAAGGTCGAGAATATTCGTATTTCCCGTGAGCCGAATAAAACACGGCTGGTGTTTGATCTGAGCGGCACAGTAAAACATTCACTGTTCGCGCTGCACAGCCCTGAGCGGCTGGTTATCGACTTGAAAAAGACAGGACTAATGAATGCTGGTGTACTTGAAGAACTGCACAGTGATCAGTTAAAAGGTATACGTACAGGGGTGCGTAATACCCATGATTTGCGCATAGTGCTGGATTTAAAGTCACGGGTCAACCCCAGTAGCTTTCTGCTGGAACCCAAAGGTGCAAATGGCTATCGTCTGGTCATCGATGTCACTGAACAATCAGGCAAGCCGCGCAAGCCAGTGGCAAAAAAGAAAAACCTGAGAGATGTTATCGTCGCCATTGATGCGGGCCACGGGGGCAATGATCCCGGGGCAACAGGCCGCCTGGGGACACATGAAAAAAATATTACCCTGCAAATCGCCCGTCGCCTGAAAAAAATAGTTGATGGAACACGTGGTATGAAAGCCGAGCTAATTCGTAGCTCAGATCGCTTTATGCGTTTGCGTGAGCGTATAAAGCGCGCCCATGAGCTGGATGCTGATTTAATGATATCGATACATGCAGACTCATTTCCAGATAAGCGTGCGCGGGGAGCTTCAGTGTATGCGCTTTCTGTGAGTGGGGCTACTTCGGAGTCTGCACGGCTGCTGGCTGAAAAAGAAAACAGGGTTGATATGTTGTTTGGTGATGTGGATTTGAATCATCCTGATCAGATGGTTCGCCAGGTGTTGCTGGATCTGTCTTTAACCGGCACTATAGAATCAAGTCTGGATATTGGCGATGAGGTGCTGAAAGAGCTGGGTCGAGTAGGGCGAGTACACAAAAAGAAAGTTCAGCAGGCGGGTTTTGCCGTGTTAAAAGCACCGAACATCCCCGCTATATTGCTTGAGACTGCATTTATCTCTAATCCAAAAGAAGAACGTAAGCTACGTAGCAGTGCGCATCAGAACAAGCTGGCGAAAGCCATTTTGCGTGGCGCAAACGATTACTTTGCCCGCAAAGCCCCCCCAGGTACATGGTTGTCTGAATCACAGGCACATTATGTGGTTAAAAAAGGCGATACCCTGGCCGCCATTGGTGATCACTACCGCTTGCCTGTATCACACATACGAACTCGAAATTCGCTGCGCACGGATCAGCTCAGAGTGGGTAGCAAACTCTACATTCCCATGAGTTAGCTGCGGCTCTGGCTTATCATGGTTGGGGGCTGGTACTCTATCAGGATAACTACTCACACGGGTGCAAACAAATTTGTAGAATACTGGTTTACCACAGGGATTTTGTTTTTAGTCTGTAGGGCTCCCCTGTTAATTGTTTGTACACATCGAAAAATTAATGAAATACCGGTTATTGCTAATAATCCTGGATTAATCAGTTGGCGCGAAAAAGATGTGCAAGTTATTGATTTGGATAGCGTAATGAAAAAATGTGAAGTCACCTTATTGGTGATAAGCACTTTT
>VAOX01028319.1_pt1 | contig 16750 bp, 14 predicted proteins | sample 3393891 | NCBI WGS metagenome assembly VAOX01 (sample SAMN08290429, study PRJNA428436) | hydrothermal vent metagenome | isolation source: Deep-sea hydrothermal vent chimney | place: Indian Ocean: Southwest Indian Ridge | depth 2822 m m | reverse complement strand
GACCGATCAAAAGAAACCTTCATCAAGCATTATAAAAAAAACTACACAAGCGACCTTCCGCCGATTTGGATGGTATCGGAAATATTGTCATTTGGCAGCCTGTCGCACTGGTGGAGGCGCTTAAAAAACGCCGCTTTGAGTATAAAGGCAAAAACTATCCGCTCTCCACCAATGCCATTGAGCAGATTGTGCGCGACCTCGGCACGCCCGCCATGCAGGAAGGGCTGCTCAGTGCCAATGAGAAATTTTACAATGCACTGACCCTTGGCGTGACCGTGACCGAGTTTGTGGAGGGCAAAAAACATTCGGCGACGATCCCGATTATTGATTGGAAAAACCCGGATAATAATAGTTATCAAATCACCGAAGAGTTTGAGGTTCTTGTCACAGATGGCACGCGCACGCGTCGCCCGGATATCGTGTGTTTTGTCAACGGTCTGCCCTTGGTGGTCATCGAAGCCAAACGCCCCGATAGCGGCAATGCCAACAAATCCATGGTGGATGAGGGCATCAGCCAAAACATTCGCAATCAAAAAACCGATGAAATCCCGCATCTGTTTTCCTATTCGCAGCTCCTGCTTTCCATCAGCGGGACGGAAGGCCGCTATGCAACCACCAAAACACCCAAAAAATTCTGGTCAAAATGGCATGAGGAAGAATTTACTGAGACGCATTTTAAGGCGATCAAAAACAAACCGCTGCCATTGGCCGTGAAAGATCAAGTTCTTTTTGATCGCCCGAAGGCTGTTCAGGATCATTTCGAGAGTCTCTGGTCTGGGGAACAATCGGTCACAGATCAGGATCGCTTGCTCATCAGCCTATTGTGCAAAGACCGATTACTAGAATTTATCCGCTTTTTTATCCTATTTGACCGAAAAAATGGCAAAGTCGCCGCGCGTTATCAGCAAGCCTTTGGTATTAAAGCCCTGATTGCGCGCATCTCCAAAATACGCCCCGATGGTGGGCGCGAGGGCGGCGTGATCTGGCATACCACCGGCTCCGGCAAGAGTCTGACCATGGTGTTTTTGTGCAAAGCCTTACTCCTGCACGAAAACCTGAGCGCGTGCCGGATTATCGCCGTGACAGACCGGATTGATCTGGAAAAACAGCTTGCCCGGACCTTCCTCACCAGCGGTGCATTGGGTGCAAAAGGCGTGGGCAAAAAAGACGAAGAAAAGCAGTTCAAAGCTGTAACCGGACGCGATCTTGCCAAGCGTATTGCCAAAGGCAATGAGCGGATTATTTTTTCCATCATCAACAAGTTCAGTACTGCTGCAAAAATGCCGGAATGTCATAATGCCAGCGAAAACATTATCGTGTTGATTGATGAAGGCCACCGCAGCCAGAGCGGCGAAAATCATGAGCGCATGAAAAAGGCTTTGCCCAATGCGTGTTATGTGGCCTTCACCGGTACGCCGTTGCTCAAAAATGACAAAACCACAAACAAATTTGGCCCGATCGTCCATGCTTATACGATGCAGCGCGCGGTCGATGACGGCACGGTTACGCCCCTGCTTTATGAGGAACGCAAACCCGTACTCAATATCAATGACAAGGCGATTGATAACTGGTTTGAGAAAATTACTCTTGGTCTGTCTGAGCAACAAAAAAGTGACCTCAAGGACAAGTACAGCAAGAAAGGGAAGGTGTATGGCTCCGCCAACCGCATCGATTTGATCGCCTGGGATATCGCCATTCATTTCAGTGAAAACTTCAAAGAATTAGGTAAAGACCTCAAAGGCCAGCTTGCCACGGACAGCAAGCTTTCCGCTGTGCGCTACAAAAAGGCATTGGATGCCACCGGTCTTGTCACAAGCGCGGTGGTGATCTCACCACCCGATACACGCGAGGGGCATGAAGATGTCGATGAATCTGAATTGCCGGAGGTGCAGCAATGGTGGGCGGCTCATGTGACAGGCGATGCGGCAGAATATGAACGGCAGATCATTGAAGATTTCAGTGAGCCGGGAAAACCGGAGATATTGATTGTTGTTGACAAGTTACTGACTGGATTTGATGAGCCAAAAAATGCGGTACTGTATATCGACAAGCCCCTGAAACAACACAATCTCATTCAGGCCATCGCCCGCGTCAATCGTTTGCACGAAGAAAAAAAATATGGGTTGTTGATTGATTATCGCGGCATTTTGAAAGCACTCGATACCGCCATCACAGACTATCAAGACCTTGCAGCGCGCACACAAGGCGGTTTTGAGATTGCGGACATTGAAGGGCTTTATACGGAAATTTCAACCGAATATAAACGCCTTCCCAAGCTGCATGAGAGTCTTTGGGCCTTGTTCTCATCGGTCAAAAACCGTTCTGATCTGGAGCAATATCGTCAAATCCTCATCCCGCACTTTGAAGAGGGTGAAGCGGGCGCGCCGATCGATGTTCGCCAGAAAATGCGCGAAGATTTTTACGAGGCTTTGACCGAATTTGGACTGTGTTTGAAAATCGCCCTGGGCTCTCGTTCATTTTTTGAAGACGCCTCAATCAACGAAGCGCAGATTGCACGCTACAAGAAAGACCTGAAATTTTTTGTCAATCTTCGAAAAATCGCCAAACAAGACGCACAGGAAACCATCGATTTCAGCGCCTATGAAACGCAGATCAGGAAGCTTGTTGATCGACATGTGGTCGGGGAGGAGGTCAAGGAATCGGAAGGTGTGTACTTCGTCAATAATCTGGGCGTGAAAGATGCGTCTGAGTGGTCTGAAGACAAACTCCGAAATGAAACAGACCTCATCAAATCGCGTTTAAAAAAAACCATTGAGCAAACACTTGCCGACGACCCTTATGCGCAGATGTATTTTTCGGCGCTTTTGAAACAGGCGATCCATGAGGCAGAGGCGCTATTTGAACATCCCTTCAAACAATATACTTTATTTGATGCCTTAGCACAAAAAGTACAGAACAGAGAAATTGATGGCACACCGGATGCGTTAAACGGTCACAAACACGCCACAGCTTATTTTGGTATTTTACGACTGATTGCCGAAAAAGAGGGTGCAGGAAAATATGATATGAGCGATTTTGTGACGCTTAGCCTCGAAATGGATCAGATCGTGACTCAGGCCGTGGCCGAAAATTCACTGAACCCTCAAAACATTGAAGCGGCAATACGCAAGGGCTTGCTCCCTCTCTTGTTTAAAATCATCGGTCTTGAGAAGGCCAAAAAAACGATAGAAAAGACGATTGCCGTGACGCGTATCGGTCTTTCTCGAGGAGATTTTTGATGATGGGTACGCTATGTTATGGGGACGATTTTTTTTCGTATCGTGTGACCCCAAGGCCATTTTTGACAAAAAAAATAAAGATACATGTCCATCCCAATAGCCGTATTGAGGTTGAAGTGCCGGAAGATTGTTCCTCGGCTGAGATTGATCAAGCGGTCCGTAAACGTGCACGCTGGATTGTTAAACAATTAGAAGCGGCCTGGCAGGTTCGGGCGCATACCCTGCGAAGGGAATATGTAAGTGGGGAAACACATTTTTACATCGGAAGACGTTTCCAACTCAAGGTCAATGCGTGCCAAAATCGGTTCGCCACCGTAAAGTTGAAGGCCGGACGGCTAGAAGTGTTCATCCGCAGGACGGATCCGGCATCGGTCAGACGCGCCCTCAATCGCTGGTATCAGGAAAAATCATCAGACTATTTTTTGAGAAGACTTGAGCATCTTTGCGGTTCTATTGCCTGGTTGGAAAATCCGCCACCTTTCAAAAGGGTTGCCATGAAAAAACAGTGGGGCAGTTGTTCTGCTGGAGGGGTCATTCACCTCAATGCCTGGTTGGTTCGCGCCCCCGTGGATTGTATTGACTATGTGCTCATTCATGAGCTGTGTCATTTGCGGGAACACAATCACAGCAGGAAATATTATGAACTCTTGCAGCGCCATCTTCCCAACTGGCGAGCGCTTAAAACAAAACTGGATGGCATGGCTGAATTATTATTGGCTGAATAGTTCCATCAGCATCCAGTTTGCTCTTCACGACACGAGCTGCGTTTTCAAGTCATGACAAGGTGGGTGGAGGAGAGAGAGGGATTCGAACCCTCGGTGGAGTTGCCCCCACACCTGATTTCGAGTCAGGCGCCTTCAACCGAGCTCGGCCATCTCTCCATATTCCAATCTTATTTTAATGCTCATATCGAGATTTTTGCCGAAGTGCTTTAAAAAATGTTTTCAGTAATGTGCTTGCGCTCTCTGCCATGAGTCCCTCGGATACTTCGATGCGGTGGTTGAAACGAGGGTCGCGCACCACATCCACAATAGAACCACATCCGCCTGCTTTAGGGTCCGCCGCTCCGAAGATCAATCGCTCAACACGGGCTTGAATCAAGGCTCCCGCACACATTACACAGGGCTCCAGCGTACAATATAATGTTCCCCCCAATCGCCAACGGCCCAGTTTTTGGGCAGCTTCTCGCAGTACGAGTATTTCTGCATGGGCAGTGGGGTCATGTTGAGATTCTCGCAAATTATAAGCGGAAAAGACGATACCTTCATCGGAAACGAATACGGCTCCGACGGGCACTTCCCCTATTTTAAGTGCTTCACCCGCAGCTTCGAGTGCCTGTTGCATGTACTGTGTTTGCAGGCGTGTTTGCGATGTTTTTTGGGGGATAGATTCTTCCAAAAGTGTCGGCGGGATTTTATGGGATGTCTGTGGCATTGTCAATGGGCGTTTAGGTTCAGCTAATTGATGGTCTTCATGTAGTCATCGCCAGGGCCCATTCGATTTTCAAACTGACGTTTGAGCCAGTCTTTGAAGATGTTTCGGGTAAAGGGGATGAGTAGGGCAAAACCTGCCACATCGGTCAAAAGGCCCGGTGTCATCAAAACGATACCTGCGGCAAAAATAAGTAGTCCGTTAATCATGTCTTGTGTTGGAATTCGACCTGCTTGCATTTCCATCGCGATTTTGTTCCAGACGATCATGCCCTGTAATCGCGCGAGGCTGGCTCCGACGATTCCGGTTGCAATTTGGATGAAGATCGTTGGCCAAAAGCCAATTGCATCGCCCATTTTAATCAGCAAGGTGATTTCAATAATAGGGATTGCAATAAAAAGGAAAAGTAGTTTGCTCAACATGTGGTTTCCATGAAATTTCACTCACACTCTACATCAATTTTATCTTGTTTGTAAACTGAATAGAGTACTCAAAATGCAGGATTTTAGCCCTCAAATCCTTGACAATTTTTAAGGGGCTGTGCTACCTTTCCCCTCTTTACATCTAAAACTTTTCTGTTCTAAAACTAATTTTATTGGCTTTTAATTAAGGAGAAGAACATCGTGAAGAAATACCTTTTGGCTCCCGGTCCCACGGCGGTTTCCCCGGAAGTCCTTTTGTCTATGGCACAGCCCATTCTGCATCATCGTGCGCCGGAGTTTGTTGAGCTTTTGAAGCGGGTTAAAGAAGACCTGAAATGGTTGTTTCAAACTGAAAATGACGTGCTGATTCTGGCATCAACCGGAACGGGTGGCATGGAAGGATCGGTTTCGAATTTCTTGTCTCCTGGTGATAAAGCCCTCTATATCAATGGCGGAAAATTTGGAGAACGCTGGGGCAAAATTTGTAAGGGCTACGGTGTTTTGACAGAAGAAATCAAGGTCGAATGGGGTTGTGTCGTGAATCCTGCTGATGTGGCTGCGGCACTTGAGAAAGATCCCTCCATTAAAGCTGTTTTTATCCAAGCTTCTGAGACCTCGACGGGTGTCGCACATCCTGTGAAAGAAGTGGCTCAAATTGTCAAAAATTATGATAATTGCCTTATGGTTGTGGATGCTATTTCCGCGATGGGCGTTTTTGATGTACAGACGGATGCATGGAATTTAGACGTTGTGATTAGTGGGGCCCAAAAGGCTTTGGCACTTCCGCCAGGTCTGGCTTTTGTTTCTGTTTCGGAGAAAGGCTGGCGTCAGGCTGATAAGTGCACCAATGCAAAATTTTATTTTGATTTCAAAAAAGAAAGAGATGCGCTTCGCAAGAATCAAACCGCGTATACCGCAGCCGTTTCTTTAGTTGTGGGTTTAGAGCAGTCATTGAAAATGATGCGGGAAGAAGGGCGTGAAGCCATTTTTACCCGTCGTGCTACGATGGCAAGGGCGCTCAGAGAAGGCATGGAGGCCATTGGTTTGGCATCATTCCCAAAAGAAGGTGCAAGTGTTTCTGTGACGGCGATTTCTGTACCAGAAGGCTACGATGCTCAGGCCATCTACAAAGATCTGCGTGTGAAATACGGCATTACGGCTGCGGGTGGACAAGATCAGCTCAAAGGGAAGGTTTTTCGGATTTCCAATATGGGTTATCTAGATACCTTTGACACGATTACTGCCGTTGCGGCGATTGAGATGGTACTCAAAGCCATGGGCTATGAGATTAAGTTGGGCACGGGTGTGGGTGTGGCGCAAGAAATCTTACTCAAAAAATAGTGCAAGTATCCATCTCCCTCGTCTTTTGCTCCATGGCGGCGTTGCTGTGGTGCTCAAATCCTCGCGTATGAAATTACGTTCCGGTTTTGCGCGCCTCGCGCCTTGCCCTGAAACAAAATCCGGGCAAGCTGAATACTTGCAGCAAAGTTTATATTTTTTCTTCGTTCGTGAGAAATATTGGTGAAGAAGAAATGAAATATCAGGAGGAAATATGCGTGTTTTAGTGAGTGATTCCCTGGCAGAACGGGGCGTTGAAATTTTGAAAAAGGCGGGTTTGAAAGTTGACGTCAATACGGGGCTCTCACCGGAGGCATTGATTAAAATCATCCCTGAGTATGACGGCATCGTCATCCGAAGTGCCACGAAGGTCACAAAAGAGGTTGTTGCTGCGGCGACAAATCTGAAAGTTGTGGGTCGGGCTGGCTCAGGGCTTGATAATGTGGATATTCCCGCTGCGACAAAACGCGGTGTTGTGGTCATGAATACCCCGGGTGGTAATACAGTGACGACAGCCGAGCATGCTTTTGCTTTGATGGTCTCGATGGCGCGACGTGTGCCACAGGCGGATGCATCCACGAAGTCTGGCAAATGGGAAAAGAAAAAGTTCATGGGACTGGAACTTTTTAACAAAACCTTGGGTATTATCGGGATGGGTGCGATTGGCAGCCATGTCGCAAAACTTGCGCAAGGGATGATGATGAATGTCATTGCCTACGATGCCTATCTTTCCCCTGAAAGGGCCAAAAAAGCGGGTGTTGAGGTGGTTGATCTTGAAGGGCTAATTAGCCGTTCGGATTTAATTACAATTCATGCGCCGCTCACAGACGAAACCCGTCATATGATCAATGCCGAGTCCATCCAAAAAATGAAACAGGGTGTGCGCATTATCAATTGTGCGCGGGGTGGTATTGTGGATGAAGATGCCCTTTATGAAGGACTTAAAAGTGGCAAAGTCGGTGGCGCGGCTCTGGATGTTTTTGAGAAAGAGCCTGTTGATCCCGCCCACCCCTTGTTGACTTTGGAAAACTTTATTTGCACCCCGCATTTGGGGGCGTCAACCAAAGAAGCCCAAGAAAATGTTGCCATCGCCGTTGCCAATCAAATTGCCGATTATTTGGTCAATGATGTTGCGCGTTTTGCCGTGAATTTACCTTCCGTTTCCCCTGACTTAATGCCGAAACTGCAACCCTATATTGATTTGGCCGAAAAAATTGGATCTTTTATTGCCCAAACCGGAGAAGGCGGGGTTGAGGAAATCACGATTACCTACAGTGGAGAAGCGGCAGATCTAGATACAGCACCCATTTCTATTGCAGCTTTGAAAGGGCTTTTGAATCCTATTCTAGAAGAACCTGTTAACTATGTGAATGCACCGGGCATTGCTAAGGAACGTGGCATCGTGGTCAATGAATCCAAACGCTCCGACTCGGGTAATTTCGCGTCTCTTTTGTCGCTGAAGGTTAAATCCGGTCTTGAAGAGCGTACCGTGACGGGTGCCATTTTTAATAAAAGTGAACCCCGGCTTGTTGAGATTGATCACATGGCCCTTGAAGTCATTCCCGAGGGCAACATGCTTTATCTTTTTAATGAGGATCAGCCTGGTGTGATCGGAAGCTTAGGGCAGCTTTTGTGTGACAATAAAGTCAATATTTCGAGCATGCAGTTGGGACGTGAAAAAACAGGTGGAAAAGCGATCTCTGTTGTTGGAATCGATTCTGTGGTGAAGGCCTCGCTCTTAGATAAAATCAAGGCCCTGCCACATGTGATCTCTGTAAAACAAGTTAATATCTAAACAAACATGTAAAAAAAGTCAATTTCGATTGGGAAGGGGATGGGTTTCTGTCATCCCCTTCCTGTTCTCATTTCTTTTTTCTCAAAAACCTTTTTTTTCTGTGGAACAATGAATCTTTCAGATAAACCAAAAACCATGATTCCTAAAGGTGTTGCAACCTTCTTACCGGAAGAGACGCTTCGTCGGCGTAAGATTGAGCGTGATCTTTTGTCCGTTTTTGAGCGATGGCACTATCAAGAGCTGACCCCGCCTATTTTTGAGTATTTGGATGTTTTTTCTTTGGGAGTCGGCGAGGACATCTTAGACAATGCCTATAAATTTGTGGATCGCGCAACAGGGCGTATTATGGTACTGCGTCCCGATGTGACCCCTCAGATTGCACGGATTGCCTCAACACTCTTAGCGGATGAACCAAGACCTCTGAGGCTCTGCTACTCTGCTAATGTTTTTCGACACCAGGAAGAACACGTCGGTCGGGAACGGGAGGTTTTTCAAATTGGTGGAGAGTTGATCGGCCCTTCCGATGCAACAGCAGACGCCGAAATGATCTCTATTACGATTGAGATGCTTCAGTCTCTGGGGCTCAAAAATTTTCGGATTACCTTGGGGCAGATGGCTTTTACGCAAGGGATCTTGAGTCGTTTCAAAACGGATCCCGCACTTTTCAAAAAGGTGTTGTCCTGTGTCGCAAAAAAAGAAGCTTCCCAATTAGAAACGCTGCTCAGGCAAAAAGCACTTGATGAAACGAGTCGTCGTGAAGTCCTTTCTTTATTGGATCTTTTTGGCGGAGAAGAGGTCTTGGCACGTGCGGCGGTTTTGACTGATGATTCTGTTTGTCGGTCGGCGATTGTGCGACTTCAGTCTGTTTACGCCATTCTAAAAAAGGCCGGTTACCAGGAATACCTTTTGATCGACTTGGGTGAAGTGCGTGGTTTTGATTATTATACGGGGACGATTTTTGAAATCTTTTCTGAGGGCGTTGGTATCGAATTGGGGGGCGGTGGTCGCTACGACCACTTGCTTGAAAAATTTGGTACCGCTTCTCCTTCAACGGGTTTTGCTCTTTATATTGAACGTATTCAAGCCGCTTTGGCCTGGGTTTCTGCTCAGTCAGAAGTCATCTCGAGAAAATAAAAACACTCATGTCTGCTGTTGATACTTCATTAAAAAGGCTCCCTCCGCAAAATATTGAGGCAGAACGCGCGATTTTGGCTGCGATTATGCTCGATAATCAGGCAATCAATCGGGCGGTCGAGGTGCTTAGATCGGAGGATTTTTATCGGGAAAGCCACCGTAAAATATATTCCGCCATGCTTGATCTGAATGATCTGAGTGAAGCGATTGATCTCATTACGCTTTCAGATCGGCTTCGTATTAAAGATGAACTTGAGGCCATTGGAGGAGATCTGTATCTCGTTGAGTTGCTTGAAAGTGTTGCCACCGCGGCAAATGTGCGTCTGCATGCCAAAATTGTTCACGAAAAAGGTCTGTTACGTGAACTCATTAGCATCGCAACCAATATTGTGACGCAGGGCTATGATACGGATGGCAAGGTTGATGAACTCCTGGATGAGGCCGAACGAAGTATTTTTGAGATTACGGACAAGTCGATGCGGGCGACTTTTGTCCCCATGAAGGAGCTGGTCAAAGTTGGATTTGAAATTATTGAAAAACTCGCTGACCAAAAAATGACGGGTCTTCCCTCAAGATACAAAGATCTCGATAAGATGACGTCGGGTTTTCAGCCATCAGATTTAGTCATTGTTGCAGGTCGTCCCTCAATGGGGAAGACGGCCTTTGCTTTGGGGCTTGCCCAAAATATCGCGCTTTCAGAGCAAAAAACGGTGGGAATTTTTAGTTTAGAGATGTCCAAGGAACAGCTTGTGCTTCGTATGCTTTGTTCTGAGGCCCGTGTGGATGCACATAAATTACGCTCAGGGTTTCTGGGACAGCCTGGAAACGACAATTGGCGGCGTCTCATTGAAGCTGCGGGTCGTTTGAATGAAGCCCCGATTTTTATTGATGATACGGCATCCATTTCTATTCTTGAAATGCGGGCAAAGGCACGCCGTCTTAAAGCGGAGCACAATTTAGGGATCCTTATTGTCGATTATTTACAGTTGATGCGTGGCCGCGGGAATACAAACAGTCGCGAGCAGGAAATATCAGAAATTTCACGATCATTAAAGGGTTTGGCAAAAGAGCTCAAAATTCCGATTATTGCGCTTTCTCAGCTTTCTCGTGCAGTGGAGTCTCGCCCTGAAAAAAAGAAAAGACCCATTTTGGCCGACCTTAGAGAATCAGGTGCTATTGAGCAAGATGCCGATGTTGTACTCTTTATTTATCGGGAAGAAGTCTATGATCCTTGTAAGTGTGCGGCAGACGGGGAATGCATCTGTGGCAGACGTGGTGTGGCTGAAATCATCATTGGCAAACAGCGAAATGGCCCGATCGGTGATATTCCCATGGCTTTTCTTAATCGGTACACACGTTTCGAAGATCTCGCCAGTGACCACCCACGACGCTTTCGTCCTGAATAATGGCCTCAGACTAAATTTGTAAATCATCTATTTTGTCTAGAAAGTTTCCTCAGAAGATTCTCGTTTTCAATTTGACAATGTTTTTGCTTCACCCTATAATTTCAATAGAAATCCTTTTGTCTGAGGCTGGAAACCGGATTCCAGTTTGGTCTGTTTTTGAATAAGTAGAGGTTGTGATGTTTGGAATTGGAATTCCGGAACTTGTTATTCTTTTGGTGATTGTCTTAGTGATATTCGGGGCAGGAAAGCTCCCTGAGATTGGTTCTGGACTGGGTAAAGCGATTAAGGGTTTTAAAAAGGGTGTCTCTGAGCCGGATGAAATTGATGTGACCCCAAAGCAAAAAAAAGAGAAACCTTAATGAAATCTTTCTCTAGATGGTGTGTGTAGATACAAAACGGATTAAAATCGGGAGCCTCTGTCTTTTGGATATTTTGAAAAAACGTGAGCCCGCGCAGCATTTTTTTCGTACGCGGTTTGGTGTCTTCTTTTCTATCCTCCCTCTTTTCTTTCTCATTTCCTGTGGCACCGCTGTTCAGAAAAAAACACACATTTTCCCATCCGTTTTGCTTAAAACAACGCAGGCCAAAACAACAGAAAATACTCCAGCAAAGCGCTATCCTAGTCCCGAGTCTTATTTACACGCGATTCTGGGTCTTCAGCATGAGGTAGAGCGTCGTGCTGGATCCCTGGCTAAAGATGATCGAAATGCACTTAAGGAGTACCTCACTGCACTTAGACACGACCCCGATGCCCTCTTTCTCTTGAAACGGGTTGCGACATTGTACAGCCGACTTGGAAATCAAAAGGATGCCCTTTATTATGCGGAAAAAGCACAACGTTTGTCCTCAGACAAAAATGACGAACTACTGATTCTTTTAGGTGATATCTATTTCATCTCTGGAGATAGGGAAAAGGGCTTGGCCGCTTATCAAGAATCAATTCAGATCAATGCAGAACAGCGAGACCTCTATTTTAAAATCGCTGGAATCCATGCAGAGCAGGGAAATTTAGACGAGGCGGAAGAAGCGGTTTATCACGGCATAGAAGTGGGTCCCCCTGTTGCCTTGCCTTATTATTATCTTGGAATGATTGCGCTGCAAAAAAAAGAAATGTCCAAAGGTTTGGATTTTTTTCGAGAGGCTTTGTCGCTGGATCCTTATTTTGAGTCCGCACACATGGGCATTGCCACTATTTATGAGCGTCAAAAAAATCTTGAAGCGGCCCTTAATGTTTATCGGCATGTGGTCAATCGTATCAATCCAAGGAATAGACAGGCTGTAAATCGCTTGCTGCAATTACTGGTTCAAAAAGGAACCTTGGATGAGGCGGAGGCCTTGCTCACCCGGCTTTTCAGGGAAGACCCTTCCAATTACGAACTTGCTCTACAGCGTGTTGGTCTTTTTGTTGAAAAACAAGATTTTCCGAGTGCGATTAATGCACTCTTGCCCATTGTCGCTGCAAAACCAGGGGAAACGCGTTTGCGCGTTTATTTGGCAAGTCTGTATGAGAAAAATGGTGCGCTCGAAGCGGCACGCACAACCTACCATGATATCTTAGAGCAAAGTCCGAGTGAATATGAGGTGCGTTTGCGCTTGGGTTCGCTTTATTTTTATCGATTAAAAAATTCGGATGCGGCTTTGGCCCAGGGGGAAATGGCAAAAAAGATAAACCCTCAACGTCCTGAGCCCTATCTTTTTACAGGTGTAATTTTAAATGATGCCGAGCGTTACGCTGAGGCGGCGAAAGTATTCTCAGAGGGGATCAAAAAAAACCCAGAGATGCCTGATCTCTATTTTCATTTGGGTGCTGCATTTGATAAATTAGGGCGTTTTGATGAGATGGTTTCTCAAATGGAGCGTGCCATAGAATTGGCCCCGAAACATGCAAATGCGCTTAACTATTTAGGATATACCTTTGCCGACAAAGGGGTTCGCTTAAATGAGGCTTTCGATCTTGTGCAACGGGCGCTTAATGAGAGACCCGATGACGGATATTTTATCGACAGCCTTGCTTGGGTCCATTACCGACAGGGCAATCTGGAAGAGGCAAGAACCTTGCTCGAGAAGGCAGTGGATCTCGTGCCTTTGGATCCAGTTATTCACGAGCATCTTGGAGAAATTTATCTTAAAAACGAACAGATTGATCTTGCCAAGGCCGCATGGGAACGTTCGCTGGCGCTTAATCCGGAAAATGAGGAACTTATCGTCCGTTTTATCGAAGCGGGTTTTGGGCAACCTTTGATCGAAGATTCTGCAGTAAGACTCAAATCGCTTCCCCTGGAAACCCATTAAGATAGAAACGCATTAAAATCCTACGGAACAGATGTTCTTAGAAAATCCTATTATCTCCAATGAATAATAATAGAGGTGTCACCCTAATAGAACTCGTGCTTATCCTTGTTGTGATCGCTATTCTTGCCTCACTCGCTATTCCTGCATACACAAGGTATCTTGCAAAGTCGCAACAAACCGAGGCCAAATCGAATCTTGGGGCAATTTATGTGGGCATGTTGACCTACTCCGCGCCATTGGAGCTGGACGGCTTTGAGGGGGCGACTTTGGATAAGATCGCTTTTTCGATGAGTGGCATGTCAAGATATTCATATACTCTCGTTAACGCCTCCGTTGGATCTTTTTTAGCACGGGCGATTGGGATTTCTGGTCAGGTCGTGGGGGACGTTTGGGAGATAGACGAAACCAAAGAAATTCGAGATTTGAATCCCGATTTTAATCAGTGAGCTAAATTTGGGTCCATCAGTGACAAAAAGTGTCAGTTTCCTGTGTTTTAAAGCAGAATTTTTTTGTGTAACGCGTACTCATGAAATAACAATAAATGCTAACTTATTGAAAATAGGTGATATTTTATTCTTGTTTGTATCTAGCTTGATTTTGGCATCTATTCTGCATTTAGCTCAGAGTGTGATTCAAGAAGAAGGCATTTTGGAATATCATACTTAAAAGATTCTACTTTAAATGGAGGCAGCTTATGTTCAATAAAATAAAAGGAAACAAAGGATTTACTTTGATCGAGTTGATGATCGTTGTGGCGATTGTGGGTATTTTGGCCGCGATTGCCATCCCGAATTTTTTAAATTATCAGGCAAAATCCCAGCAGGCTGAAGCGAAGGCGAACTTGGGCGCGATCTTTACCAATATGGTGGCCTATGCGGCGGAAAATCCAAACGTGGGCGCAACTGGTGGCTACTCGGGTGCTTCACTTCTCAATATTGGATTTGCGATATCGGGAACGAACCGTTACACCTACACCGTTCCGGCGGCTACTTCCGTTGGTTTTTCGGCATTGGCGACAGGGACGGGAGGACGCGTGATCGGTGACCTCTGGAGAATTGGTGAGGACAAGTTTTTACGTGATGTTGTCAATACAACCTTTAACGGTTAAATCTAGGTTTTTTACCTAAAAGAGGGGATGGGCAAGTGATTCTATTTGTCCATCCCCTCTTTCTTTTCGATGTAAAAAGGGCCTTATTGTAGAATGGTTTCCCTTTTACCCCTCATTATTTTCTTTACATCCTTTTCGATCTATCTGTTTACGGCATTTCCATCTATCTATTGGCGAGATGCTTCAGAATTTCAAGCCATTGGATACCTACTGGATATCGCCCACCCCGCAGGTTCTCCACTTTACGCCATGATTGCCAAATGGGTGACTTTTATTCCATTGGGTAGTGTTGCATTTAAAGTTACATTGCTCTCCGCAATTTTTGGCGCAGCGCTTTCTGCCATTTTTTATTGGATCATGCAATTGGTTCTAAAGATACTATTCAGGGAGACTGAGTCTTCTCTTTCTTCAGTGTGCATTGATCGCATTGCGTTTGTTTCTGCCGCTTTTTTTTTATTTTCAAATGCCGTTTGGGAGAATGCCAACCGCGCTGAGGTTTATACCTTCCAAAATTTTTTTACGGCAATTTTTATATTGATTTTGCTCAGGATGCCCCCTTTTGTTTTAAAGACAGACCCTTCAAATCGAAACGCTGAAAAAATGATCTATGGTTTGTTTTTTTTGTTTGGCCTTAGCCTGGGCGCGCATGCCATTTTGATCCTCTATCTCCCTTTTTTACTCATTTGGGCTTATTATTTCTGGCTAAAGCCGAAACAAGTTTGGATTTCCTCGGATACTTCAAAACGATTGATCTTAATACTCTTCTTTTTTTTGATGGGTCTATCCGTCTATCTTTACCTTCCAATTCGATCTGTTCAAAACCCTTATTACGATTGGGGGAATCCGGAAACTTTTACGAATTTGATCTTTCATGCCAGTGACCGAAAGGATGCTAATTTTCATTTTAGTGTTCCCAAAGGAAATATCTTTTCAAAGCTTCTGCTCATTTACTGGAATTTGTATCGAGAAAATTTTTCTTTTTTAGGAATAGCGCTGGGTATTTTGGGGGGAGGGTATTTATTTTTAAAAAAACGTTATGCTTTGTTCGCCTTATTAGGGCTTTTCTTTTTTCCGCCGTTTATTTTCTTTATTCGCTATTGGACCGAAAATTCTGCATATATTCCAACATTTTTGGTTCTGGCCATTCTCTTGGGTGTTGGGATCGGGGTGAGTGTTGTTTTTTGTTTAAAACAATTTGAAGGGACTCAGCAAAAAAATTGGGTTTTAGGGCTTGCTTCCTTAGTCTTGGGAATCCAAATTGTTGTGCTTTTTTATAATCATTTTAACCGATATCGTGAGCAGATCGCTTATTGGCAAACGACGAAAATTATGAGTGGCATCTTAGAGCAGCTTGAGCCGGGCGCTGTGATGATCAGTTATCATGCCTGGTTTGGTCTGAGTTATTTGCAGCAGGTGGAAGGAAAACGTCCTGATGTGACGATCCTAAGTCTTTCAAGCTTTATCGTACCGGATTTGTTTACCGAGTTTGAAGCATCACGGTTTCCAGATATTGTGATTCCAAGCGTTTCAGATGGAAACTTTGGTTCTGCTTTTTTGACAAAAAATGTCCATATCCGTCCAATTTATTGGGAGCCCGTAGTCGATTATAATAAGTTTGTGAACCCATACTTAGTCCCGGAGGGACTGCTCTATCGGATTAACCGGGTTGAGTATGAGCTTAATAATGAATCCATTCAGCGCTATTTATCTAATTTATCAGATGATTTTCCATTTAATGAAATCTCAAATGATTTAGAGGAGATCTCATTTTACGCACAAATTTTGTCGGGACACGGTGCTTATTTTTTAGAAAAAGAGATTTATGAGATTGCCCTGGGACATTTCAAAATGGCGGTGGAGATGGTGCCTAATAGCACGCATTTTCTTAATTTATTAGGGATTACGTATGCCTATATGAAAGACTATCAAAATGCTGAACAGATATTCCTTCGGTCGATTTCGATGAATCGGGAGAACTATCAACCATATCTCAATTTAGCGAAAATGTTTGTGAATAATGCAGAAATGGAAAAAGCGGAGTATTATTTTAATAAGGTTGTTTTAATTTTTCCAAATCATCGTGATGCGCTCTTTTTTTTGGGAAAAGTGAATGCCGGGCGGGGAAACAAGCTTCAGGCACTTCAGTTTTTTCAAAGGATACTCGAACGCAATTCAAATGATGAGGATGTAAAAAAAGAGATTGATCTCCTATCAGTTGATTCTTAAATCAAAGAAGGACCTTATTCGTGATCAAAGGAAAAACAATTGGGGTTGTGGTTCCTGCCCATAATGAAGAAAAACTGATCGGGGAAGTGATTGTTTCCATGCCGTCTTTTGTTGATCGTATTTTCATTGTGGATGACTACAGCACGGACAAAACAGCAGACAAGGTACGCGCTCTGGCCTGCTTTCAACCTGAGCGTGTTTTTTTTATTCAACACGACAAAAACCAAGGCGTGGGTGGAGCGATCGTTACGGGATACAAACAGGCGCGTGACGAGAAAATAGATGTCGTTGTCGTGATGGCGGGGGATGCACAAATGGACCCGGCTGATCTGGATCGAATCGTTGCGCCTATTGTTGAG
>VAOX01013229.1_pt1 | contig 16802 bp, 18 predicted proteins | sample 3393891 | NCBI WGS metagenome assembly VAOX01 (sample SAMN08290429, study PRJNA428436) | hydrothermal vent metagenome | isolation source: Deep-sea hydrothermal vent chimney | place: Indian Ocean: Southwest Indian Ridge | depth 2822 m m | reverse complement strand
GAGACAGTTAACAGTGAGATAGACGCGACACTACAGAGCCGTTGGCAGCATTTGGTGGCCGCTTTAGGGCAGGAAGATTTCTGGCTATCTTGAAATGACCGTGACTTCATTGGAAAAATGGCGGCGTCACTTGCTTAATAGCGGTCAGGTCGTGGAATCAGCCATACCATGGATCGTTTCCGGTCGTCTGACACGGGTTGCCGGATTGGTTATGGAAGCGGTTGGTTTGCGCTTGGCAGTGGGTGGTCGTTGCATGGTGCTTTTGCCCAACGGTCATCGGGTTAATGCGGAAGTTGTAGGGTTTTCCGGCGATAAGCTTTTTTTGATGCCGACAACTGATGTTCATGGGCTCGTCCCGAGCGCTCGTGTTATCCCTTCAGAAACTAATACCATACGACTGCCACCGCTAGGTGAGGTGCTGGCGTCCTCCCGGCGAGTTGAAGACAAAGGGCGTCAAGTTGCGGTCGGTGATTGTTTGCTTGGGCGCGTGCTGGATGGGGCTGGGCATCCATTGGATAGTTTGGGGCCGCTCCAGCCGGAACGGCTGATGCCTTTATATAGCCGCCCCGTCAACCCGCTGGCACGTGCGCCGATTCGCGAGGTGCTGGATGTTTGTGTTCGCGCGATCAATACACTATTGACGATTGGCCGTGGTCAGCGTTTAGGCCTCTTCGCTGGTAGCGGCGTGGGAAAAAGTGTTCTGTTAGGCATGATGGCCCGTTATACGACTGCAGATGTGATTGTCGTTGGCTTGATCGGTGAACGTGGTCGTGAAGTAAAAGAGTTTATCGAGAATATTCTGGGTCGTGACGGATTGGCCCGCGCAGTTGTTGTTGCCGCACCCGCCGACACGCCGCCGTTGCTGCGTTTGCACGGTGCCGCCTACGCAAGCGCCATCGCCGAGGATTTTCGTGACAGGGGTAAGCATGTCTTGTTGCTGATGGATTCACTAACACGTTATGCTATGGCGCAGCGTGAGATTTCTTTGGCGATTGGTGAGCCTCCGGCGACGAAGGGTTACCCCCCTTCCGTTTTCGCTAAATTGCCGCAATTGGTGGAACGGGCAGGCAACGGGAAAGAAGGGGAAGGGTCGATTACTGCGTTCTACACTGTATTGGTTGAGGGTGATGATCCCAATGACCCGATCGCGGATAGCGCCCGGGCTATATTGGATGGTCACGTGGTGTTGTCCAGGTCGTTGGCCGACCAAGCTCACTATCCGGCAATTGATGTCGAAATGTCTATCAGTCGTGCGATGACTGATTTGATCACTCTGGACGAGTTTAACCAAGTGCGCCGCTTCAAGTACCTTTATTCGCGGTATCAGCGTAACCGTGATTTGATTAGCGTTGGTGCTTATGTCCGGGGGAATGATCCAGTGCTGGATGAGGCGATGGATAAATATCCGCAGATGGAGATATTCCTCCGGCAGGACATGCACGAACGTATTTCCGTGGAAGCCGGTCGTGGCCAGTTGGCAGCGTTATTGACCTAGAAGAGAGCGAGATAAATTCATGGCGCGTCGCTTTCCGTTGCAGCTACTGGTGGAACATACTCAAAACCAGGCAAGTAAGGCCGCAGAGCGGTTGGCTACGTTCAAGGTCAAATGGCAGGTAGCTGATGATAAGCTGCAGCAGCTGGTTGCTTTTCGTGAAGAGTACCGGCACCGTTTTTACTTGGCTTCTCAGGAAGGTATGGCGGCCATCGTAATCGCTGATTATCAGATATTTCTTCGTAAACTGGATGATGCGATAGCCCAACAGCAGCAGGAAATCGTCATCTGTATGACGAATTGGGAAAGTGGGCGGCAGGAATGGCTGGGGACGCAGCATAAACTGAAGGCTTATCAAACTCTGGAACGACGTCATGCCTATGGAGAGTTGCAGCGCGAGCGGCGATTAGATCAGAGGGAACAGGACGAATATGGGAGTAAAAGCCATGCGCGCCAAAAGGACGAAGAGAGTTTTTAGTATCACAGAGATGGCGCATCTCTTGCTTAGGCACTGATGACCGTTATGAGCGATGAATTAATCAGGAAGGGTGGGGTATGCAGGCACAACCGGTTAGCGTAGTTCCGGCTCAAGTCGCCGAAGGGATAGCTGACACTACTGCTGGCGGGCAAGCACATGGCTCTGGGGTCAATGCACCGAGTGGGGCATTCTCCACCGTGCTGGCGAGTCAGATAAAGGAGCAGTCGGTAGCGCTTCTTGGCCGTAACGGGAAGCCGTTGACGAAAGCGGCGCTGATTGATCTTTTGCGGGCGCAACGGAAATTAACACGCGACCAACCGGCGTCCGATTCCTTGGCGGCACTGATTGTGCAACTAGCGGCTGCGCTCCAGCCGGCACAGCTCCAGCCGGCACAGCTCCAGCCGGCACGAGGGCAACAGAAGAACAATGGCAGAGATGGGCTGCCGCTGATATTGCTTGCCAACAGCACCGATTCACATCTGACGCGTAGTGAGCGTTTACTCGAGGCGGCAGTTTTTGCCGCTAAGGGCAAGTCGTTGCCGCTGGCGGCTGATGTTGGAAAAAAATATTTGGAGGGAGTGCGAGACCGCACGAAAGAAGTGGCAGCTCTCCCGGCGGTACAATTACCGGCAGGCGTCATCTCTCATACCACACAAGTTACAGTTCCCGCAGCGGCGAACCTCAGTGTAGCGCCGCAGATTGGCTCTACTCACTGGGACGCCGCGCTAGGGCAAAAAATAGTCTGGATGGCTAGTCAGCGTCAGCATGCCGCCGATTTGCAGTTAAATCCCCCTAATTTGGGGCCATTGTCAGTCAGGCTAACTTTTGGGCACGATCAGCTCAGCGCAGTATTCGCTTCTCACCACGCGATGGTACGGGAGACAATTGAAGCGGCGTTGCCGCGGCTGCGGGAGATGCTGGCTGAGAGCGGTATCGCTATGGGCAATGTGACTGTCGGTGCTGATTCGTCGTTTGGTCAACAGCAGTCCACTTTTAGCGGTCAGCGCGAGCATTACGCTGGGGGGCGGGATATTGCTCCTTTCACCAGTTTGCGTGCGACATCATTTATTTCTCGTGGCACAACATTGCTAAGAGACGATGGAATGGTAGATACATTCGTCTAATGTTTTTGCGCTTGAATTGAGCGTTTTTCTTTAAAATCCCGCCGCTATTCTTAGGGAATATGGCGGTTTTTTCTTGCCTTTTCCCGCGAGAGCGAGAAAACCTGATGGAAAAGAGTGTCGTGCCGGAGATATTCCCGGCAGGCAATGTATCAGCTGTTATAAAAAGCATAAACTATCGGCTAAAAACGCTTGATTTTAAAATCGTTTGGGTTTATAAAATGACCGCGTACTAGTGTTTCGGTCGTTTACATAATTCGACGAAGGGAGTGGGCATGGCGAAAGCTCCGCAAAAAGCAAAAGAGGCGGAATCAGAGGGAGGCAACACAGCGAAAAAGGGTGGTAATCTTTTGCTTATTACCATCTTGGTAATTGTTCTTCTGGGCGGAGGCGGGGGCGCTGCTTGGTTTTTTCTGATGAATAAGCCGCGCGGGGCAGCGTCGACAGCAGCGCCGGTAGAAGCACCCAAGCCACCAATTTTTATGTCATTGAAAACCTTCACGGTTAATTTGCAGGGTGGGAGCAGCTACTTGCAGCTCAATATTGACCTGCGCGTGAGTGACGATAAAGTAATTGACGCGATCAAGTTGCGCATGCCGGAAATACGCAATGATATTCTCCTGTTGCTTTCTAGCAAGAGTGTTGCCGATCTTTCGACTGTGGCGGGCAAACAGAAGCTTGGCGCGGGAATACGAACGCAGATCAACAAGCTGATAGCGTTGCGTAAGCCTAAGCGTGGGGTGCTCGGCGTGTTTTTCACTTCATTTGTGATCCAGTAAGGTGAAATGTCGGACGAGATTCTCTCACAAGACGAAGTTGACGCCCTACTCAAGGGCGTAACCGGTGAACCCGAAACGGCTGAGGAAGAGGCGCCAGAGGGGGGGGTTCTGGCGTACGACCTGGCGTCACAGGATCGCATTGTTCGCGGTCGTATGCCAACACTGGAAATTATCAATGAACGCTTTGCGCGTTTATTTCGGATTGGTCTATTCAACTTTATGCGTCGCACCGCTGAAATTTCAGTTGGTCCGGTGCGGGTATTGAAATATAGCGAATTTATTCGTAATCTTGTCGTGCCGACCAACCTTAATTTGGTACATGTCAAACCACTGCGCGGCACTGCGTTGTTCATCTTCGACCCCAATTTGGTGTTTCTGGTAGTGGATTCAATGTTCGGTGGTGATGGCCGCTTCCACATGCGGGTGGAAGGTCGTGATTTTACCCCGACCGAGCAGCGTATTATTGTGCGAATGCTGGATGTTGTGTTCGAGGAACTGAAAAAGTCGTGGGACCCTGTGTACAAGGTTGACTTCGAGTATGTGCGCTCCGAGATGAACACGCAATTCGCCAATATTGCGACCCCGAGTGAAGTGGTTGTGACTGTTACCTTCAATATCGAACTCGGCGAGGCTGGCGGTGATTTTCACATCTGCTTGCCCTATGCTATGATCGAGCCGATTCGTGATTTGCTCTATGGCGGGTTGCAGGGCGAACGGATGGAGGTGGACGAGCGCTGGGCAAGGGTATTGACTCAGCAAATCCAGGCGGCAGAGGTGCAACTGGTGGCTAATCTCGGAGAAACCTCGGTTACCCTTGGCCAGGTCATGAATTTGCAGGTTGGTGATGTTATCTCGCTCGATGTGCCGGACGCTGTAATCGGCGAAGTTGATGGCATTCCTATCTTTCAGTGCAAATATGGCGTTATGAATGGCCAGTATGCGCTGAAGGTCAATAAAATCATCGCCTCGGCAGAGAATGATGAGTTGGTGGGAGGCGAGTATGGCTGAAGAGGAAACCTCAGCGCAGAAAACCGAGGATAGCCACGCCACCGTAGCGGATGATCCATTGGTTGAACAGCAGACCGAAGATCAGGAAGCCTCAGCTTCAGCAGAAGATGACTGGGCTGCTGCCATGGCGGAACAAGCGACCGTTGATGCAGCTGAGGCCGAGCCCGAATCCACTACTTCCGATTCAGAAGTTGAACCCGCCAAGATCTTCGAGGAATTAACCCCCGATGGGGCACAGCAAGTTGCCCCCCGTAATCTCGATCTTATCATGGACATCCCAGTTAACCTTACGGTAGAACTGGGGCGTACCAAGATTGCAATTCGCAATTTGCTGCAGTTGGCTCAGGGGTCAGTGGTAGAGCTTGATGGTTTAGCGGGTGAACCGATGAATGTATTGGTAAACGGCTGTTTGATTGCTCAGGGTGAGGTTGTGGTGGTAAACGATAGGTTTGGCATCCGGCTGACAGATATCATTTCGCCAACTGAGCGCTTGCGTAGATTAAATCGGTAAGTGGTGAAGCGCTTTTTTGCGTTTGCCGTCTTGCTGTTTTTGTCGCTGGTGCCAATGGCATCTTCGGCGACTGAATTGGCCGATTCTCCGCTGTCATTGGGCTACTCGTTGCGAGTTGTTTTAATGCTGTTGATTGTTTTGGCGGCAGTGGTTGGTATGGCCTGGCTGCTGCGGCGTTTTACTTCCGGTCATAATTCTGCTGGAGACGCACTAAAGATTGTTGGTGGCGTGGCTGTTGGATCCAAAGAACGGGTTGTGTTGGTAGAACTCCGGGATACCTGGCTGGTAATCGGTGTGGCGCCCGGGCAGGTCAATATGCTTTATTCGCTGCCAAAACCAGAAAATGATGGCGAGTCGATCCCCGCGGAACAACGTCTGCGTCCTCCCCATTTTTCAGCGTGGTTGAATCGTGCGATGAAAGGGCGGCCGCATGAAAAATAAGCCGCAACCGGCTCAGTTGGCGGTTGTTCGGCCACAGCGCTACACGGTGCTGTGGGTGTTGAGCGGTTTGGTGATAATAGTCGGTTTGTTGTCTATTGTCCCCGCCTGGGCCGCCGAGCCTGGTTTGCCTGCGCTGACGAGCGCGCCACTGCCTGGTGGCGGTCAGTCCTATTCGCTAAGCATTCAAACTTTTCTGTTTCTAACTGCGTTGGGGTTTTTGCCGGCAGTGTTGCTGATGATGACCTCATTCACCCGCATCATCATCGTGCTGTCTTTTGTGCGGCAGGCGCTGGGCACGATACAATCGCCGCCGAACCAAGTCTTGGTGGGTCTAGCATTGTTCCTAACTTTTTTCGTTATGGCACCAGTCTTCAATAAGATCTACACAACCGCTTATCAACCATACATGGCGCAGCGGATTAACATGACGCAGGCATTAACACGGGGTGAAGTGCCATTAAAAACGTTCATGATGCACCAAACTCGCCAGGAGGATTTGGCACTGTTTGCCAAAATAGCGCATAGTCCACCTATGAAGGGACCAGAAGATGTTTCCCTGAAAATTCTGGTACCGGCTTATGTGATAAGCGAGTTAAAGACCGCATTTCAAATTGGCTTTATTATTTTTCTGCCATTTCTGATTATTGATATGGTGGTGGCGAGTGTGTTGATGTCTATGGGGATGGTGATGTTGTCGCCAGTCATTATTTCGTTGCCATTCAAAATTATGTTGTTTGTATTGGTGGATGGCTGGAATCTTATTATTGGTTCTTTGGTGAAGAGTTTTTACACATGATGACACCGGGAACGGTGATGACTATTGGACAGCAGGCGATAAGAATCGCTTTGCTGCTGTCCGCGCCACCACTGGTCGCTGGTCTGGTGACCGGTCTGTTGGTCAGTATCTTTCAGGCGGCTACTCAAATTAATGAGTTGACGTTATCGTTCATTCCTAAGTTGATAGCGATATTTGTTACTTTACTGATTGCCGGGCCGTGGATGCTGTCGCTCATGGTGGGCTATATGCACCAGTTGTTTTCTAGTATTCCCATGGTTGTTGGGTGACGCGTTCCGCTGCGCTGAAAAAACGCGATGCTCACTGTTACCTCACTCCAGCTTAACGCATGGCTTGCCGCGTTTATCTGGCCTTTCTTTCGTATTCTGGCAATTATCGCTACCGAGCCCTTGTTGGGTAACCGCAGTGTTCCTCTGCGGTTAAAAATCGGATTGGCGGCGTTAATTACGATTATCGTTGCGCCAACACTCGGTGCTATGCCACCGGTCGATCCAGGATCGGCAGCTGGATTGTTGATTTTGGCACAGCAAGTGGTGATTGGCGCCGCTATTGGTTTTTCCATGCGAATCATGTACACCGCTATGGAGATGGCGGGGCATCTGATTGGTTTGCAAATGGGACTAGGGTTTGCGACCTTCTTCGATCCACAGAATTCAGCACAGGTTTTGGTCATCGCCCAGTTCCTGGGATTGTTAACGGTTCTGGTTTTTTTGTCATTGAATGGGCACTTGATGGTGATTATGGCGCTTGTGGACAGCTTCCACATCTTACCTGTCAGTATGCAATTGTTTTCAGCCAATGGATGGTTGCAGTTAGTGCAATGGGGGGGCGAGGTGTTTAGCATTGGCGTGCTGTTATCATTGCCGGTTATGGCGGCGTTGTTGATTACTAATATGTCGATTGGCATCATGACGCGCGCGGCGCCCCAACTGAATATTTTTGCGGTTGGTTTCCCGATTACATTAGGCATTGGGTTTATTGTATTTTTTCTGTCGCTACCTTTTATGCTGCCTCATCTCGAGCAAATGCTGAACACCGGTATCCAGATGATGATGCAAATTGCGCATCTTGCCCGTATGCCTGCGCCAGTTCACTAGCGAGGTGATGCCGATAAAAATGACACTTTCCCGCATGTCTCCTTCGTCGTGGGTGACGCGCTGGAGTGAACGCATCTCGCGAGGAGGTCGTGTACTTGACGTGGCGAGTGGTAATGGTCGCCACGCGCGATGGCTCGCTGCCGCTGGCTATAGGACGGAGGCAATTGACCGAAATATTGCCCAATTAGCAGATTTGGCTGGCGTCCAAGGCATTACGGTGCGTCGTCTCGATTTGGAAGCGTGCGTCTGGCCATACGCTCCTGCGTCGTTCTCTGGAATCGTGGTGACTAATTACCTCTATCGGCCACTTTTCCCCTACTTGCTGGCGGCATTAGCCTGGAGTGGTGTGTTGATCTACGAGACATTTGCCGTTGGCAACGGTCGCTATGGCAGACCACGTAATTCCAATTATTTGCTACAGCCAGGCGAGTTGTTAGCAGTCGTGGCAGGGCGGCTTGAGGTGCTTGGTTTCGAGGAAAGAACGATTTGTGATCCGCATCCTGCAGTTGTGCAGCGTCTCTGCGCACGGATGCCGAAAGATCCAACGTTTGATTCGAGCGTATTTTAGTATCGACTCAATGCTTCTGGCATAGGGCCGACGGAGGGAGATTCTCGTAGTGTATTTGCAGAGAGAAATCTACGATGATTTCTGGTTTGGCGTGTTGCGTTGCCAATGCAGTAAATTGCCATGATGTGTCTTGATAGCAATAAGGCCGTTATGTTTGGTTCATCGCTCACGCTTACATCATGCTTGCGTGAGCGGAGAACGGCACTTTTCTGAATCCAGTTATTTGGTATTTTTGCTGATCTTGCGGCTACGTATCTGGCGATCATGATCGAATAACATATTTCTCGTCCAAATAGAATCGCCTGCCGAATGTTCCAATCAATTGGCCCCAGTGAAACAGAGAGGCGTTTCTGAGATAACGCGACCGAATAAAGGGGCGTTCAGCAGGTTCTCCATCACTGGATATTCAGGTAAACTAAGCCCCTTTAGTTTAGTTATAGCGGGTGCGCTCCAAGCGCTATCGCAAGAAGTGTCGTGCTGTTGAAACACGAAGCTTGCGCCCTGCTGAGTTGATGGATTTGAACGTATGCTGAAAGGCAGTCTGGTCGCGATTGTGACCCCAATGCATGAAGATGGGACGCTGGATTTGGCACGCTTACGCGCGCTGGTGGATTTTCATGTGGCTGAGGGTAGCGATGGCATCGTTGTTGTCGGGACCACAGGTGAGTCGCCAACGGTGACATTCGACGAGCATTGCCAGCTAATTCGCGTTGTGGTTGAACAGGCAGGGAAGCGTTTGCCGGTTATTGCTGGTGCCGGAGCTAACTCGACGCAAGAGGCCATTGCACTGACGCGCTGTGCTAAGGAAGCGGGAGCTGATTACTGTCTGCTGGTGACGCCTTATTACAATAAGCCGACGCAGGAAGGTATGTACCGCCATTTCAAGGCGATTGCCGAGGCAGTGGCTATTCCGCAGATACTTTACAATGTTCCTGCCAGAACGGGGAGTGATCTGTCCAATGATACCATCCTACGCCTGGCACAAATCCCCAATATTATCGGCATCAAGGACGCTACTGCCAACTTGGCGCGGGCGGCGGATTTGCTATTTCGTGCGCCGTCGGATTTCATGGTATACAGCGGTGACGACGGTACAGCACTGGCGTTGATGCTGTTGGGTGGGCATGGCGTGATTTCGGTGGCGGCCAATGTCGCGCCTAAAATGATGCATGCGCTTTGTTTCGCCGCTTTCTCTGGCGAGTTGGCGCAAGCGCGTGCGCTCAACAACCGCTTGTCAGCGTTAAGCAAAAAATTATTTGTCGAAGCGAACCCGATACCCGTGAAGTGGGCGGTGCAGAAGATGGGGCTAATCGATGGTGGTATCAGGTTACCACTGACGCCATTGTCGGCGAGATATCATGATGAAGTGGCGCAGGCGATGCGGCTAGCGGTTCTAGACTAAATGAGAGAGGGAATGGCGAGATGAAATTCAATACGCTGACGGGATCCATTGTCACCGTTATGCTACTGGTGGGGTTAGCAGGATGTAGCTCCGTGCCGTTGTTGGAAGGTAAGACCGTCGATTATAAATCAGCTAGTACTCATCCGCTGCCTTCGCTGGTGGTTCCTCCTGATTTAACTACTCCTAGCGTCAATAGCCAATATGCGGTCCCTGTTCTCAAATCGGGTAGTGCGACGACGTTTTCTACGTATCGCGAAGGGCACAGCACGCAGCGTCAGCGCCAAATGAGCACGTTGTTGCCGAAAGAGCCTCAGGTCAGTATGCATCGTGCTGGTTCGGAACGGTGGCTAGTGGTCAACAAAACACCGGCGGAAGTCTGGCCGATCATCAAGGAGTTTTGGCGGGAAAACGGTTTTATCATCAAAACCGAGATTCCGACAGCTGGTATTATGGAGACCGGCTGGGCAGAGAATCGCGCTAATATTCCTGATGGTCCTGTTCGCCGACTATTGGGTAAGCTTGTTGGTGATTTATACTCGACTCCAGAACGAGATAAGTTTCGTACCCGCTTGGAGCGCGGCACCAAGCCCGGGACTACCGAAATATATATTAGCCATCGTGGCATGTATGAAGTTATCGAGGGCGGTGACGGTGGCAATAGCACTATGTGGGAACCGATGCCGCCAGATCCAGGGTTGGAAGCAGAAATGTTGCGCCGGCTGATGGTGCGCTTTGGCGTACCTAAGGCACGTGCCAAAACCGTGGTGGCGACCGAGAACATGCGTGAGCGTGCAGTGCTGATTAAGGGCCACAATGGCAGTCTTCGGCTAACCATGTTGGATCCTTTTGATCGTGCTTGGCGTCGCGTAGGCCTAGCCTTGGACCGAGTTGGATTTACCGTGGAAGATCGTAACCGCGCCAGAGGCATTTATTACGTGCGCTACATTAATCCAGAAGTAGGTGGTGCTACCAATGACCAAGGTTTTTTCTCAAAACTGGCCTTCTGGAGAAGTCACCGCAATAAGCCAAGCAGGGTGCAATATCAAGTATATGTAAAGAAAACAGCTCAAGGTAGTGTGATTGATGTGCGCGATAAAGCTGGCAAGGCGGATAACTCGCCGATGGCTGGAAAAATTATTAGTTTATTGTATGCTCAGTTGAAATAATGCGCTTTGCCTCTCTCGGTAGTGGCAGTAGGGGTAATGCGTGGGTCGTGAATGGCGATGGGACCAGGTTGTTGATTGACTGTGGTCTTGGTATTAGGGAAACAGAGCGGCGCTTGGCGCGCTTGTCACTTCAACCGGAAGATATCTCCGCCGTGCTGGTGACCCATGAACATATCGATCACACTCGTGGTGTTTTCAGTTTTGCGCGGAAGCATCGGCTTTCTGTCTGGTTGACGCATGGAACCCTCGGCGCGCTTGGCAGCAAAGTGCCGGAGATGGTGGCGCTGCGCCTTATCGATACACACACCACTTTCCACATCGACGGCATCGAGATTACGCCGTTTCCTGTCCCCCATGACGCACGGGAACCTGTGCAGTTTGTTTTTGGGGATGGCGCGCGTCGCTTGGGCTTCATTACCGATGCCGGTCGTGTGACAACGCATATAGAAGCTGTCCTCGGTGGCTGTGATGCCTTAGTTATGGAATGCAATCATGATGTGGTGATGTTGCGTGATGGCCCCTATCCACTCGTATTAAAACGGCGAGTTGGCGGTAGCTTAGGGCATTTGAGCAACGATGAAGCCGCCGGCCTGCTGGATTCTATGAATGTTGGAAAATTGCAGCACGTTGTTGCCGCTCACCTAAGTGAGCGCAATAATCGTCCTGTTTTGGCCAGAGAGGCTCTGAGCCTAGCACTCGGTTGCGACAGAGCGTGGGTGGCGGTAGCTGAGCAGAATGAGGGACTTGACTGGCGCCATATTAGCTAGTAACCAGCAGATGCGTTGCTCATATCTCAGTCCAGTAAATGTTTTGTGTAATTATCCAGCCTGAACGTAAACGCTCTCCACGCTTGGCCACAAAAATAACTCAGGGGGCATTTCTGGCTTATCTGAATAAAGCAGTTGGTGCCATCGAGACTAATCAATATTATGAACCCACTGCTAAACAGTCGGCATATATCATAATTAGTTTAATATCATTCGCGCTGGCAAGCTCACCATCCCGCTAGATGGTACTCAACCATCGTTGATCCAAGGTAGACACATCTTTGCCGACTGGAAGGCACGCTGCTCGATGTCGTTATGTCGGCCTGAAGAAAAACGTATTGTACTTTACCTTGCTGGCCATCGCGCACAACCTGCGACGATGGCCAGTACTGGTCGCACGAGCGGCCAAGGTGGGGCGCAGTACGTCCGGAAAAACGGAGATTCACGGGAGAGTAGTTGAAATGCCGGGCCAATGCCACGATTCAACGCAATTGTCGGATGGCTTCAACAAAATCAATCGCGCAGTCCTGCTTTAGATTAGAAGCGAGTAGTTGCGCTGGGGGTTCAGGGTGATTACCACTGGCATCCAGTGATACTGAACTCATGGAGTGATTCCGGCGAACTCGTCGCCCACTTTTGCGCTGCCAGTTATTGAGGTACATTACACATTGGTAAAAATCTACTTAGTGGGATTGCGCGGAAACAGCCGCGCCCGGTGACAAGGCTCCGCAATCGATCATTACTAGATTCAATCCGCCCCAAGACCGCTGATGTTCTTGGTGTACGCTACAAATAGCTTGTCTACCTCACTCATTCACCAAGAGACGGCTCCATTAAACGCCAACTTATCATGCTCCCCGCCCGCAATGGAATAAGCGTATTGTCACCAAACTGGAGGGTATCCGGTACCAGCTGGTTTTCCCTACATATACGAATGTGATCGATGTTACGCGGCAAACCATAGAAATCGGCGCCGTGGAAACTGGCAAAGGCTTCCAGCCGATCTAACGCCGCTACCGTTGCGAAAGCCTCAGCATACAATGCAATAGCATTATGCGCCGTGTACATCCCGGCGCAACCGCAAGGCGATTCTTTAGCGTGTCGGCTGTGTGGCGCGCTGTCGGTCCCGAGAAAGAACTTTGGGTTGCCACTAGTGGCGGCGGTCACTAATGCCTGGCGATGAACTTCTCGCTTAAGCACTGGCAAGCAGTAATGGTGAGGGCGAATACCTCCCTGAAACATTGCGTTACGATTCATGAGAAGATGGTGGGCAGTAATCGTGGCGGCCACGTGCGATGGTGCGGCCTGGACGAAATCGACGCCATCGCGTGTAGTCACATGCTCCAACACCAGCCGCAAACCAGGAAAGCGATGAATCAACGGTATCAATACTTGATCGATAAAAACCTTTTCGCGATCAAACACGTCAATTGCTGGGTCAGTCGCCTCACCATGTACCAACAGCGGCATCGATTGTTTTTCCATCGCTTCTAGTGTTGAAAAACAACGGGATATCTCGGTGACACCAGCTGCTGAATTCGTGGTTGCGCCAGCCGGGTACAGTTTAACGCCGAACACATGTCCGCTCATCTTGGCTCGAGATATTTCCGCCGGCGACGTGTCATCGGTAAGATAAAGTGTCATCAAAGGAGAAAACCGCGTATCGGGCGGTAACGCGGCCATGATCTGCGCACGGTAGGTCATGGCCATGGTGGTATTCACCACCGGTGGTGTGAGATTAGGCATGATAACCGCGCGGCCAAAACAACGGGCAGTATCGCCCACTACCGCTTGCATCGCTTCACCATCACGCAAGTGCAAATGCCAATCATCCGGCCTGGTTAAGATTAATGGCTGGGTCATTGGCGCAACCAGAACAGCGTCATTGCCCACGCGCTTCGGCGCGTTGGCGCCAGTAAACCGATAGTGTTGAATTTGGTTGCACGCCTAGCAGTCCTTCCCGATAAATATGCGCAAGACTCTTCATTGCTAACTTATGGCCAGCCTGCGCGGCCTTATTAAACCAATAGAGCGCTTTTTGGTTATCCTGCGCCACGCCCCAAGCCCCAGATTCGTAGCGTAGCGCCAACTGGTACTGCGCCTCTACATCACCTTTGATGGCCCTTTTTTTTAATTCGTCACCACGTTGATGAAATATCTCGGTCGTGTCACGCCCGATGCCAACTAAAAAATTGAGTAGTTTAATCGCATCCGATTGCCCTTGCGCCGCTGCCTGTTCCAACCAGTTGCGGCCACGGTCTAGGTCTTTGGGAACGCCATGCCCCAGGTGATACATTTTGCCCAGCAAATATTGCGCGTCATGATCGCCGGCATCAGCAGCCTTGTCCAGCCAGAATTCAGCTCTTCGATAATCCTGCGGCACGCCTCTACCATAGAAGTACATCGTGCCGAGTTTACGTTGTGCCACTATATTTCCCTGCCGCGCCGCTTTTTTACGCCAATATGCTGCTTGCCACAAGTCTCGTGGTACGCCTTTGCCAACCGCGTAGTCGTCGCCGAGCACCTGTTGCGCATAGGCATTCCCCTGGCTGGCGGCTTGACGAAACCAATAAGCAGACTGGTTATCATCCCGGGAATAGCCGCCATTGCCATCCTTGTAAATCACGCCAAGCAGCACTTGAGCCACAGCGCTACCTCGTTCAGCTGCGCGAGCGATCAACGCGGCTTCCTGCGGCGTTGTCGCAAGAGCGAATGGCGCTGACAAAAATACCAGTATGGGAAAAAGTAACAAACGCCTCAGCATGCTAAACCGTTTAGCAACAACAATAGAGAATTGTATTCTAGTCTGAAATCAGATTAGTACAGAATCTTCTGTGAGTGCGTCCCATTATGCGCCAGTGATTCGCCGGAAAAAGCAAAAATTCATCGCGATAATAATTAGGCAATACCGAGTGTCGTCGTAATAGAGATTGACGATTTAAAAAAATCCTCGCACGATTCACCATTCCGGTGGCCGCCCCGAGTGCACTGTCCAACATATTGCTGACAAATAAGTCGTATGGACTAACTTCAGGACGGCGGTGGCAATCCTGCCAACGCATGAAACGTCAAGTCAGTTCGGCTGATTTTTACGCAATAACTGCCGAGAGAGGAGTTCCAGTGGACAAAAATCAGCATAAATCGCTTATCCCACACATGCAGCGCTATTTGATTACCGGCGCACTAACGATTATTCCAATTTGGGTCACTTGGTTGGTCTTTGACTTTGTCCTAACCCGTTTGTCGAACCTAGGACGCCCCTCGGTCATCGTGCTATCTAAAGCCTTGCAAAGCAATCTCCCCGTACTCGCTCGCTGGTTACTGGAACCATGGTTCCAGTCAGCACTCGCGGTCATCCTGACCATACTTGCACTCTATCTATTAGGATTGGCGGCTACGTTGGTTGTTGGCAAACGACTGATCGCCTTGTTCGAGTCAATCATGGCACGTTTGCCGCTGATACAAACGATCTACGGCGCCACCAAAAAATTATTGTCAGCACTGCAAACCAAACCGGATGGCATACAACGCGTGGTACTCATCGATTTTCCTTCCACGAAGATGAAGGCCATCGGCTTTGTCACCCGTCTCATGCGCGATGAAGCCAGCGGGGAAGAACTTGCCGCTGTTTATGTTCCCACAACGCCCAACCCAACTTCTGGCTACATGGAGATCGTCCCCATAAAACACATTATCTCCACGAACTGGAGCATGGATGAAGCCATGACGTTTATTCTAACAGGTGGCATGGTCGCACCTGATAATATTCACTATTCAGAAAACGCACCTGATCGCCTCGATCACGAGGCGACGCGCTAACCATGCCACACATGCCGTCTATGCGAAGGGGTAGTGTTAGCAACGATTACGCTCCATATCCGTGGGACGTGTGACAGGATAATCGGCTGGCAGTTTAATCCCGTTATTTGATGGCACATTGTGCCCCATGAAAGAAGATAACCCATTAGGATAAATGCTACACGACGACGCAACGCGAGGCATCCCGTCGCCAGATTTAGGAAACCTGCTAGAATTGTCAGGTGGATTAGAGTAAGGATGCATTTCCCGATGGCTTCTGGTAACTTAATATCCATACAATAAGCGCAAGATGCGCAGAAATTAAGTACTATCCTCGATGACACTGTGTGTAACGAACTGCGGACTCTGACATGAAAAAAAAGATCGTTATTGTTGGCAATGGCTTCGCTTCCCTATTTTTGATCCAGTATTTTTTACTGTTGCCGGTGTTTCCATTTTTTGCCTGGGTTCTGCGCCGAATCTATTCACGATATGACATCACGCTGATCGGTAATGGCAAATTCGTTTATTTCCCTGCGATTCCGGAATTTATCACTGGCAGGAAAAACAAGAAAAATATTGTCGTCGATATCAGACCCTTCTTAAACAGGAGAAATATTTCCTACATTGACGATATAGTTACCGATATACAGGATGGTGGCAGAACCGTCGTCACTCACAACGGCACCTTTAAAAACGATGTGTTATTCCTCGGGATCGGCCCGGCTTTCTTGAAAGACGACATACCTGGCACCAAGGAACACACTTTTTCACCGTGTTATGGGCTGGAGGACATGGAAACTTTTGTCGAGAAGCTCAAATCGCTGGATAGTGGCATCCTGTACCTAGGTTTTAAGATCAACAGGAAAGATGGCTTTGTGGCAGGCCGCGCCGGGCAAATGTATGAGTGCGCCTGCCTGCTTGACTTCGCCTTAAAAGAAAGAGGTGTGCGGGATCACTTCGAAATTCACTTTTTCTCGTCAAACATCAGTCCTGGAGAAACCGGCGGCATCACCGATCGACTCCAGGAACGAGGCATAATCCTCGACTATGGTTACGAGCCGGCAAAGTTTGTCGAGGGCGGCATGGTGGATGAAGATGGAAGTTTCCGCAAAGCGGATTTGGTGCTTTATTCACCAGGCATAACCGGATCAGACTTGGTCAAAAATTCTTGTCTACCGGTTTCCGCCGGTGGCCAGATCGATGTGGATAAATACGGGCGCGTAACCGGCTTAAGCCGTGTCTTTGCCGCGGGTGATTGTGCCAACCATGAAAATCCACCGCCCTGGGTACCGCACCAGGCACACATGGCACAACTTCGATCACAGGCGGTTGCCAAAAAAATGGACGCGATACTTTATGGAAAAACGCCGAGCAG
>VAOX01032641.1_pt1 | contig 16805 bp, 20 predicted proteins | sample 3393891 | NCBI WGS metagenome assembly VAOX01 (sample SAMN08290429, study PRJNA428436) | hydrothermal vent metagenome | isolation source: Deep-sea hydrothermal vent chimney | place: Indian Ocean: Southwest Indian Ridge | depth 2822 m m | reverse complement strand
CTTCACCGAACGGGTGAATGGAGGTATTATATAATACACAATATTCTCAACCACTTAGCGCATTATTGCGCGGTCAACTGATTAATTTAGGTTAAAGCGTAGTACCGAGATGGGGCTGGAAAGACCGCTTATAGATGCAAAGTCCAGTATCATAACGCAAGAGGCGAAAAATATTCCGACACAATTAAGAGTTCCTTCCATAGCAAAATCATTGTCAGGCAAATAATTCAGGGTTAAAACTGATCTTTTCAGGCTGAAGACCTTTATCTTATTCGTGCCAGCATTCGTTGATTGTGTGTGAGTTGTGCAAAAACACGGCCACTTATATACCAGTGTAGAAAAAAAGTTTCAGATATAAGTCTCAGGCTGGCTAAAACAGCTGAAGTGTATGTGTCTTCTGCGGCACAGGCGAGCACATTAAAACCAAAACCCTGTGCCATTAACCCTGCACGGGCGAGGTGATATCGACTGGTGATTAAAATGATCGGTGTGTCTTTAATCAGCTTGCTGCTTTTTAGCTGTTTGAGGTTATCAAGTGTGTCGCGGGACATTTCTTCAATATATATGTGTTTTGCCGCTATTTTTTTTGTCTGTAAATAGCTTTTTCCGGATGCTGATTCGCTGATGCTGGACTCACCTGTATAACCGCCGAGTATGTGAATGTCTGTTGCGTTGCCGCTTAGCCTGATTGCCCGATTAAGGCGTGCGAGGTAATCTTTATCGGGCTGGTTGTGGGTGAGTTTTTTGCCGAGTATGATGAGCTGTTCTGTATCGGGTGTTTTACACGATGTTTTAACTGCGGCATAGCATGTGTAAATAAATATAAGCAAAAAGCTTAAACCTGCCGATAACACGATAAGCACGATGGAGAAAAGCAACATCAGGTAGCCATCAATGCCTCTACTTTTCATGTCTGGAAATATGTCTGGGGAACAGCCAGGGTTTTATACAGGATCGGTAGAGTCCCTGTGGATAAAAACCTCTGGAGACTAATGATTTTGCAACCATCAATGTAATATATGTGATATCCCGTACACCGTGAAAGTGACTGGCTCTTGCGTTTTTCGCATAGACTGCGGGTATGGCAATTGCACAGGATTTTATACCCCGTTGTGCGGCTTTTATGAGTATGGCGCTTTCGAAAACAAAGCTGTCGCGTTTGCGGGTGAGCATTTGCAGGTTGTCAAATAACTCAATCGGGTATATACGAAAACCTGACTGGCTGTCTGATATTGGGTATCCCGCGGCCCAGGCCAGCCAGAAGTTGGCGGTGCGGTTGGCATAATAGCGTTTTGCAGGAATGGATGCCCTGTCTGCCAGGCGTGCGCCGATAATAATGTGAGCAGGTTTAAGTCGGGCTTCTGCGAGCAGCTTCGTGATGTCTTCGGGCGCATGCTGTGCGTCGCCATCCAGTGAAATAATGTATTTTATATTGTGTTTGCGAGCGGCCTGAATGCCGGCCCAGAGGCTGGCGGCTTTTCCACTGTTCAGTTTATTTCTGATCAGGGTAATGGGCAAATTTTCGAGTTTTTGTATTGTCTGATCGGTAGAGCCATCATCAATGACAATAACCAGGGGTGAGAACTCCAGGGCACGGGTGGCGATATCGTGAATAGTGGTCTCTTCATTATAGGCTGGAATGATAATGGCAAAGTCGGGGCTGTGACTGTCGTGAGTGGAAGCGTTTTTAATGTCAGTATTTCTTTAATGTTTTATGCAGATAAACAGGGCCTCAGCTCAGCTGAGGCCCTGTAGAATGCTACAGGGTGTTGAGCTGCACTTTAATTGTATTATCCAGGTTCTGAATCCAGCTATTGTAGTTGTTGTGAATTAGCGGGCCTTCATCTTCATCTACGGTATAGTTCAGGTTTCTACTGTTGTCGTACGTAATGCTGTATTTTTCAGTTGTATAGCGAATATTTGCTCTGGCCATGTGCTTTCTTATGTTTAATGTCGCTATTATCTTACCTGGCTCTCTGGCGTTCATGCTCCAGCCAAGGGTGCTACCTGCACGTATAATTGCCTTTTTGACATCTTCCTCAGTAAGGTTGTCGCTGTTTGACATAATGCTTTCGTCATTTACATTATAAACTGCGCCAGTGCGGCACCCGGAAACGGTGGCCAGAAATACACTGAGTAGAATAACGGATAGTATTTTTGCTTTCATATAATTTTCCCTGGTTGTAGCTATATACCACTTTATTTTTGTGGTACATGTAATTTGAATATACAATTATGCATGATTTCCATTAATTATTCATCAGCTGAATGAATTGAAAAATTTCAGCCATCATCTATAGCTGGCCTCAGTCGCCCAGATAAGCTATGCTATGACGCTTTTACAGGGTAGCGGCTACTATAAAGAGGTGGCCTCGGCTAGCGACTTTCAAGATAATGGTCTTTTTCGACCCGTTAGAAAATTTTCGGAGATTGCAACAATGTTTTCAGCAGATATGACGATCCAGGGATATGACGATGAATTGATGCAGGCCATCAATGAAGAAACGCAGCGTCAGGAAGACCATATAGAATTAATCGCCTCTGAAAATTATACCAGCCCTCGTGTGATGCAGGCTCAGGGTTCCTGTCTGACGAATAAATATGCAGAAGGCTACCCCGGCAAACGCTATTACGGCGGCTGTGATTATGTGGACAAGGCTGAACAACTGGCAATAGACCGGGCGAAGCAGCTGTTTTCTGCCGATTATGCCAACGTACAGCCACATTCTGGCTCGCAGGCGAATGCAGCGGTTTATATGGCATTATGTCAGCCAGGCGATACCGTGCTGGGCATGAGCCTTGCCCATGGCGGTCATTTAACCCACGGCTCCAAAGTAAGTTTTTCGGGCAAAATATACAACGCAGTGCAATATGGCCTGAATGCCCAAACCGGTGAAGTTGATTACGAAGAAGTTGCCAGTCTCGCTCGTGAGCATCAGCCTAAAATGATTGTTGCGGGCTTTTCCGCTTATTCAAAAATTATGGACTGGCAGAAGTTTCGTGATATTGCCGATGAAGTCGGTGCTTATCTGTTTGTTGATATGGCGCATGTTGCAGGTCTGGTGGCGGCGGGTATCTACCCTAACCCTGTGCCTGTTGCCGATGTAGTGACTTCAACTACGCATAAAACTTTGCGAGGCCCTCGGGGGGGGCTGATACTGGCGAAGGCTAATGAAGAAATCACAAAAAAATTCAATTCAGCCATTTTTCCGGGCACCCAGGGTGGGCCATTAATGCACGTTATTGCGGCCAAGGCGGTGGCGTTTAAGGAAGCAATGGAGCCTGAGTATATCGATTATCAGAAGCAGGTTGTTAAAAACGCTCAGGCGATGGCAAAGGTCTTTATGGATCGGGGCTACGATGTGGTGTCTAATGGTACGGAAAATCATCTGTTTCTGGTGAGTTTTATAAAAGCAGGGCTGACGGGTAAAGAGGTTGAGGCCGCACTGGGTAAAGCGCACATTACAGTGAATAAAAATGCCGTGCCTGATGATCCGCAGTCGCCATTTGTTACTTCAGGTATTCGTGTGGGAACCCCTGCATTAACTACCCGCGGGTTTAATGAGCAGGAATCGGCGGATCTGGCAGGGTGGATGTGTGATGTGACTGCAAATATGGACGATGATGCACTCATTCAGGGCATTCAGGATAAAGTTTCTGAAATTTGTGCCAGACTCCCCGTTTATAAGTAATTATCTGTCATCTGTCGGTTGCCGTTAGTTGAAAATGTTGCAAGCTGAATGTGACGGATGATCAGTCATTAATGATTAAAGATATTAACCTATGCATTGTCCTTTTTGTAGAGCGCCAGAAACCCGTGTTGTAGATTCTCGTCTGGGTGGGGATGGTGCTCAGGTGCGCCGGCGGCGTGAGTGTGTGGAGTGCAATGAGCGCTTTACCACCTATGAAACAGCTGAACTGAGTATGCCTAAAATTGTTAAGCAGGATGGCTCACGACAAACCTTTGATGAGAACAAGCTGCGCTCAGGCTTTACCAAAGCACTGGAGAAGCGCCCGGTGAGTGTTGAAAAAATTGAAGCAAGCATCGGTCATATAAAGCATATTTTACTGTCTCTTGGAGAGCGTGAAGTGGATGCGAGGCGTGTTGGCGACTGGGTGATGGAAGAGTTACAGGCACTGGATCATGTGGCCTATATTCGTTTTGCCTCTGTTTATCTGAGCTTTGAAGATGTTGATGCCTTTCGTAAGACCATTGAAAAACTTGAGCAGCAGTAGTCATAAATAAGCCATAAACACTATCTGTTGCGGGTTTCTGTCGCCAGAATAAATTGCATGTGCTATCTATCCCAGATTTTCTCAGGCTCAGATCTTATCAGGTTTGATTTTCAGGGCGTTGTGGGTGACTAATAACAGAAAGGCCGACAGACTATATAGATGAATCAGAATTTATCCGATCAAGCTCATACTAATGACCGAATATGGATGGCTCGGGCAATTCAGTTAGCTGAAAAAGGGCTTTATACAACACAGCCCAACCCACGAGTGGGCTGTGTTATTGTATCGCCCGATCATCAGTGTGTGGGGGAGGGTTTTCATCAGCTTGCTGGTGGCCCTCATGCTGAAGTCCATGCACTCCAGCAGGCCGCAGATAATGCACGAGGAGCCACCGTCTATGTGACCCTGGAACCGTGCAGTCATCAGGGTAAAACGCCGCCCTGCGCTAATACGCTAATTGAGGCGGGGGTGAGTCGTGTTGTCTGCGCCATGCAGGATCCTAATCCACTGGTTTCTGGCGAGGGGATTAAAAAACTTCAACAGGCGGGTATCCAGGTTGAAAGTGGATTGTTACAGGCTGAGGCAGAAGCGTTAAACCCGGGCTTTATTAAGCGCATGAAGACCGGACGGCCATATGTGCGTGTTAAACTCGCAATGAGCCTCGATGGGCGTACGGCAATGGCCAGTGGCGAGAGCCGCTGGATAACCAGTGAGGCCGCCAGGGCCGATGTGCAGAAGTTTCGGGCAAGGAGTTCTGTGGTGTTAACCGGTAGCGGTACGGTACTGGCAGATAACCCTTCAATGAATGTACGGGTGAGTGGTGCTGATCTGGGCATCGCCGTTGAACCACATCAGCCATTGCGAGCGATTGTTGATGGTGATCTAACAGTACTACCCGGCAGCAATATTTTTCAGTTAACGGGGAGCCAGGCTGCTCAGGTTGTTGTTTTTAGTCATAAAAATCTCAGCGCAGATGATTTACAGACCGCTGGTTTTCATAATATTCAGCTGTTTGATCCGGGTGAATGTTCGGGGAAAATAGATTTGGCCGCAGTGATGCAATGGCTGGGAGAGCAGCAGGCAAATGAAATTCATGTAGAGGCAGGCAGTACTTTATGTGGTGCGTTGTTAGATCAGGGGCTGGTGGATGAGCTGGTCATTTATATGGCAGCGCATATTATGGGAGATTCAGCCAGAGGGCTGTTTCATTTACCGAATTTAAACAGTATGTCCGAGCGTATCAACCTTGAAATTAAGGAAATACGTCCAATAGGTAAGGACTGGCGTATAACCGCTGTGCCCGTTTGACCTGACAGGTTATATACGTAATTAAGAATGAGAAGTGAGTGAATTATGTCCACAATAGTCGTGGTCACTAAAAATGGCAAAGCATGTATTGCCGCAGATAGCTTAACTACCTTTGGGGATTTGCGCATGGGCTCTGCCTATGACAGCGCCTATGATAAAATACAGGGGTATAAAGGGGGGCATTTTGGTATTGTTGGCAGTGCGGCGCATGCACTGGTGATGGAGTCTGTGTTACTGGATAATAAAATTGAAATCGATTTTAGCTCACGTATGGGGATTTTTGAAACATTCCGTATGCTGCACCCGGTGCTAAAAGAGCATTATTTTCTTAATGCCAAAGACGAGGAAGATGATCCCTACGAGGCCACTCATATAGACGCGTTAATCTGTAACGCCAGTGGTATTTTTGGCGTGTACTCATTGCGCGAAGTGAGTGAATACCATAAGTTCTGGGCCATCGGCTCAGGCTCTGAGTTTGCGCTGGGAGCGATGCATGCACTTTATGAGCGCCTGGACACTGTTGAAGAAATTGCACGTGCGGCAGTTGAAGCGGGCTGTGAGTTTAATAGTTCCTCGGCATTGCCGATGAGCATTAAAAGTGTCGATCTGGTTAAGGTTGAAAGTTAGCATAAAATGTTTACTGGAATAATAGAATCAGTGGGTGAGATTGAGTCAGTTGAAGACAGGGGAGGGGATGCGCGTTTTTGCATTAAAACCGGCAAAATGGAACTGTCTGATGTGCAGCTCGGCGATAGCATTGCGATGAATGGGGTTTGCCTGACGGTAATAGAGTTGCGTGCAGATGCTTACTCTGCCGATGTTTCAGGAGAAACGCTATCACTCACCTCTTTGCGCCAGTTAAAAGCCGGCAGTGCGGTGAATCTTGAAAAAGCGCTAACATTAAATACTCGTCTGGGTGGACATATTGTGAGTGGTCATGTGGATGGCCTGGGCCGGATAATAGATCGATACGATGATGCCCGCTCAGTACGCTTTGTAGTAGAAGCGCCGCGCTCTCTTGCCAGATATATCGCCGTTAAGGGCTCCATTACAGTTGATGGTGTGAGCCTCACGGTGAATAAGGTTAATGGTTGCCAGTTTGAATTAAATATAGTGCCGCATACATTACAGGAAACAATTATGCAGGGTTATCGGCCGGGCTCCCAGGTCAATCTGGAAGTCGATCTGATAGCGCGTCATCTTGAGCGGCTGATGCTCGGAGCCAGTGCTGCAAATCGGGCCGCAGAGGACACCGCAGAGGCTGCGACTCAATTGAACGAATCATTTCTCGCTGAGAATGGTTTTTTAAAATAAGCGAATTTTAGAATATAAATCTTATGCAACTGAACAATATAGAAGAAATTATAGAAGATATTAAACAGGGTAAAATGGTCGTTATTATGGATGATGAAGATCGTGAAAATGAAGGCGATCTGTTGATGGCAGCATCCGCTGTTACCTCTGAAGATATCAATTTTATGGCACGTTTTGGCCGCGGTTTGATTTGTCTTACATTAAATGAGGCCCGTTGCCGACAGTTGAGATTGCCGCAGATGGTGGATTCAACGGACGATATGCATGGTACGAATTTTACCGTGAGTATTGAAGCCGCAGAAGGTGTAACCACCGGAATTTCTGCCGCCGATAGAGCGATTACGGTACAGGCAGCGGTAGCCGAGGGTGCGGCTGCGCAGGATATTGTACAGCCCGGGCATATTTTTCCATTAAAAGCACAGCGTGGCGGTGTACTCAACCGGGCAGGTCACACCGAAGCGGGTTGTGATCTGGCTCGTCTTGCGGGTTTTGAGCCAGCGGCCGTTATTGTTGAGATATTAAATGATGATGGCAGTATGGCTCGCCGCCCGGATCTGGAAAAATTTGCCAGAGAGCATCAGCTTAAAATTGGCACAATAGAAGACCTGATTCGTTATCGTATTCAAAATGAGAAAACCGTTGAGCGAGTTGCAGAAAGTGACTTTCCAAATGAGTTTGGGCATTTTCGTTTATATGCTTATCAGGATGAAATTGGTAACGACCTTCATCTGGCGCTGGTTCATGGCAAAGTTGATCCCGCGAAGCCAGTGCGTGTGCGTGTTCACATGGAAAATACCCTGTGTGATGTGTTGGCGTCCAGTAAAAAATGTGGCTGGCCATTGCGCGATGCGATGGAAGAAATCGTTAAAGCCGAAGAGCCCGGGGTTATCGTGATACTTCGAGAACCGGAGTCGGCCAGACAAATTATGCAATGGATGCTGGATCACAAAGAACCTGAAAAAAGCAGTAATGACTCACCGGAGGAGTTGCGAACCCACGGTATAGGTGCGCAGATTTTAATGGATTTAAATGTGCATAAAATGCGACTGATGTCGGCCCCTAAACGGATTCATGGTCTGGCCGGGTTTGGCCTGGAGGTTGTTGATTATGTTTGCGGTGAAGAATAGTTAATATTTCAGTTATTATTAATAAAAAGAGAAAAGCAATGTCAGAAATAACCACATTAGAAGGTGAGCTGCAATACACAGAAGGTAGCTTCGCTATCGTTAGTGCTCGCTTTAACAGTTTTATTGTAGACAGTCTGGAGTCGGGTGCACTGGATGCACTAAAGCGTCATGGAGTACCCGAAATCAGCATAACGCTGGTGAAAGTTCCCGGTGCCTGTGAAATGCCACTGGCTATTCAGCAACTGGCGCAAAGCGCTAAATACGATGCCATCATAGGGTTAGGCGCAGTGATACGAGGTTCAACACCGCATTTTGACTTTGTAGCGGGTGAGGCATCAAAAGGCATGGCCAATGTTGCACTGGATCACGGTATTCCGGTTATAAATGGCGTATTAACGACGAATACCATTGAGCAGGCGATAGAGCGTGCGGGAACCAAGGCGGGTAATAAAGGTGCAGAAGCCGCGATAAGTGCCATTGAAATGGTTAATTTGTTGAGGAAAATGGGATAAGCATGTCGGTATCGATTGCAAAGGCACGTAGTAACGCCCGTAAAAAAGCTGCACAGGCATTATATCAGTGGCATATGTCAGGTAATGACCTTGTTGAAATTGAAACTCAGTTTCATCAGGAACAGAACATGGAAAAAGTTGATGTCGATTTTTTCCATAAGCTGTTGCACAATGTTCCGGCAGAGGTTGGCGCGCTGGATGAACTAATCTCGCAGTATAGTGATCGAAAAGCCGCTGAGTTAGATCCGGTTGAACAGGCCATACTAAGGCTCTCCTGCTATGAGCTTAAAGCCTGCATTGATGTGCCTTATAAAGTGGTGATTAGTGAATCGATTACGCTGGCAAAAATGTTTGGTTCAGATAAAAGTCATGCCTTTGTTAATGGCGTTTTAGATAAGCTGGCTAAAGAATTACGTAAAGTTGAGATTGCGGGTAAGTAAGTATGGGTTTTATATTTTCATATGCATTGCTCGTTCCCATGCTCTGCGTGGGAACACATAGTGGTTGATATTAAAACCTCTTATGTCTTCACTCTGTGTCAAGGTAGTTGTTAATAAATATTGTACTGGATAAGCTGTATGTTCGAACGCTGTTTGTCAGGGTGCCCACTCGACCTTTTGATTATACTGAATAAAATAACTAATTACGGATTTTTTTCCGGTTTGGTGTATACACCCATTCGGTATGGGTGTGGTGTTAAAATTTTAAGATTTGCGCACAACGGAGGTGGGGCTTCAGCCCCGCATAATACAGCCGTGGCTAAAGCCACGGTTCTATATGACAACCAGGGTATTCTGACACACAGGGTATATGACCAGAAAAAAATCTGCTTACTCAACAGAATTTAAAAACGGGGCTGATGCATATTCTGGCCAATTCGAGTTACACCTGCAAAGATTGTCGAGTGTTTTCAATCATTTCCTGGTTTTCTTCAATTTCAATAACATTGACTTCGGTATCCATGCCCAGTCGGGTAAATGCAGATACGCTTGCCCAGTCTATTTCATTCTGCGTATGCCCGCCCTGTAATAATGATATCTGCACCAGGTCTACCAGGTTTACACCGCCGTTATGGCTATAGCTAAAGTTATTAGCTTCTCTCACAACTTCGGTCATGGCATCACCAAAATTCCATGTTTCGAGTATCAGTTCACCCACCGGGGCCTGCAATTCTTTAATAATATTCCCCAGTGCTTCGCCGTCATTAATCAGTTCCTCATCATCCTCCGCCAGTACCAGAATGGGCAATGCACCAATATTATGAATTAACCCCGCGAGTAATGCCTGTTCCGGGTTTATGCCCGGGACGGTAGTGGCCAGCATTCGACAAATTGCGGCAACTTCTACCGAGGTGTTCCAGCTACGCCGGAAGTGTTCGTCCAGAACGTCGGATGTGGCCTGATAAATCTGTTTCATGGCAAGGCTCACCACCAGGTCACGCACCATGCGAATGCCCAGGCGAGTAACGGCCATCTGTAAGTCTTCTATAGGATTACGGCTTCGGTAGAGTGGACTATTGGAAACCTGTATCAGGCGTGCAGAGAGCGAAGCATCCTGGGTGAGAATTTCCGCTATTTGTTGAGCAGAGGCACTTTCTCCTTCTATGGCTTCACGAATTTTAATAGCAACCTCTGGCAGAGTCGGCAGTATTAACTGATCTGATTCTACCGCAATTTTAAGTTCACTGAAGAACTGGTCGGCTTTTTCGGTCATGGTATGTTCGCTATTCTAAAATTGTGTAAGATCTGAGCGCAGGCTGGTGTGTCTGTAGTCATAAGTATAGATGCTATTTGAACAATGCAGTGGTTTCATCAAATATTAGTTTGTTTTCTTCTATATCCAGTACGCTTGTTTGTGTGTCAATGTGCAATTGGTCAAATGCCGCAATGCTGGACCAGTCATCGGGGCAATCCAGGCCGGTATAGATGCTGCCTTCAATAAGCGCGACCTGTATTAGATCGACATAATCTGCTTTACCACTGTGCTTGCGCTCAAAGTGGTAGCCCTCGCTGGCGACATCGATCATATATTCGGGGAAGTGCCAGTCTCGAAAAATATATGCGCCAACATCTCCCTGCATTTTTTTTATAACTTTATAGAGTGCATTCGGGTTGTCGAAAAGCTCGTCATCATCTTCTGCCATTAAAATTATCGGTAGTGCACCAATGTTATGAATGAGCCCCGCAAGCATTGCCTGCTCTGTATCAAGGTGTTCAATCTTGCTGGCGAGTAATCGTGCGATAGCTGCGGTTTTGATACTGGATAACCACAGTTCACGAAAACGCTCGGCTATCACATCGTTGCTGGCATGATAGAGCTGTTTCATGGACAGGCTCATTATCAGATTTCGCACCAGTTTAAGCCCAAGCCGAGTGATTGCCATATGTATATTATCGGTACTGTGCCTTGTGCGGTATAGTGAGCTGTTGGCGATTTGCAGGAGGCGTACCGACATTGCGGGATCCTGGCAAATCACGGCTGCAATTTTATCGGCTGAGGTATCTTCTTTCTCACACTCTGCTTTAATTTTTAGCGCAACATCCGGTAGTGAAGGCAGCAATAATTTTTCGGTGGCTACCGCATCTTTGACTTCAGTCAGGAAGCGATTTATTTTCTCCTGCATGGGTATAGTATCCTGTTTATTATATATTCATTAAACTGCTTCGGGTTTCGTTGATCTGTTGTTGCATTTCATCATTTAACTCATGCTCAGATGGGTCGAGGTTTAACTTGCTTATAGCGGGTATGTCTGACCAGTCATCGCCTGTTTCAGCGGGTGCATGGGTTGAATATAGCAGCGCGGCCTGCACAATGTCGACATAATCAATGTCGCGCTTCTGCGTTCTATAAAAATTACTCCACTGACATGTAACATCAATAAGTGTTTGTGGGAAATTCCAGAAATTAAGTATTTTTTCTCCCAGTGGCCCCTGAATTTCACGGCAGATGTCTGTTAAACTTTCATTGCCTGTAAACAGCGAGGGTTGTCTACTGGTTAGTTCAATGATGGGCAATGCACCTATATTGTGTATCAGGCCCGCGAGTATTGCCTGCTCAGGACTTAGCTCACTATGTGCGTTGGCAAGTACTCGGCATCCGGCTGCGGTATCAATACTGGTTTGCCAGATTTTTCTAAATTGTGTTTCTACCTCTTTATTTCGGCTCTTAAAAGCCTGTTTTATGGCAAGCATAATGACAAGGTCTTTTACAATTCGAATACCCAGACGAGTTACTGCCATTTGAAGATTATCAATCTCACTGCGTGCTCGATAAAGCGGACTGTTTGCCAGTTGCAGTAAACGCGCAGATAGCGAAGTGTCCTGAATCAGCAGGTCGGCTATATCTGCCGCAGAGTGCTCGCCTTTTTCAACGGACTGGCGAATCTGGAGTGCTACCTCCGGTAAGGTTGGGAGCTTTATCTGATCCGTTTCGAGCGCTTTACACAGGTGCTGTAATACCTGTTGTGCCTGTTTACTCATAAAATATTATCCCAGGTTCATCAGTTGAATGCCTCAAAGTGTGTTTCTGAGCGTGTGTTTAGCGTAGTGAGAAAGTGAGTGAATGGCTCAGTTATTCGCAAGTTTTCTGACATAGCTAAACGTGTTCTCAGATGTGCAATTTGAGATGTCGTGTCATCATCGGAATGGGTGAATAACACGATCATAGAATATTCAATACTCTCAATAACTTACCGAACTATGTGTGTTCAACTGATGAACTCGGGACTATGACATCTTTCAGGTCTTTTCAGGAGTGTAGTCAATAATTACAGATTAATCAGTCAGGTATCTGGTGAATTGTTGAGCAGTGAGCTGAGATTAACCTGGGTTGAAGGAAGGATCTAAACTATACTTCTCTGTAGTGCACTATAGATTAATCCGAACGGAGAAGTTGTCCCTGAATATGTCCGATTCCCGACTTAAAATCCTCACCTATAATATTCATAAAGGCTTTAGTGCGACTAACCGACATTTTGTTCTGCATGGCATTAAAGATTCACTGCGAAAAGAAGATGCTGATATCGTGTTTTTGCAGGAAATACACGGTGAGCATCATCAACACTCTGAAAACGTAGCTAGCTGGCCGGAAAACAGTCAGTTTGAATTTCTTGCTGATGAAATCTGGCCGCATCATGCCTATGGCAAAAATGCTATTTACAATAAAGGCCATCATGGCAACGTGATTCTGAGCAAATACGCTTTTATCGACTGGGAAAACATTAATGTATCGGCAATGAAGCGTGCTAGTCGAAGTTTATTGCATGGTACTCTTGATCTTTCGCCAGCTTTTCCCAGGCTGCATGTGATTTGTGTACACCTGGGGCTGTTTGAGCATGAGCGTGCGCGTCAGATAACGCAACTGGTGAAGCGTCTGGATAGTTATGTTCCTCACGATGAGCCGCTGATAATTGCCGGAGATTTTAATGACTGGCGAGGCCGAGCTGAACATTCTCTAAGTAGTCAGCCAGGGCTTCGAGAGGTTTTTAAGCACCAGCATGGAAAACATGTCAGAAGTTTTCCTTCATGGTTACCCATGTTACCCATGGACAGAATATATAGCAGGGGCGTGGAGGTTATCAGAGGGTATTCGCTCAAGGGGGTGCCATGGCAACGATTGTCTGACCATTTGCCGCTGGTGGCAGAGTTCAGACTTTAAGAGTGTCTCCTCTCTTTTCAATATTTGAGGTTTATGTTAATGTTAGTCAGGGAAATTAAAAAAATCCAGATTAATCAACAGATTAACAGCATTATTGGCATAGGTGTCCTGTCCTGTATATCAGAGTACCCTGGTTGGCATATGGAGCCGTGGCTTTAGCCACGGCTGTATTTTGCTTATGATCTGTGATTTTATAAAAACGCCTTTTAATAGAATATAACCAAAGCATTATAGTTTAATTTACAGGCATTGGAGTATATGCCTGAAACTGCGTAATTACTCCTTTTCCTCAATGCTGTAGGGTAGTGATTTAACCGATATGTGAGGGCCATCTTCATTGTGTAGCTGCAATGTTCCCGCTTCGGCATCGGCAATGTTAATAACTGCCAGTGCCGAGTAGCCACCTTCAGGGTTTATTTGCGCATTGACTATCACCCCCGGACCCTGGCCCGATGTGGACGTTTTACTAAAGAGTTTCTCGCCAGGACTTACTTTGTCACTGGTTTCGATATGTATATGGAACATGCGGCGCTTGAGTTTGCCCAGGTACTGCATACGAGCGACAACTTCCTGACCGGTGTAGCAGCCTTTTTGAAAACTCACACCGTTGATAACCTGCATGTTGGTCATCTGTGGCACGAAAGATTCTGAGGTTTCAGGATATATGGTGGGTATACCTGCGAGGATATCCAGACCTTCCCAGCAACTCGCGCCCACGGGTGCCGCATTCACATCCAGTTGATTCCAGAGTGTTTTCATTTCTTCAAGTTCACCATAAATTTCATACCGGTGAAGTGTGCCCGGACATTTTATGATGGTGTAACCATCTGCACGGCTCATATCATCTGCCTCTGCTGGCAAGGTGGAAATGATGCTGGCAAGTTGCTTATTGGCTTCAGGGCCTGATACGCCGAAGTGAACCAGCGCATTGCTGGCATCTCGCATACTCACTTTTGACATAAGAACGAACATATTAATGCGCTTTAATGTGGTTTCAAGCTGTGATTGAGGCAGGCGTAAATAAAAGCTTCCATCGCGCTTAAATACCCTGAAATTAGCCAGCATACGACCCTTGTGTGTGCAGTACGCGCTAAGTTGGCTGTGCTGCTCGTTGACATCCCGAATATCGTTGGTTAGCTGCCCCTGGAGAAAATCCGCAGCATCTTCGCCATCAACTGAAATAAGTCCATGGTGGCTCAAATCACACATTGTGAGGCCGCTGTGGATGACACGCTGCTCGCGTTGCGGGTTACCAAAACTGATAACCTCATTGTGTTCAATTTCTGCGCCGGCGCTGTTTAAAAAATCTAACCATTCTGGTTTCATGGCGTTACCTGTCTTAGTTTGAACTATGAATGTGTGTGGTGGTCACTATCAATAACGAGTGTAATACTGTTGCTATACTACTTTGAATTAATTATGCCTGTAAAGTTGCATTAATACACTACACCAGACATAAGGGCTTTAGGGCAACGCTATTAATAAACTGAAATTCTGTTGTATGGCAAGCGGATTTAGCGGCTAGTCTGGCTCTGTGTGAGGTCTTCCTGAACCCATTATGGATTATTTGGTGGCTAAATACGCATTTATTATCTAAGATCACTGGATAGCTAACAAGTATAGTAGTGAACGGGCTGGATAATGTTATCCTTTCTTGCATGTGCTGATTTTAATGTGCTGATAGTCACTATGCTGTAAAATGATAACGTACAATAAAACTAGAAGGAAAATTCATGGCAGCGTTAGATAGCAGACCCTTTTTTCTCAACTTGCTTAAAATTAAGCTTCCGGTAACCGGCTATATTTCTATATTGCACCGAATCAGTGGGCTGCTGCTGTTTCTGGCGATTCCTCTGTCGGTTTACCTGCTTGATCTGTCGCTGCAAAGCCCGGCTGGTTTTAATCAGGCGGTAGAAATACTAAGCTCTCCTCTGCTACAGCTGGTTTCTCTTATTCTTTTATGGTCGATTGTACACCACCTGATTGCGGGTATTCGTTTCTTACTCACAGACTTTGATATCGGCCTGGAAAAATCTCAGGCGATACGCAATGCATGGATTGTGTTTGTTACTGAAGCCCTGGTCTTCATACTGCTCGCAATGGAGGTGTTTTTATGAGTTCTCCCGGATTGCAGGGCCTGAGGCCCTGGATGATCCAGCGGGTCAGTGCGGTTTATATTGCCTTATATATTTTTTATCTGGCCATTGTGGTTACAGTTGATAGCCCGCTTAACCCCAGTGACTGGGCGCACTGGGTAGCCACAGCGTATAATAATATTGCAATGGGTCTGTTTTTAATTGCGCTGCTCTGGCATGCCTGGATTGGTGTGCGGGATATCATACTGGATTATGTGCCAAATGTTGTGGCTCGTCTGCTGGCACTCATGCTGGTGGGGGGCACACTGGCTGGCAGTGGCCTGTGGGGAGTAAAAGCATTATTTATGGTGGCAACTCAATGAATAGCGATTCTATGAATAAAAATGCAAAGCGTATTGATGAAATACCGAGAAGACGATTTGATGCCCTGATTATTGGTGCAGGTGGCGGGGGCTTGCGAGCGGCATTGCAACTGGCGGAAGCGGATGCTTCAGTGGCGGTTGTCTCCAAGGTATTTCCAACCCGCTCGCATACCGTGGCGGCGCAGGGCGGTATGAATGCAGCACTGGCCAATGTGCTACCCGATAACTGGCACTGGCACATGTTTGACACAGTAAAGGGCAGTGATTATCTGGGGGATCAGGATGCGATAGAATATATGTGCAGGGCAGCACCCAAAGCGGTATATGAGATGGAGCACTTCGGGGTGCCTTTTTCGCGCCTCGATAATGGCAAAATTTATCAACGCCCCTTTGGAGGTCAGTCGCAGAATTTTGGTGGTGAGCAGGCGGCCAGAACCTGCGCCGCTGCGGATCGAACCGGTCATGCAATTTTACACAGTTTATACCAGCAAAATATTCGTGCCAAAACCCATTTTTTTGATGAATATTTTGCCGTGGATTTATTGAAAGACGAGCAGGGTAATATACTGGGTGCCTTTGTTTTTGATATTCACAGCGGTGAGGAACTCATTATAGAGGCAAAAACAACCCTGCTGGCGACCGGCGGTGCAGGGCAACTTTATCGTACCACCACCAATGCATTAATAAACACAGGCGATGGAATGGGGATGGCGTTGCGAGCGGGTGTGCCATTACAGGACATGGAGTTTTTCCAGTTTCACCCAACGGGTATCGCAGGGCGGGGGATGTTAATTACGGAAGGGGCCAGAGGAGAAGGCGGCTATCTGGTGAATGAACATGGCGAGCGATTTATGGAACGCTACGCGCCTTCTGCAAAAGACCTGGCTTCGCGCGATGTGGTGAGCCGGTCTATTTACACCGAGGTTAAAGAGGGTAGAGGCTGTGGTCCCAATAAAGATCATGTGCTGTTAAAGCTCGATCATCTGCCAGAAGATGTTCTTCAGTCCAGGCTTCCCGGTATTCGCCAGACCAGCATAACCTTTCTGGGAATTGACCCGGCGGATCAGGCTATACCAGTGTACCCTACAGCGCATTACACGATGGGAGGAATTCCAACGGATCGGCATGGTCAGGTGGTTGTACCGGTTAAAGACACACCTGAAGAACCGGTTATGGGGCTGTATGCGGCGGGAG
>VAOX01014800.1_pt1 | contig 16805 bp, 13 predicted proteins | sample 3393891 | NCBI WGS metagenome assembly VAOX01 (sample SAMN08290429, study PRJNA428436) | hydrothermal vent metagenome | isolation source: Deep-sea hydrothermal vent chimney | place: Indian Ocean: Southwest Indian Ridge | depth 2822 m m | reverse complement strand
TCCAGTAAGGCCGGGTGACGCTTCCGAGTCAGTAAAACCAGTTCTGAAAATTGTTGGCATTCTTTTCTTTTGTGTAATATTTTGATGCAATCTGCCAAACAATCCAAGTAGATTGAAGCGGGTACCTGGTTTTTCCCCAGAACCCGATGATGAATGGTTTTCATCTCCAGACGAAACCCACTCATCTTCTGTAATGATGCAATCCAATGGCGAACTGCATCAAAATGATCGGACATTTCCTGGTTTGATGGGTTTTTTAGGTGCAATCGTACTGGAAATACGGCCATGTCATCGAAGAGACTGCCGAGAATGATGCCTCTGTCCCAGAGTCGTTGAAGTTGTTTTTGCAAATCTTTGGGATGAGTCCAGGGCATAAACTAAAGATTATGTCTCAAAACTTTGCGGGTCTGCAACACGCATCTTGGCTTTTTCTTCCCTGTACGCTTCGATGCTCAGGTTCCGTATTTTTGAAGCGCGTCCCGCTTCGTTATGCACAAAACCCACACTGGAAACATAGGGTTCAATAATATGGATTTTTTGCAGTGGTGTCACAATGAGCAATTGCAGATTTAATTGCTCAAATAATTTTAAACCATATTCTGCTGATTCATCAGAACCCCGTCCAAAGGCCTCATCAATGACCACAAACCGGAAGGTGCGCGAACGCACCGCGCCCCACTCGAGACCGAATTGATAGGCCAGACTGGCCGCCAAAATCGTATAGGCCAGTTTTTCTTTCTGTCCACCGGATTTTCCAGCCGAATCCGAGTAATGTTCGTATTCCTTGTTGTCTTCTCGCCAGCGTTCTGAGGCGGCAAAGGTAAACCAGTTACGGACATCACAAACCTTGCTCGTCCAACGTTTGTCATGATCACTCAAACCTTCACGCCCTCGAAAGCGTTCTATGATTTGTTTTACCTGTAAGAATTTGGATTCAGAATATTGTTCATCTTCAGAACCCGTCAAACTGCCTTCCGTACAGGTCCGCAGTTCTGTTTGAAAATCACGAATTTCCATGTCCTGTGTGATTTGCGTCTCCAGTAGAATATACCGACCTGAATTGTAGTCGATGCGGGTCAGTGATGTGTTGATTTTTTCAATGCGTTCTTTGATCGTTTCTCGCTCACGATTCAGCTGGGACTGAAAGTTTGCGACTTCGCGAATGGTGTTTTCATTGAGCAATGCCTTAAAACGAGATTCAAAATGCGGCAGGCCACTGGCTTGCAGTTCCTCCAGCATTTGTCGATATTCCCCTGCACTCTCAATTGCAGCATCTGCTTCCTGGGTCTCCAGTGGGTATTCTTTAATATAGTCTGACATGGCTTTGATGATACGATCCCGCAGACGATTCATTTTTTGATGCTCGGTGTCAATTTTTTCCTGAAGCCATTTCCGTAAAACCTGCTCCCGATGATCGCAGGATTCAATGCTCAGCCTGTGTTCCCCCAATGCTTGCTGAGCAAATCCATCCAAGGCTTCAAACCAGGCTTCACAGGCTTGACTTTCGGGGCTTGAAATGAAGGCATGGGTTTGTTGGTGCAGTGATTCCGCATCTTGTTTTTTCTGCTCTGTTTTGGATCGTGTATCTTTCGCAAGATCTAATTTTTTATCCGTTTCCTGCCGTTTCTGTTCCAGTGTTTGTAATTGCTGCGTGAGGATTTTAAGCAAGTTGGATGCGGATTCCAATTGTTGTTGTTCGTCTCTGAGTCCTTCAATATTCAAGACCAGTGTTTGCCAGTCCAAGTCCTGAAAATCCCGGTATTCTTCCAGCTTAGTAAGCGTGATCAAAACTTTTTCCAGTACCTTGGACTGTTTTTGCTGCTGGGCAAGTTGTGCTGCTAAATCAGCGAGTTGAGACTGTCGGTGTTTTGCTTGTGTTTCAAGTGCAAGAACCTTCTCTTTATTGTTCCAACCCAGTACATAACGACTGCGATCATTGATGGCGTGGCGATCATCTTTTTCGTGGCGCTCGCCGCTGCTTTTGATGAGGCCTTTGCAGGTAAGCGCACGTTTTTCCCGACGAAATTTTTCGATCGTCTCACAGCAGGCAAAATCGAAACGTCGTGCAATTTCATATTCCAGCCAGGAATAAAATTCAGAATCTGGCTTGATCGCTAATTTGTGAACCAGAGAGTCCGGATGCAATGAGGGTTGCTGCTGACTCCGTAATGCTCGAACGCGATAATAAACCAGACGCCCGCGCAGATGTGTTTTGTCCACCCAGGCAGAAACCTTGTTGTAGTCTTGATCGGGGACCAATAAAGATAAACCAAAATTTCTCAACAGACGTTCAATCGCGCCTTGCCAGTCCTTGTCTTCTTCCCTCACCTGAATCAATTCACCTACAAAGGGGAGCGCTTCTTCATCAAGCGCCAGTGCAGCACATAAGGCAGTGCGAATGTTGATTTGTTTCTGATCAATGTTACTGCGCCGGGATTTTAAACTGCTAATTTCATTTTGCAGGACATCGTGCTCCTCTTTTTTGCTGCGAAAATCAAAGGTCAGATCCTGAAGAACCTTGTCCAGATCCGCCTGGCTTTCTTTGAACTGCTGATTTTCCGCCTGAAGTTTGATTTGCTGCTGGATAAAATCCGCTTCTGATGCTGCCGGCAGGACATCCAGGGGTTTCAGTAATTCAGCATAGCGTGTTGCTTTTTGTCGGCGTTGCGCCAGGGTCTGATTTTTTTGTGCGATGTTTTGTTTGATACGCTCGATGCGATCTCCACCGTTTTCCGCAATCTGTTGTTGTAGCTCGGTTTCCTCTGTGCGTTGCTGCTGAAGCGTTTCACTCAAGCGCGTCACTCTGTTGTCCTGTTTTTCCTGCTCTACATTGAGTCGCTCAATACGTTCCGTTAACAAAACAAGCTTTTTCCCTGAAAAATAGGGTTTGAGGGCATCACGACATTTCCGTAGTGTGATAAGCCCCTCCGTTTGCTGCTGGTGCTTATCGCAGTCTTCAATGAGTGGACGCAGCAGGTTGATTTGTTGCCGCGCTTTCAAGACCGCTTCATGTGCGCGATGAAGATCATCGAAATGTTCGATCAAGGCCTTGATCCGTGATCCGCTGTCAAAAGGTTCCAGCATATGACCCCGTACAAATTCCGTCAGGTTCCCCACAGACTTCATGGAAACCGTTTGGTGAAAAAGATCCAGTGCCTGTTCATTTTCAATACCGAATCGCCGTCGAAACCAGGCGCTGTACGGGGGGAAGCGATCCATCACTTCGATATTATCTTTGCGCAATCTTTGACGAAGGGTTTTAATTTCACGCCCGAATTGAGCAAAGTCACGACTGATATCCAACTCCCGCTCGACACAGACAAAAAAACGCTCTGGCTGACCTTGCAAGGCTTTCATCCAGAAGACTTGTGCCAGGGTAATGGTCTGACCATAACCCTGATTATGGAACACGCCTAAGATAACGGAATAGCTGTTAGGATCACGCAGGGCCACGGGCTTGGATTTCGCCGAATGATCATTACGCTCTGATTTGTAATAACCCAGTACGTAGGATCTTAGCGAACGCTCCTTGTGGTTAGCACCCGCTGCTTTATTATAGGCAACACGATGAGCAGGTACCAGTAAGGTGGTCACCGCATCCACCAGGGTTGATTTTCCCGAACCGATATCCCCAGTCAACAAACTATTTTTACATTCAGGGTTCATCGACCACACGCGCTGGTCAAAGGTCCCCCAGTTAAAGACTTGCAAACACTTAAGCCGAAAGCCGGACAAGGTATCATCATTTACAAAATTCAGCGCCATATTTTGTATTGGATCGCGATTATTCATCATTTTTCTCAATCAATTGCTGTTGATAGTCTTCCAGTTTTTGGTCGAAATCTGCCAACCATTGTGCATCGACAAAGGCTTTGAGTATGCGGCGCACTTCATAGTGGGGCGTTTGTCCTGAGGTATTTTGTTTCAATCGCCGCAAAAAACCCAAGTCAATCACTTTATTAATATGCCGATCCATCTGATCGACTAATTTTGCCTCATTACTGCTCGTGGGCAAAAATACCCGGATCAATTCGATGATGTCATCACGAGACAAAACCAGACGTGTTTCTCCGCCGCCGGCATCAAACTCTGCCAGCTTTTTACGCAACAAGGCCAAGAGTAAACTGACCGGAAAAGACAAAGGACGACGAACAATTAAGCGGGGAATGTTTTGTTTATTGGAAATCGTTTCAGCTTCATCCTGTTCATCCTGAGCCGAACGTAAAAAAGCATAGCCTTCAGATTCATCCAGAATCAGTTCCAGACCCAGCACCGCGACATAGTCACGCACACGCGTTTGCAGACTGAAAAGTTGATGCCAGCGCAGAGGATCATTGTCCTGGTAAATAATGCCTTTCAAGAGGCTGATCAGTAAAACAGATAAATTGACAGATGACGGCGTATTTGTGCTTTCGTGATTAGATTCCATGTTGGTATTCATCGTAAATAGATAATGCGGGGTAAACACGCGCTGCGAGTGAATGAGACCGTATCTTTTGTCATCTGCCAGATAATTCTATCCTCAATAGACTCATCCACCAGAAATTTAAAACGATTATGACCCGCTTCATCCCCTGCCAATTCCAGATAAGCGACTAATTCAGCCAAACCCTGTTTTAAGGGCCGCGTGCGACAAAGATCACTTAAAGAAACCTGTGATTTAAGCTGTAAGGATTGACGGATATGTGCTGCAATCGCAGCCTTGTTGATCACGATCTGAGAAAACAGCGCACTGGAATCCAAGTGTTCATCTCCCGCTTCTACTTGAATATTGGCAATACGGGTTTTGAGTGGCGGCGTATAAAGCGGCCGCTCCATGGGTATTTCAAGACGCGCAGCGGTCTCATCAATGGTCATAAAATTGCTCCCGATAACCGTAGAAAAAAGAGACTCACGCAGCGCCAGCGTTTTGCCTTCAATGCCATGTAATATATCCATGATACGCCGATTTTCCAGCCAGGCTTGATCATCCAGAAAACGCCGTAACTGTTGGGACAGACGGGCCACCGTCCGCTGCGTATGTTCTCCCGCTTCCAGCCAATCATAATGAATCCGCCGGATACGTGCATCAGGGTTCAAGGCCTTAATGGCAGGTAACTTGAGGACTTGCTCTAATAAATCAGTTAACTCTTCCTGTCTTGAGGGGGACATCAAAAAATCCCAAAAGGCACGAAAACTGTTTCCCTGATCGGAACCCGTAATGGCATCCCGTTCCCCTAAAATTTCTTCCAGTAACGCGCCTTTGCTACCCTGCCACAAGGCGATGCGTTCACGCACACTGCGATCCAAACCACGAAAATTATGTTCTACTTCACGAAAGTCCGAGAGTAAGGCTCGTGCCTGCTGGTTAAATTGCATAAAACGATCTCTCAAGGCCGTATCATCAAGCAATGCCATATTCCCTTGTTTCACTTGGGCAATTTCGAGATCAATTTCATCTCTTCGTTTTTGCAATTTCTGCAAACGGTCCTGAGGATCTTCAGAACTGCCTTCGTGCAGTTGTTTGAGTAAATCAACAAGGATGAGTAATCGGGACTCCGTCCCCACAAAACTCCGTTCATTCAATGATTCAAGCCAGCTCATTGCTTTTTCGGTCGCGGGTGTCAGATCAAACTGAACCTCATCCGAGTCCTGTCGATAGAATTTGCGTAACCAGCCTTTTTCTGCTGCGGCCCAGTCATTTAAATAATCAATCGCCGCTTTAGGAAAGTGATCTTCCCCGAATAACGCTCGAATGGCAAATAGCTCATCTTCCAAGGCTTCGGTTAAATCGGCCTGAGCCAGGATGCGTACATTGGGCGTAATATAAACGCGGTGCAAAAAACTCGCAATGAGGGGGGCATGTGGACTGACCAACAAACGCCAGGCGGGATGGTTTCGACGTAAGGACTCCAGGGTTTGATAATCGAGTGTCATGCGGGATACTTCGTTCTTGGAAAGCCCTGATGAATTGTTCAGGGGGAGAAAATTTTTAGAATTAGAGTGAAAATTACAGCGAATCGCCCGCTGTTGTCAAGGGGTGAATATAAGGGATCAGAGGAGAAATGTTATCATAAATCCATCACAATCAGAGGTGAGATCGGGAATGAACATTGTCTAAGTATTTGATTCCATTTGGTGGAGCTGGGGGGGATTGAACCCCCTACCTCCTGATTGCGAACCAGGCGCTCTCCCAATTGAGCTACAGCCCCATCTAGCATTTTTTATGGATCGAAGGAGGGAAAACATAAAACATTTTCAATCACTTGTCAATTTTTGAGATGCATTTTTCTGCCATCAGCACATCTTCTTCGCTGCCGATAATGAGCGGGACGCGGTGATGAATTTTTTCGGGTATGACATCAAGCAGTGGGATTTTCCCGGTGCTGGCCCGTCCCCCAGCTTGCTCTGCAATAAAGGCGAGTGGGGCGGCTTCATAAAGCAATCTCAATTTTCCATTCGGGTTTTTTTTGTCCGCAGGGTAGAGAAAAATGCCGCCCTTTAAAAGATTGCGATGAAAGTCAGCAACGAGCGAGCCCACGTAACGGGCGGTTTTGTTTTCTTTTCTGGCCACGTCCACATAGGCCCCGATGTTTTCTGTCCAGTCGCTTCGATAGGCTTCATTGATGCTATATATTTTCCCTTGTTTAGGGGTCTGTATTTTTTCGTGGGAAAGGATAAATTCTCCGATGCTGGGGTCGAGTGTAAATCCATGTACGCCGTGACCGGTGCTGTAGACCATCATGGTGCTTGATCCATAGATGAGATATCCTGCTGCCACGAGCTTACGGCCCGGTTGAAGAAAATCGGCCATTGTCGCCTTCTTGCCTTTGCTTTCCCTGCGATAAATGGAAAAGATCGACCCGATGCTGATATTGACATCGATATTTGACGAGCCGTCGAGCGGGTCCATCAAAAAGACGTAATTCCCGATGGGGCAGTCTTCGGGGATATGATAGATATCCTCCATTTCTTCTGAGGCGATGCCCGCCAAATGTCCAATATGACAGAGGGTTTGGATAAAGATGGTATTGGCGTAGTCATCCAGTTTCTGAACCTCTTCCCCGTGGACATTTTTTTTGCCCTTGTAGCCTAAGATGTCGATGAGCCCGGCCTTATTCACCTCACGGGAGATGACTTTTCCGGCCGTGGCGATGCCTGAGAGCAGGCTGGTGAATTCTCCTGAAGCCCCAGGATATTTGCGTTGTTCTTCAATTAGAAATCGGGTGAGTGTCGTGCCTAATGCCATATGTGCGATTCTTTCATTTGTTGTGCGTTAATGTGCTTTTCTTTCGGGATCTTTATACCTTAAATCGTTTTAAAGTTGCAGCAATTTTTATTGCGGGTGTATTTCTCGTGCTCCTTCAAGATCCATTGTGGTGACTCGGGTTTCGGAATGAACGCCGTGTGTTGCAAAGGCTGTTTTCATCGCCAGGGCAATTTTGTCCCCTTGCATTTTATCATCTGAAACGGCGAAAACGGTCGAGCCTGCGCCCGAAATAGAACACCCCAGTGCGCCTGTGCTGAGCGCGGCATTTTTGACATCGTCAAAACCTTTAATCAGTGCTGCGCGGGCGGGCTCAATAACATGGTCTTGGATAGACGCTCCAAAACGCTTTAAGTCTTTTTGAGACACGGCCCATGAGATCATACTGGTCTGTGAGATATTGGCGATAAAGTCAGCCATGGGAACCGATTGAGGCAAGACCTTGCGCGCATCTTTTGTTAAAACGCGAAAATCAGGGGTCACGATTACAATGACGGCATTTTCGATGGCGCCAAGTCTTACGACTTCTTTTGTGAACGGATTGTTCCAAGTCACCCCACCCAAGAGTGAAGGGCCGACGTTATCCAGAAAAAAACCCCCGCTGACTTTTTCTTCGGCGACGGCCGCAAAGGGGATGAGTTCTAATTTTGAAAGGGGCGCGTCAAACAAGAGATTGGCTGCATAGGCTCCGGTCACAGCACTGGCGGCGCTACTGCCTAAGCCCGTTCCTGGAATTTCTTTATGCAGGCTAAGGGTCATGCCGTCTTTTATCTTGAGATGGGTGAGTACGGCTTGTGCTGCGATCCCTGCGGTGTTTTCTGCTGCGTCTGAGGGGAGTTGGCCTTTGTCTCCTGTAATTTTTTTGATGACAATCCCGGGTTCTTTCCGTATTTCTGCACGGAGGGTATCGCCCATGCCAGAGAGGGCCATGCCAAGCACATCAAAACCGGGGCCAAGGTTGCCAACCGAGGCCGGTGCGAAGACGGTGAGTGATTGTTTCATATCTCTCCTGATTTTTATTTTAGGCGGTGTGAGGATGATAGGCGTTAATCATGTTGATCATTTGTCTGTAGCGCCCAAAACTCTTTTGATTAAAATTGAATAAAATGCGGTGCAGGGCATTTTGATTTGTTTCGCAGCATTCTTCGGGCAGGGCTTCTGTTTTCTCTATTTTTCCGCGAAGGATGATATCTGAAAAATGATCATTGAGTTGCTCAAGAAAGACGTCCTCGACGGGATGATGCAGACGGATAATCGTGCGGTCTTTCATAAAACAACTTGAATTGTAATTGTGATAAAAGTTCGTGATTTCATCAACAGCCACATCAATTTGGTCTGTTACCTTAAAAAGGGAGAGGTCTTCTGGAGAGATGAGTCCTTGTCCCAGAAGCTCTTCTTTGATGTAATTGAGCCAGGAGCGCCAGTAGGTCCCGCCGGGCACGTCGATGAAAACGATGGGCATGGGTTCTGTTTTTCCCGTCTGCAGCAAGGTTAAGGATTCGAAGCCTTCGTCGTGGGTACCGAAACCACCGGGGAAGAGGGCGATGGCATCGGCTTCTTTTACAAAAAAGAGCTTACGTGTAAAAAAATATTTAAAGGTCATGAGCTTCGGGTCGTTTTCGATAAACGCATTGGCGCTTTGCTCGAAGGGCAGGAGGATGTTAATGCCAAAGCTGTTTTGACGCCCTGCGCCTTCTTGTGCGGCCTGCATGATGCCTGCTCCCGCTCCCGTAATGACCATGAAGCCTTTTGTGACCATCTGCCGGGAAAACTCAGCCGAATATTTGTAGGTCTCCTGATCGGGATGTGTGCGTGCAGAACCAAAGATGCTGATCTTTCTAATGTCGCGGTAGGGGGTGAAAAACTTAATGCCATAACGCATTTCTTTGAGCGCGGTGTTAATGATTTGAATGTCATTTTCGGTGACATGATTTTCTGAAAGGCGGAGGGCGGTGATCATGAGCTCACGCACGATGTCAGGGTGTTGGCCTTCGTGTGAGACTTCTTCGATCAGTGTTTCAATTTTTTTATTGAGCGATTTTTGATCCATAATCATCCAAAATAAGGAAAAATGCGGGTCAGGAGCGGAACGACAAGACTGTTGTTATCTGTCGGTGCTCGTGTTTTGTGGGGTGTCAAGCTCAAGTCCTCCGAAGACAAATTTGGGTCGAAAAACGAGGACCAAGGAGGGCAGAATGGCCAAGGCCCCCAAACAACTGGTGAGCATGGCGAGTGGCACCAGGATGCCTTCCATGTGGAGGTAGTACCCCGTAAAGGCCAACATGCCATAGCCCGATGAGACGGCGATTGCGACAAAAATGATGGCCTTACCTGATGTGAGCAGAGTGATCCTCACGGCTTCGGCGACGTTTCGACGTTTTCGGATTTCTTCACGCAGACGGAAGATGAGATAAATTTCGTAATCAGCCCCAATGCCGACGGCCATGGCTGAAATCGCCGCAGTGCCGATTCCCAGGTGAATGCCCGTGAATCCCATCACCCCGAAGTTAATCAATACAGAGAGGCCGAGCGGGATGATGACAAAAAGCCCACCGAGTAAAGAGCGTCTAAAAAAGGCCGTCATCAAAAAAGTGATGGCAGTAATTTGCAGCATATTCTGGGCTTTACCGCGTACCATCTCTTTATTCAAGGCGACGACAACCGGTGTGCTTCCTGCAACACCGATCTCGACACCGAGCTGACTGAAATCTGTCGCCTTGGCCTCGTCCACAATATCAATCAGTGTTTCTGCCAATTGGGTGTCATCTGTTCGCATGAAGACCCAGATGATGGCTTCGTCCTGCTGGGGGCGCATCAAGCGGGCAAAGTCAGCGGGGTTGCCTGAAATGGAATAAAGAAACAGGAATTGACTGATTTCTTCACGGGATTCAGGGACCTTCAGAAAAGCTGGATCACCGCCTTTAATGGTTTGATTCATTTGTTTGACATAATCCACGTAGGATTCGGTTTTACCCACTTCCTGTACCTCTTCTAAGCGGCGCTGGAGTCGGTTTATGGCTGAGGCAACCTCGGGTTCTTTGAGTGCCCCTTTTTTTGTTTCCTCAAGCAAGATGTAAAAAGTGGATGTTCCAGCAAATTTTTCATTGAGGGCTTTATCGTCTTTTCTAAGTTGGGTGGACTCAAAAAATTGAGAACGGTTGCTATTACTCACTTTCATCAAGGTCGCTCCAAAAATGGAGACGATAAAAAAGATGACGCCACCCACCAGAATTTTTTTGCGTCCACCTGGGTCATTGATTGCTGTGGCGAGACGGCTTAAAAAACGGTCAATGATGTCTGGTTTTAAGGCTTTTTTTGCTTTCTTTTTAGAGGGTTTGAGCACGGTACGCAGTGCTGGAATAAAGGTGAGTTCTAAAAAGAGAGCACTGAGTACACCAAAGGCGATGAAAAGACCAAAGGCTTGAAAGGTTTTGAGTTGAAAGGTAATGAGTGATGCGAAGCTTGCTGAGGCGATAAGACCCGCAGTGATCATCGCGGTTCCGACTTGAGTCGTCGATTCGATGACGGCGGCTTTATTATCGCCCAAACGCTCGTATTCTTCGTAATACCGTTTTAAAATCTGTACAGAGTGTCCTGCTGCAATGGCGAGGATGAGTATCGGCGTCATCGCATTCCAGGGATCTAAATGCGTTCCGGTGAACCCCATGATACCCATGGCCCAGGCGACGGATAAAAGAGAAGTTACGAGGGGGATGACGAGGCCTTGCCAGGTGCGAAAAGCGACGTAGTGCAGGATGCCGATAATGAGTACGGCGAGCGGGAAAAGCACGACCAGCATTTGAAAGGCATCCGCTTCAAAATAGGTTAAGACAACGGGCATGCCACCCAAGTAGAAGTTGTGTTTGTCATCGCGTTGTTTGTCAATAATGTCTAGAAGCTGGCAGTGAATATAAGAGTCACGTAAGGATGTGCCCGGTTCACTGATTTGCCAGGCTTCGCAATTTGAACTTGTTTTTTGCCATTTTCGCCAATCTTCTTCCTCGGGTTCTGAAGTCTCTACGGCCGTTTCTTTTTTATCCTGCCATTTTTCCCAATCTGCAGCGCCCTCAGATTTTTCTGTGTCCATTTTTTCGGGGGTTTGAGTGGGAGCTCCCTCTGACCACTCGCCCTCTTGCTTCATTTCGGAGAGATCTCCAAAAGCGCCTTCGGGTAAGTCCGAGTCGTCGAAAGTATCTAGGGGGACATTTTGAGCAAAATCGAGCACGATGGCGGCGGCCGAACCATCACGTGAAACCAGGCCATCTAAAAAGAGCTCATTTGAAAAAACACGTTTTCTCAATGCCGCCAAACCCTCAGGGGTGGTGGGGACTTCAGGCATGAGTTGCGTAATGTCAATTTCCCCTTCGGTGCCGACGATGTACTTGATTTTTCGATCCGCGATGCTGATGACATTTTCTTCTTTGATGCCGGGGATCAGTTTGACCTCGTCGGTAATGGCCTTAATCTTTGCGAGGGACTCGGTATTGAAGATATTGCCATCTCTACTGTGAACGCCAATGACCACCACTCGGCTTCCGCCGAAGGTTTCTTCAATGCGGTTGTTGCGTTGGACGATGGGGTCGTCTTGCGGCAGAATGGCTTTTGGATCGAATTTCAGTTCGATATTAAAAATTTGGGTCAGGAAAAAGAACGTAATGAGCAGAATAGAAAAAATGACAAAGTAAGGGAAGCGGACTATTTTTTCGACGAATGTTTTCATAAAGTGTAGTTACCAGTCTACCGAATTTATTTAAAAAATCAAGGCCATAAGATACAAGGATAGCATGATTCCCTGTGGCATTTTATGGTTTGATTGGGATTATATTCGATATGGGTGATCCTTGGACTCCGTTTTTTTTTGACTGAATTTCTCGTTTCTAAACGATGGTGAGTTTTTGCGCTTGCTCCGAAAAAAGATGTACGTCCTGTTGAGGGTAGGGGATACTGATGCCTTCTTTATCAAAAGTTATTTTTATTTTTTCCGTTAAATCGCTACGCACAGGCCAATAGTCTTCTGTCTTGACCCAGGGTCGTACATTGAAATTGACGCTGCTGTCAGCAAGTTCTATGAGTGCGACCGTGGGTGCGGGCTCTTTTAAAATACGAGAATCGGCCTCGATGAGGCGCATCATGATGGCTTTTGTTTGAGCAATGTCATCGTTGTAGCCGATGCCGATGACCATATCAATGCGTCTTGTTGTATTGGCGGTGATATTGGTGATGATGTTCGCAGTAATGGCACTATTGGGAACGATGACCCGTTGATTGTCCGGCGTTGTCAGGATCGTGTTAAAAATGGCGAGGCTTGTGACTTTTCCGGTTGTGCCGGTGCCGTGACCACATCGCCCTCTCGAAAGGGTCTAAAAAAAGCGAGCATGACGCCTGAGGCAAAATTTGAAAGCGAGTCTTTTAATGCCAGACCGATGGCTAAACCTGCTGCACCTACGATGGTCAAAAAAGACGTCGTGTTGATTCCCAGTTGCCCCGCTGCCGCAATAACGACCAGGAGCAATAGTGTGTAGTAGGAGATATTTTTTAGAAAGTTGAGCAGTATAGGGTCAACCTCCTTTTTTTCGAGGATTTTGCCGAGGACATTTGAAGCTTTTAGCGAAATCCACTTTCCAATGATGTAGACCGCGAGGGCCGCAAATATCTTAAGGGAGTAAGTGCTGATTATTAAAGTCATGCTCTCAATGATTTTTTCGATGTTCATTTGTGATCTCCTTAGTCGGTGCAATAAGTTTTTTGCTGATAAAAACTAAACGGCCTACAGGTCGTCAGATTTTTTATAAAAATATCTTGATCCTCAGGGAGAAGCCGCTGTATAGATAACACAGATTTTGCGATATTTCGATTCTTGCTAAATCTAAATATTATTGGTCTTGCTATCTTGTTTGATTGCAAATATTACGTTAAATGGAGGAACTATTGAAGTTACTAAAAATGACACCCTTCTTGCTCATACCGCTATTACTGGGGGTGATTTCAGTCAATGCGGCGGGAAAAAAATGGAGCGACGAAGGAGAGCTCTCCTCTGTCAATACCGGTGGAAACACCAATGTTTCCACCTTTGCGGCTAAAAATATTGTCAAGTATAAATTCAGTGAAAAATTAGAAGGAAATTGGAAGGTCTCGGCGCTTAACAGTAAAACTGAAGGCATCAAGACCGCCGAGCGCTATGCTTCAGAATTGCGTGGCGATCATCTCTTCTCTGAACACATTTATGCGGGACTCTCTGTTGGTTGGTTGAAGGATAAATTTGCAGGGATTGATGCGCGATATTATGTGGGGCCTGTCGTAGGATATAAAATATTACATGGGCCACAACATTTTCTAAAAACTGAAGCGGGCTTGGATTATGTGAGCGAAGACTATACGAATAATACCTCATCTGATTTTTTGCGGGGCCGTGCTTTTGGTGAGTATGAATTTCATCTGACAGACTTGAACAAATTCACACAGTCAGTCGAATACCTTTATGATTTTGATAATGCCACAAATTATAATATTAATACCGTTTCTGCCATGGTGACGGTTTTGAGTCAAAATTTTTCTCTTAAAACAAGTTATGAAGTCAAGTTTGATAATGAACCCATTGGGGCGAGGCTGAATAAAAAAACGGATACAATGCTTGCCGTATCGCTGTTGGTTAATTTTTAGTTTCCGTTACAGCGATCTGTAATCAATCCTTGTCTTTCTCTGCCTAAATTTCATCCATAGAGTTGGAGAGAATATATCTCTATCTAGACTTTGTGTTCATTGACACATTCCGAGACCCTATGCTAAGCTTTTTTCATCATTTTGGAGGAAAAAGATGACTGATGGATTGACACATTTTAACGAAGAGGGACGAGCCAGAATGGTCGATGTCTCCGGTAAGAAAGATACACACCGCGAAGCGATTGCGACCGGAACCGTCTACATGAAACCAGGAACCTTAAAACGGATTGAAGAAGGAGAAATTGCAAAGGGGGATGTGCTTGCGGTTGCTCAAGTTGCAGGCGTGATGGGTGCAAAAAAAACCCCGGATTTGATCCCCATGTGTCATCCGCTGCTCATTACGAGTGTTGATATCAGATTTAAGATCTTTCCGGCAGGAGAAGACCCGATTGCTGCGATTGAGGTGATTGGCACGGCCAAAACTTCCGGTCAAACCGGGGTTGAGATGGAGGCGATTACTGCAGTCAGCGTGGCCGCCTTGACCATCTACGATATGTGCAAGGCAATCGACAAGGGCATCAGTTTTGGCAAGATTGCATTGCTCAGGAAAAGTGGCGGAAAATCAGGCGTTTACACACGTTCTGAGCCTATTCCATGATCAAAATTGATCATCTCATTAAAGAGTTTGATGATGGTGTGCGTGCGGTGGATGACATTTCCCTGCATGTGCAAGCGGGTGAGGTTTTTGGTTTTTTAGGGCCGAACGGTGCCGGAAAAACCACAACCATCAAAATCTTGACGACACTCTTGCATCCCACTTCGGGTACTGTGCGCATTGCAGGACATGACGTGAGTCAAGATCCTTTGGCCGTTCGCATGTCTTTTGGGTATGTGGGGCAACAGAGTGGTGTTGACCCCGCATTTACGGTCTCCGAGAATATGCTGCTGCAAGGCCGTCTCTACCACCTCCCCAAAAAAAAGATTGAAGAACGAATGGAAGCACTACTCTCACTCTTTGACATGAGTGAACGCAGTGGGCAATGGGTGGGTTCTCTTTCCGGTGGTCTGAAACGCAGGCTGGATATTGCGACGGCCCTGATTCACGAACCTAAACTCCTTTTTTTAGATGAGCCAACAATTGGTCTGGATCCTAAGAGTCGAGCGGATTTGTGGGCTTATTTGAGACGTCTGAATCAAGAGGGTATGACGCTCTTTTTGACAACGCACCACTTAGATGAAGTGGATCAGTTGGCAAATCGTGTGGGTATACTCGATAGCGGTCGTATCCGGGTGATCGGTACGCCTGATGAATTGAAAGACAGTTTAGGCGAAGATACGATTCACCTCACTTTTGATCGGGCCGTTGATACGGCGATGCTTGAAATTTTTCGTAAAAAAGAATGGTTTAAAGAGGTCATTCAAGAGGGTTTATCTCTTAGACTGTATTTGGAAAACGGTCAGACCTACCTGCCGAAAGTCATGCAATGGCTCGAAACCCTGGGGCTTACGGCAAAGTCAGTCTTACTTGCACGGCCTACTTTTGATGATGTCTATTTAAAATATACCGGAAAAAACTGGCTGCTTGCGGGTGAATCCTCAGAAGATGAATGGGGGGGTAAAAACAACAAGTGGGCAAAGAAGTGGAAGAAGTCGGGTGACTCGGACACAGGCGGCGACGAAGAATGGAAAAAATGGGGAGATCAGGCGCAAGGAAGTTGGTCTGAGGAAAAAAATACCCCCGAAAAATTAGAATCAAATCCTGAGAAAGCAGCTTCTGAGTCGGATCAATCCAACACTTCTGGCTCTGGGGAGGACGAACCTTGGAAAAAATGGGGCGATCAAGCCCAGGGCGACTGGTCAGCAGAAAAAAAATCTGTAGAAAAATCGAAAGTCACTCCCTCAGAAGAAGTGCCTGAGTCCACAAAACCTGATGAAAGCAAAAAAACCGTCGAAAGCAATGATGCCGAGAATGTGCCGGATGAACCCTGGAAAAAATGGCAGGGCAAAGGCGATGCGAATTGGTCTTCGGAAGATAAACCCGAAGGGGAGAGCGATGCCTCGTCTCAGTGGCCCTCCGACGAGTCTTCTGATAAAAACTGGAAAGAGTGAGTGACTTGATACTTCATTTTATTTCCGATACACGTTATCTCTTTTTTAAATACCTCAAGCTCACTTGGCGTATGCCAATGTGGACTTTTTTTGGTCTCATACAGCCCTTGCTTTGGCTTCTGATTTTTGGACAACTGTTCCGAGGTTTTGCTGAACTGCCTCAGTTTCCGACAGGAGACTATACACAGTTTTTGGCCCCCGGTGTGATTGTCATGACTGTCTTATTTGGTGCGTCCTGGTCAGGTGTGAGTTTGTTGCGTGATTTACGTCATGGGGTAATGGAAAAACTCTTGGTTTCTCCCATTCTCCGTTCTTCCATTGTTTTGAGCCGCCTGCTTCATAATGCCTTCACGGTACTTGTTCAGGTTTTTCTCTTGGTTGTTGTGTCTGCGCTTATTGGTGCAGGCATGCCATCAGGTCAGGGCTTTTTTTGGATTTGGGTGGTTGTTTTGCTTTTGGCTGTGGGTTTTTCCGCGATTTCCAATGCCTTGGCGATGTTTCTAAAAGAGGAAGAGCCTTTGGTTGTCATGGGCAATATGCTGACCTTGCCCCTGCTCTTTTTTTCGTCGGCCCTTGTTCCCGCTGATTTTATGCCGGCTTGGATGCAATTGATCAGCCGTTTTAACCCGGTGACTTATGGGGTCGAGGCCGTTCGAGCGTGTTATGAGGGTGTTTTTTTGCAACCTTTTTGGGTGAGCCTCGGGATTCTTGTCGTTTTTGCGGGAGTCTCTTTTATCGCAGCGATTATGACTTTCCAAAAGGCCGAATAGCCTCATGCATTCCGATTCTG
>VAOX01027149.1_pt1 | contig 16816 bp, 18 predicted proteins | sample 3393891 | NCBI WGS metagenome assembly VAOX01 (sample SAMN08290429, study PRJNA428436) | hydrothermal vent metagenome | isolation source: Deep-sea hydrothermal vent chimney | place: Indian Ocean: Southwest Indian Ridge | depth 2822 m m | reverse complement strand
GCTAAATTCGTACGTCAAATCATTGTATTGCCAGCCATTACTTGGCCGGTCTTTCTGTTTAGGTTGCTACTTAAAATAGGGCCACACAAAAAACGCTTAGGTAATCGATTAGATAAAAAATTTAATCTGTACTTATTACAATTAATGGGGCTTATAATGTTAGGAACGTTTTTTCTATTTTTAGTCAATCAACTGATTTAAATGTTCTGCATACAAAACGTTAATTATGCTCAATAGAATCCTTTAGATATTTATATAGTATGCGAGCGTACTTGGGCGATTTCTGTTGTTCTTTTTCAGTAAGAGCATTTCTCTGCAATTGGCGCAAGTGTTGACGGTCTACGGAGGGGTATTTCTCTAAAAAATCACTGAATACGGATTTATCATTATTTAAAAATTTATCGCGCCAGTCTTCGCAGGCATGAAATTCATCTTTATTTTGATTAATTTTTAAAAAATAATGGCGGTATTCTTTTTGGAGCTGAGTGGTATCTAGTTGACGCAGGATTTTAGCGACATATTGCATTTGCCTTTTTATTGCACGGTTTTGTTTTATTGATTTTGCGAATTTGATTGCCTCAAATAAGTTATCGGGCAGAGAGAATCCTTGTAGCACGCTAACAGGTAACTTTACTAGATCTCGTCCAAGTTCATGCAGTATGTCTGCCTCTCTTTTAAGTTGAGACCTGCTAATTTCAGCTGGTTTTTTTTCTTGCCCTGATTTTTTTTGTTGCATAGTGAAGTTCTGTTAATTCATGTTAAGAGACTAAATTTTATCACAAATCCAAGTCGCTAAAGAGAAATTGGTCGGCGTTATTTCATATTTAATTTTCGTAAGCCGCTTTAAGTAGTCTTTGCTGGTGTATCATTAACAATTATCTCCATTTCGATTTGCAATTGTAACGTGCAAATAACACCTCCATTCATTTTGAAAGTCACAGGAAAAATTCATAACCCTATGAAATATGGATGGTTTTATGTGCGGATTTGATATTGCTTTATGTAATGATAACAATGGAGGAATGACATGAGAACAATTTCAAAAACAAGGCAAACGATTATTCAATCTAGCTTGGCAATGCCACTATTTGTAAATTTTGTGTTTGTACAAGCGGATGAGTTAATGCGCTTTACGATTCCTGAAAACATCTACTCGTCATTGTACCCGCTTTATGGCTCTTTAATTGATGATATCGTTAGTAACGATAAGATTCAGCTCATGGTCCCTCCTATTGCGGAGAATGGCCTGCAAGTTCAAGTACATGAATTGCATCGTGAAGCAGTTGCCCGTGCTATAAATCCTGGCGCTGATTTTTTAGAAAGGTTAGAGATAGAGGAAGATATAGCTGATGGTGGGTTTGGATTGTAGTTGTTGCCCCCCTCACTTTCTGCTGAGTCAGCTTTTCGTGAATATGGCTTAACCGATTTAGGTGCGGTTGCTATAGAGAGAATGCTTACGTTAGATGATGAGCATATCGGGAATGAATGGCGTGATGTGAATGGCTTGATTACTGCTATGGCAATTGCTGCATATCGGGCAGGTTTATGGCGCCCATTTCGTGTAGTAAGTAATGGTGTTAACTCAGATGCAGTGACTCCTGGTGGTGCGCTAATGTTGCCAGATGATTTTGAAGATGAGTACTATTCTACAGGTGATATTGCAAATCCTCTCGCGATTATTCATCACGAACTTATGGCACATGTGTTGCCATTAAAAGAAGCTGAAGGACTTGAGCCTGGGCGAGAAAGGGAGTTGATTTGTATTCGTTTCGAAAGTGAAATGCTACGTTATCTTGGTTTACGGGAACGCGCGCTTAATTGGGGTAGAGATGATGGAGTGCTTAATCATACTTTACATGAACCGAGTGAACAATATTACCAGGGTTTAGTTCGTTATGATAAGGCAGGAGCGTTAGTGGAAGTCGACCCGGACACCTTGTCGATAACCGGGGCGGCGATCGATATTATTTAACCCGCTTAAATAATATCGCTTGGTTATTGAACCGGGTTAATCGAGGGCCTGCAGTATTGGGCAGCCCTTGAAGTCTCATGGTTTTAGCGTCAATAAGCTGAAATATACCCAAAAAAGTAATCTCTTTGAATACCGGGTGTTTAAAAGCACTAATGTCGATGGTAGCAATTGGTTTCTTGACTGAGATTGTGTATTTTCCTCTGAGACCATTAGGGAACATTTTTGAAAAACTTTTCTCACTTACTTTCCATATAACACCGCGATCTTTTGTAAACGTATACTTAATAATGCTGCCATCCGGGGCGGTACCTACCCATGTGCCATTGATGTTATGTTGGTCGGATGCTGCCAGCACTGCCGTGGTGCAAATTAATAATAGAATTCCTGATGATAGGATTGACTTCATAGTGCTTCCTTTCTGCTTAATCGCTATTCCTGAGCGAGATAAGATATTTGACATTCAATCAATAGTTTTATCAGGAGTGCAGGTGAATAGCAATGACTAGATTAGAGTGGATATAATCTTAAGTTGTAGCTTTCTACCTATAAATGAGGTTGCGGGTAGAGTTTTAGTGTTATGAAAATACCAATAGTGACATAACTGAAGTCAGCGTTGAATATTGTACAGGCATACGGTCTGATAGGGTAGGTACTGTAGAAAAACAACGAGTTTTGCGCTAAATTATATAAGGTATAGTACTCATAATGGATTAAGTGTTTTATGTCTACGATAGAGTTCGGTGCTCAAAGTATACTGACAATAGTCAATGCCATTCCTATTGGTGTATTGCTGGTCGATCACGATCATATCATTGATTTTTCAAATTATAAGATGGAAAATCTTCTGAAATATGATGACAATGAATTAATTGGTCGTAATATCCATGAACTGATTCCTGCTCGGTTTGTTGAGCAGCACAATATACTGTCTGACGATTATTTTCGAAATCCCGTTCCACGGCCCATGAATTCGGGGCGGGTATTGCCGATATTAGAAAAAAATGGAAAGGAAATAATGATTCAGATTGGTCTTTCTCCTTTAGAAGTAAATCAAAAAAAATATATTCTGGTTTCTATGATTGAAGTCAGAAATGATGTGTTAAAAGTTGCCTCATTCAATGATCCGTTAACAGGCTTGGCTAATCGTGCGCTATTTCAAGAAGTCAGTGAAAATCTGAATACTTTGGCGATAAGGAATGCGGAAAATATAGCGTTAATATATCTGGATGTCGATAATTTTAAGGGTGTTAACGACCAATTCGGGCATGATACCGGTGATCTGGTTTTATGTGAGGTGGCCAGTATATGTAAAAATAGCGTTCGCAAGAATGATATTGTAGGGCGTATGGGTGGAGATGAGTTTGTTATATGTATGTACGGGGTCAAGGACTATATACATCTCCAGGAAATCGCACAAAAAATAGTAAGAGTAATATCGTCAGTGAAAGAAGTCGATCGGCAAATGATTGATGTTGGTGCCAGTATTGGCGCTATATTTGTGAGTTCACCAGTTCATATTGTAATCGAAGAATTAATTCATAGTGCTGATAAGTTAATGTATAAAGCCAAGAAGGCAGGTAAGGGAACAGTCTTCACCGAAAAATGGTAATCAGAAAAATAATTATTTACTCGCCAGAGTGCTTTTTCATGATCTGGGTTTTTCTTGATAATGACAAGCCTATTCGTACTCTGCCCCTAGTACACGATGGCTTTCTTTTAGAATGAACTCAAGAAAGGTTCGGGCAACCAAGGAAAGTTTCCGACCTTTTGTATTAACGGCATACCATGGCCTTTTTAATGGGAAGCCTTTTACATCCAATATTGCCAATTTATTGACTTCACATTCCAGACGCACACTATGTAATGACAAAACAGAAATTCCTAGTCCTGCCATTACTGCTTGCTTAAGCGCTTCACTACTACCCAATTCAATGTATGGCTCAATTTTAACACCACAATCTTCTAGTAATTGATCAAATACATGTCGTGTGCCCGAGCCAATTTCACGATTTAAAAATCGATGATGCGCCAGTTCTTCCACTGGAATATTGTGTTTTTTTGTTAGAGGGTGGTTAGCTGGAGCAACGATACCTATTATATTGGTCAAAAATGGACGAGCATCCAGATTATCATCTTTTGGAATTTGACCCATAATGACAAAATCGTCGTCATTATTCATCAATCGTTCCATAACACGTGCACGGTTGGTAAATTTGAGTTTTGGAACTACTTCAGGATATTGCTGCAAGAAAGCATCCAGTAAGTCAGGTAAAAAATATTTTGCGATGGAAACTACCGACAGCTGTAAAACTCCTTTTACCGAGCCTTCCAGTTCTTCAATGGAGCTATTGAGATCGGCTACCCGAGCAAGTATGTCGATGCTGGCGCTGTAGACAATTTTTCCAGCAGCAGTGGGGATTATTCGTTTGCCTATTTTTTCAAGTAAAGGCAGGCCTGCTTGCTCCTCGAGGCGTTTAACTTGAATAGAAACAGCGGGTTGCGACAAAAACAATTCTTCGGCTGCACGTGTGTAGCTATTCAGACGTGAAACAGCCTCAAATAATTTTAGTTGCTGTAGGGTTAGATGCATAATTTTAAAATCATAAACATAAGTAAATATATTTTATAACAAAAACTAACTTTTATAAATGAGTATTAGCAGATATATTCTACACCTACCTGAAATTCGCCTGGAAGATATCCGCTTCCCGGTTGCTTACGTAATGACTTGTAATGGACCACCACAAGGTATTCAGGTAGAAAGCAATCTATTAAATAAGTATGGTCGTCCTTTGTTGGGTTGTACTATAAAGCCTAAATTAGGTTTATCTGCTAAAAACTATGGCCGTGCTTGTTATGAAGGTTTACGCGGTGGTTTAGATTTCACGAAAGATGATGAAAATGTAAACTCACAGCCTTTTATGCGTTTGAGACATTGTTTTGATTTCGTGCTGGAAGCGATTCATAAAGCAGAAGCAGAACCGGGTGAGCGTAAAGGTCATTACCTAAACGTTACTGCACCTACTGCCGATGAAATGATCCGTCGTGCTGAATATGTAAAAGAAATTGGCGCCCCCATTATTATGCATGATTACTTGACTGGTGGTTTATCTTCGAATACTCAATTAGCACAATGGTGTCAGAACAACGGAATGTTGTTACATATTCACCGTGCTATGCACACGGTTCTTGACCGCAACGCACATCATGGTATTCACTTCCGTGTATTAGCCAAAATTTTACGCCTATCTGGTGGTGATCTTCTTCATTCAGGTCAGTGGTTGGTAAATTAGAAGGCGATCGTGACGCGACATTAGGTTGGATTGACATTATGCGTGATTCATTCATTAAAGAAGACCGTTCACGCGGAATTTTCTATGATCAGAATTGGGGTTCAATGCCTGGTGTAATCCCAGTCGCGTCTGGCGGAATTCATGTATGGCATATGCCAGCATTAGTGAACATCTTTGGTGATGACTCTTGCCTATAGGTTGGCGGCGGTAGATTAGGTCACTCTTGGGGTAATGCTGTAGGTGCTGCTGCATACTGTGTTGCGGTTTCGCTGTTACTCGTGTGTTTTATATATGTTGCGTTACTCGAACCACAACTGCCTTGTCACACGGCGAAATATTTGTTTATTTAGTATTTAACAATCTAATGTTTTTATGTATAGATTTCAAAATTAATTTGGAGTAAATCACATGAGTGATGTACAAGATTGCAAATCAAGCTTGAGCAATACTGCCCAGAGTCGCAAATATGAAACCTTTCATTTCAGGAAACTTCAGGTGTGATGTCGCCGACAGGTTTGCACGAATATTTGCAAGGTGCCAAAAGCCTTTGTAATCTACGGGTAAGAGAGTATTGTTTGTTATCACTCTGCCGCAATGACCTTAAAAATTAGTAGAAACCAGATATGCCGATAAAACTCGAATCATATGAAGACTTCTTGACCGAAGCAGCACCGGAAATTCGAGGTGTTCTTGAAAGTACTTTTCAGGAAGCTTCACGTGTGATGTCGTCGACAGGCTTGCTGGAGTCTGCGGATAGTCGGGCGATATTACAAAAAGAACGCCGTGGTATTTTATTTATAAAAACACAGTGGAAACTGAATTTCTATCTACGTGCATTATGGAGTCGTGATTTTTTCTTGCGTCCAACTGGCGCTGATTTCGCTGACTTTCTTCCTTTTGCGGATGATTATGTCAAAAGAATCTTTGGCGCAAATAACTATACCATTATAGATCACGGTGATAAGTTACCAGAACAACTGCCTACGTTGTTTGCGAGTTTAACCGCATGATTTTGCGGCGATCAGGAGATAATTATGCCGCTGGTTAATATGCGTGACATGCTCTATCACGCCTATGAGAACAATTATGCAGTAGGTGCATTTGATTTGGTTAGTCTCGATTTTTTAGAGGCGGTTATTTCAGCGGCTGAGGAATGTCGGTCCGCGGTAATTCTGAGTATTGCCGAGCCCCATTTCTTACACTATGATTTTGAGCTTATGTTGCCAGCAGTAGAGGCCGCAGCGAAACGAGCAACAATACCTGTCGCAATTCAACTTGATCATGGTAGCAGTCTGGAAACTGCCATTAAGGCAATTAATCTGGGATGTAATGGTGTAACACTGGCTGGTTGTAATTATACTTTTTTAGAGAATATCGAGAAAACCCGCTCGCTTGTTGAGATGGCTAAGTGTTGTGGTGTTTCTGTAGTTGGAGAGCTTGGTTATATTGCGGGCCAGATTGGGGAAGACTTCGAGCATCATCCTGGTGAAACACAGTTTACCATGCCCGCTGAAGCAAAAGCGTATGTAGAAAAGACGGGGATCGATTTTTTATCAATCTCTATCGGTACCGTGCAAGGTCGATTAAATGGTCGTGTGAAACTGGACTATAAACGCCTCAAACAACTTAATCAGGCGGTTAATATACCGCTGGTGATTCATGGTGGCAGCGGCCTCAATGAAGAGCAGTTTCATAAATTGACTTCAAACGGTGTTGCCAAGATCGACTATTACACTGCGTTATCCGATGTTGCAGCAAAGGCAATGCGTAAACGTAGCAAGGAAAAGGCTGATAGCAGTTTTACCGAGTTAAAAAAAGATGTAAAGGACGCTGTTGAAGCTGAAGTTAAGCGTTGTCTTCGTCAATGGGGAAGTGCCGGTCGTGCAGCAGAAGTACTGGAGCGATGTGAACCATGGCTGCCTGTTGAGCATCTTATTATTTATAATATGAGCGATAGTGCAAACCAATCGCTAGACAGTTTATTGTTGTCAGGAACACAGTTGTTATCACAAATACCAGGTGTGCGTGAAGTATTTGCGGGTGAAGCTATGCAGGATAAGAGTAAATACCAACTATGTTGGTCGGTACGATTTATTCATAAGATTGCTCTTGAAAATTTTCGTAAACATGAAGGTTTTGAAAATTTTTTACAGAAAAATTTTAATCCTAATGTAAGCGACTCAATTAGAATGGACTATCAGGGGAAAATATAAGGACGTTTTTTCCAGCTATCTCTTATTGCAGCAGGCCTGCTCTATAATTTTTCCCTCAATTCCACTGAAAGTCCACCCAATTTAGGCGCTTAGCCTGTGTATAGATTGCATCAAAGATCTGCTTAATATTGAGTCAGAGCAAGTCAATTGCTGATGGATTAATGCCCACAATACACGCAAAGAACAATTATCGCCATTTCATTCCTTTATTCACTAAATTAACCATTTATTTTGATCTCCAATTTCAGCAAAATATGGGCTGTATTGGCAATAATATACTTTATATACAGTGGCATACGAGTTATTATTTAGTAAGAATTACTATAAATATATACTTATGAATAACGTAAATAAACTTATTATATTTTATGGTAATGATCGGTTAATATGCACCCCTAATGAAATATCAGTTTATTAATGGCGAATTCGTCGTAGTTGGATGGAGTTTGCGTTAACAGTGAATTAATTATTTAGAATATAAACAGGAGCAAACGACAATGGCATTAGATCAAACCAATCGTTATTCAGACTTAAGTTTGGATGAAGATCAGTTAATCGCAGACGGTAAGCATGTATTAGTGGCTTATAAAATGGAGCCTTCGGCCGGTTATGGTTATCTTTCAACCGCCGCTCACTTTGCAGCGGAATCTTCCACCGGAACTAACGTAGAAGTTTGTACTACCGATGATTTTACCAAGGGGGTTGATGCTTTAGTCTATAAAATTGATGAAGCTGGCCTTGATATGCGTATCGCTTATCCGGTTGAGCTATTCGATCGTAATGTGATCGATGGGCGTGCCATGATAGTGTCAATGTTGACATTGATTATTGGTAATAATCAGGGAATGGGCGACGTTAAAGAAGCCAAGATCTACGATTTCTGGATGCCACCTAAATTTCTACAATTGTTTGATGGTCCTTCAATGGATATTACTGATATGTGGCGTACATTAGGTCGGCCATTAGTAGATGGTGGATATATTGCGGGAACTATCATTAAGCCTAAACTAGGTTTACGTCCTGAGCCGTTTGCTGATGCCGCTTATCAATTCTGGTTGGGTGGCGATTTTATCAAAAATGACGAGCCTCAAGGCAATCAGATATTTTGCCCAATGAAAAAAGTTATTCCATTGGTTGCAGATGCCATGAAACGTGCGCAGGATGAAACTGGCGAAGCTAAGTTGTTTTCAGCAAACATAACCGCTGATGATCATTTTGAAATGTGTGCGCGTGCTGATTTTGTACTTGAGACATTTGCAGAGAACGCATCACATGTTGCCTTTCTGGTAGACGGTTTTGTGGGTGGCCCAGGTATGGTAACGACGGCACGTCGTCAATATCCAGGTCAGTACTTACATTATCATCGTGCAGGTCATGGGATGGTGACATCCCCTTCAGCCAAACGTGGTTATGACGCCTATGTACTAGCGAAGCTGTCTCGTTTACAAGGAGCTTCTGGTATTCACGTAGGAACTATGGGTTACGGTAAGATGGAAGGTGGGCAAGAAGATAAACTTATTGCTTATATGATCGAACGTGACGAATGTCAGGGACCTGCGTACTTTCAAAAGTGGCATGGCATGAAGCCGACCACTCCAATTATCTCGGGCGGAATGAATGCATTACGTCTACCAGGATTCTTTGAAAATCTGGGTCATGGTAATGTGATTAACACTTCAGGGGGCGGTTCTTACGGTCATATCGATTCTCCTGCAGCGGGTGCCAAATCATTACATCAAGCTTTTCAGTGTTGGAAAGAAGGTGCTGACCCAATTGAATTTGCAAAAGACCATAACGAATTTGCTCGTGCATTTGAGTCATTCCCTGGTGATGCGGATCAAATTTTTCCTGGCTGGAGAGATAAGCTTGGAGTTCATAAGTAATTGATCGTATCAAGGACGCTGGTTAATGTATCTGTGCATTAATTTGCCTGCGGCATACTAGTCATCCTGACCATACCCTCACCACCAAGGTGGGGGTTTTTTGTTTATGCATAAGAGAGATTTCTGTCACGGTATTAAAATATTTATTTGAAGGTTTAATGTATGAGCGACATAGATATAGAGCAATACAAGATAAATGAGGAGCCTTATTATGAGGCTCAAGGCAATGAAGTGGTATTGTATGAAGCAGCATATGAAGCGCGTTTACCTGTGATGATTAAGGGCCCTACGGGTTGTGGTAAGTCACGTTTTATCGAGCATATGGCATGGAAGTTAAAAAAACCGCTAATTACGGTGGCTTGTAATGAAGATATGACTGCGTCTGATTTAGTCGGTCGTTACCTACTTGATGCCAATGGGACACGTTGGCTGGACGGCCCGTTAACGACTGCAGCACGTATTGGTGCGATTTGTTATCTGGACGAAATTGTGGAAGCGCGACAAGACACTACTGTAGTAATTCATCCCTTGACTGATCACCGAAGGACTTTGCCATTAGACAAAAAAGGTGAGTTGATTGATGCGCATGCTGATTTTCAGCTAGTCATCTCTTACAATCCTGGTTATCAAAGTTTAATGAAAGATCTGAAGCAATCAACCAAGCAACGATTCACGGCAATGGATTTTGACTATCCTGATAGTAAAACTGAAACAGCGATTGTTGTTAAAGAGGCGAGTGTAGATGCCGATATTGCTGAAAAACTGGTGAAGATTTCACACACTGCACGTAATCTGAAAGGTCATGGTTTAGATGAAGGTATCTCGACACGGTTATTGGTATATGCAGCGACTCTGATGAATAAGGGAATTGCGCCAGTGGATGCATGTCGTATGGCAATGGTGAGACCTATTACGGATGACGCTGATATACGCAGTACACTTGATCACGCAATAGATGCCATTTTTACCTAACTATAGATACCGTAAAAATAGCTGCCATAAAAAGTAACTTTTGTACGAGCTATTTTTTTTAAATATTTTTGGAAGCGTTTTCGTCAATTCTTTATGATCGCTATGAAGGAAAATCTGACCGTTATTAAAAATTATGAATACAAACGAATTACAAGCGTTCCGTGCCCATTTAAAATGTGGATTTAAGGACCTTGATGCGGTGTTCGAAGATTGCATGTCTGCAGCGATCGCCGTGTTGTCTAAGGATGGCGTAAATGACTATCTTAAGGGTGCCTCTCTAATCTGTATGATCGGGCGAGGTTTTGAGCCAGTATTGGTGTATCTTGAAGATATGCCTGATGTCGCTAAGAACCTCGGCGAAGGAACGTTACCGTTAGTGTCGCAAACGGTATGGGATATGTCGCGTAGCCCGAACGGCGCTGCGATTCCACCCTTTATGAATAGCATTGCCGAAGCTGCGCGCCGCTTAGGAAGTGAGGAGCAGTTACGTCACTATATTAATTTAATAAACGATATGATGGAGCGCACCACGAGCTCTATTCATGGTTTTTCCGCGACGATCCCCAGCCCAGGCTTGCCAGACTTGCTAAGTCAAATACCTTATCTGTTAAGTGAGCTGTCACTTGAGGGAATAAAAAACTGGGTCGATTATGGAATCCATAACTACACTCATAATCCTGATCGCCAAAAAGATTTCTTTAGTCTTCAATCAGCCGATAGCAGGGCGATCTTAAGTCGTGAACGTCACGGAACTTTGTTTATCGACAATGAACGCAAGCTTGATTTATATATGAAGGCCTTGTGGCAAGAAAAACCTTATTTGATTCCATACTCTAGTGCTTTTGATCATCTACGCAAGCCCATTCCCTATTATGATCATTTAGGAATACGAGTACCCGATGTGTATGATGATCTAGGGGAGGGGAATAGTAAAGTAACAGGTTTGAATCGTTACCGTGCTTTATTGGCCCATATCGCGGCGCACCAAAAGTGGACTACTGCCATTATTGCGGATAATTTTAGCCCGTTTCAGCGTATAGCAATTGAAGTTCTCGAAGATTCCCGAGTAGAGTATCTTGCTATACAGCAATATCCTGGATTACGAAAATTATTTCAAACGCTACATCCAGTGCCAAAAGAAAATGCCTGTGAGCCTGAAAAAGAATCTTGTATTCGTCATCGTCTGGCGATGTTGTCTTATGGTATTTTGAATCCCGATCATGGCTATAAAAATCAGGACCTGCTTGATTGTATAAAGGGCTTTAATGATTTTATGCACAAGCAAGCTACTGAGTGTGGGATGAATGTCAGGCCGACAGAAACTAAAGATATTGTACAGCTTGCAATATCTTATATTACAAAAACTCGTCGTCAGTCAGACCAATCACCGAACATGCATTTCACTGAGACGGTTGTTGACTATCGTGATGATAATCGGCATATGTGGATGTTCATTGAAGAAGGAGATGAAGAAGAAGCGTTTGAAGATTTGAATAAAGTGAAGCCGGAAGAAAGTGAGTTTGAAGGTTTACCGCCAAGACATTACAAGGAATGGGATTACAAGACTAAAACCTATCGCCCGGATTGGGTAAGTTTATACGAAACATTGCATCCATCGGGAAACCCGAAAGAGATCGATAAACTTTTGCAAAAGCATGCGGCGCTCGCCAAGCAGCTAAAGCGAATACTCGATTTACTAAAACCACAAAATTATGTGCGCGTTCGCTATCAGGAAGAAGGGAGTGAGCTGGATCTTGATGTGGCGATACGCTCTTTAATAGACTTTAAAAGCGGAGCGCAACCAGATCTACGAATCAATATGAGTCACACTCATGATGGGCGTGACATTGCAGTTATGTTGTTACTCGATTTGTCTGCATCACTAGCAGACACGCCTGAAGGCTGTGATCAAACAATCCTTGAGTTAAGCAAAGAAGCCGTTGCGTTGCTCGCATGGGCAATAGAACATTTGGGTGACAAGTTTGCAATTGCCGGGTTCTCATCAAACACTCGTCATGAAGTTAGATACCAACATATAAAAGGTTACAGTGAAAGCTGGAATGATGATGTAAAAGCACGTTTGGCGGCAATGGAGGCGGGCTATTCTACTCGAATGGGTGCAGCATTGCGGCATGCTGCTCACTATCTAGATAAGCAGGCAGCGGATAAAAAAATATTATTAGTGCTGACTGATGGCGAGCCGTCTGATATAGATGTTGATGACCCACAATTACTAATTCATGACGCGCGTAAAGCGGTTCAGGAAATTAGCCAGCAGGGGATTTATACATACTGTATAAATCTTGATGCCAATGTTCTATCTGGTGAAGATGATTATGTTATGAATATTTTCGGTAATCAATATACTATTATTGATAAAGTAGAAAAACTACCAGAGAAATTGCCAAAGTTATTCGCCGCGTTAACTTCATAAGAATGCAAATTTTGTAACAATAAAGAGCAGGCTAGGTTGTTTTGAATTGTGTGGTTGATTCGAATGTATAAAGTACTTCTGAAGTAGGTATGATTCTAAGCGGACGATGCCCAGTTAGGTCTGAGCATCTTAATGTTTGTGTTAGAGAAACGTTACTTATTTTTGTGTCCGGTCGCTCTCTATTTTTTGTATAGACTCTTAATGACCGTGGGGCTGAGACTCAGGATCAACAGCTTTCTTTGGTGTTGATTCCCCATGACCATGGGGTTGAGATTCGGGGTCGATATCTTTTTTTGGTGCGGAATCTCCGTGACCACCAGATTTCGAATCATCATGTCCACCCTTGGCACCTGAGTCGCCATGTCCACCACCACCTGCATGACTGTGTCCTTTTGCGAGTCTACTTGCATAAGAATCATATTGAGCTTTTTTCATGCCTGGCAATTTCTTCAAAAATGCAACGATATCCCAAATTTCTCCATCTTTATGAGTGGGTCCCCATGCCGGCATTCCAGTCATTCGAATACCATTTTTAATTACCCAAAAAAGCTCTGCGGAAGACATATGTTCGGCACTCTCGGCGAGACCTGGCGCTTCAGGATTAAGGCCTTGTGCAATTGGAGAATCTTTTCCACCAGGAGGAGTGTGGCAAACTGCGCACATTTCTCGGTAGCTACGAAAACCTGAATCGACTTGCGCTGCACCGGTTGTTTTTGGCGCTTTAATTGAAGAGGCGCGACTGCTAATAGAATTTTCACGTGTGGTGACTAGCGCCCAACGTACTATAGCAGGGTCTTTCCATGACGTTGCTACATTAAACATACCGGTATAAATTACCGTTAACCCCAGAATGATTGCAAATGCTGTCGATATTAGCAAAGTCTTAATTACTGTCTTCATAAAAACTCCTGTTAAAAATATAGTTCTATTAATTATTTTATTTTACTAATGGTATCACGTCCAGCGATTTTATACTTTGTAAATTGACTTAAAGTCTCATCAGTCGTTCGCGGCTTTTGTTGTCAAAGCAAAGATGAAAAGCGATCACATCGTTAGGCACAGATAAACTAAAAGTTAGCGTCTTACTGAGAAGAAGACTTAAACTGAAATACCGTTTGCAGTGTATTTAATTCATCTGCAATATAGAGGGCGCGTATAAGCTCAATATTACGCACGTAAATTTCGCAAGTTGATAGATTTGCAAGAACCGAAATTATATAGCTTGTTTTTATTGTATTTAAATTGTTTCGTTGTTAGAGGTAAAAAGTATATGAGTTTGGGGTACTGTTACATAATTACCCCTTTAAGGTGGGTTATATTCTAAGTCACAGATAAATCGCACATGTCAATATAGGTATGTCCGTGAATAAATTTCGCCACAGATGCAAGGGTTGAAAACTCATTTCTAAAAGTTCGAGTATTATCTTTTGTCTCTATCTTTAGTGTGACTGTATAGAGACTCTCTTCTTTTCGGATAAATATATTCTGTTCACCATTTTTGCCAGTCACCTTATTGCCGTTGCTAAATAAGTTGTGCAGTACGGCCAGTTTCTTACCTTCGTCAGTTTCACTCCAGGCCGGGAAATCACTATGCCCATATTTAAACATCAAGACAATCCATGGAAGGGTGATAATTAGCGGTGCTCATAACATTAAATAATCTAGTTGGGATGCCAGCAATGCGTTTCTTCCACTTCGCCTAAATAGTTCATCGGAGAGTCTCAAAATTTGGTAATCGTTCATTACTACTAGTAGTGCAATCATGAGTGTAACTATAGAGAATAGTGACCAAAATAGAGGGTTAAATATCGCTTTCTTATAAATGTGCCCAAACATGCCGGCAAGCCGCAGCGTCTCGATAGTCGCTGCTAGAATCACAAGTAAAAGGCTGGAATTCATTCCAGCGATATAGTGTGCACTTGTTATGACAAGAATTACGCCGTATGATTTTAATAATAATTGATTCATAAGTTATTTTAGATTTTGATATATATTCACAATATTCTCGGTTGTTATCAATGGCTATTATAGCTGGAAGTATATAAAACTAGTTACGAATTACTAGTCTTAGGTTAGCTCTCGCACCTTTATGTCCTTGTGCAGCTGCTTTTTTCCATAATATTTTTGCCTTTGTCAAATTTTTCATGATACCGTACCCATTATAATGCATTATACCAAGCATAAACTGTGCTTCAGAGTAGCCTTGTTTGGCAGATTTCCTCATCCATAAGACAGCTGTTTGCTTGTCTTTAGGGACTCCTTCACCTTTTACATACGCTATGGCCAAATTATGTTGTGCCTTTCTGTTGTTTTTCGTAGCGGATTTACGAAGCCAAAATAGCTCTTTAGAAAAACTCTGTTTAACTCCTTCACCGCGATTATAGGAAATCGCCAAGTTATACATTGCATCAGAGTCTCCCTGTTTGGCAGCTTTTTGATACCAGTGAATTGCCGTTATAGCATTTTTCTTGATGCCTAGTCCCCTATCATAGGCTACGCCCAAACTATACTGGGCATCTCTATTACCTTTTGCCGCAGATTTCTCGAACCAAATAAACGCTTTACTATAGTCTTTGCGGACGCCGTACCCATTAGTTAAAAATTCTCCTACATAGTATTCAGCCTCAGTATGCCCTTGTTTGGCAGCTTTCATAAACCATGCAAAACTTTTTTTATAGTCTATTTTTCCCGTGTGGCCTTCGCGAATCATTGTCGCTAAAGCATACTGAGAGTCTGCTTCACCCTTCACCGCGAGTATTGTCCAAACTTTTGAAGCTGCGACGTAATTTTTATGTTGGTAATGAGTAAATCCTTTATTATAACTATTAGCATGTATAACGGTAGGCGAAAAGGCCGTTATTAGAGCTACAATTAACTGTAAGGCTGTACTTTTGTATGTTGCGGTTGTCAATTTATATTGCAGCAGTAAATATTTCATTTTTAGGCCTTTAATTTAGCTTGATCGATAGCTTGAATTCTTGTTTGAATTTTACATTTAATCTAACGAACAAGGGCGAATTAGCGCACATATACGAAAGTAATGTGTCACTAAATATGATGTTCAAATAGTGTAAGGATAGATTGTGCTGATGTACAGTTAGTGATTTTCAGAAATTGTAATGGCATTAATTAAAAATATGACTGCGATGGCAGCTACGACATGTTTAAAGGCATGGCCGCCCATAACGCTTAAAATATCGAATATAGTTTTATCAAAGTACTCCAGTAGTTTTGCGAGTCCATAAAATACCAGCGTACACCACAAGTGTAGAGTCATCCTGGATTTATTTGAATATAAAATAAGAATGAGCGGAATAACGATTATTGGTAAGAACTGTACTAGTGCATACAATCTTAAGTCACCATGTCCGAGCCTCTCTGTATAATCCCAATAGGCAATTGATATAACACCAATAGCGAGTAGCGGTACGAATAATATTTTTGCAGCGCGATGTGAAAGGTATTTGGCTATAACAATTGAGAAAAAAGCCATAAATGATAGCGTTAAAGGTAGGCGATCCCAGAATAGTGTGCTGTTATTTGGGTTGACATGATAATAGGCCGAGCCAAAACCCGTTAAGAATATTCCAACTAATGCAGTCCATGCTTGATAAAAGTAGAGCGAACCGAATTTTATTGAGTTTGAAGTTGAAATTTTCCAGAAACCATACAAGGCCACTAGAATAAATGGCAGATTTGAAGCGACATTCCAAAAGTTTGGGATGCCCAATAGCGTAAGTTGGTCAGCGAATTGATGGTATTGTAAGTCTTGGGGGATAGGCTTAACGAACCATATATCAAAAATGAAGAGTAGGCTGATAACGTTGATCAAAAGAATTCGGTAATCCAATTTTTCGATAGATGACATGTTCGAACCTTATTTATACTGACTAATCCAAATCACTTTATGATATCGCACTAATATATTTTCTCAATAGATCAAAATATCTATTTATTAGTGGTGCTCTATTTTTAACCCACTATTTGGCAGGATTATCTAATATGGTTGCCGCCGTATCAAGTCAAATTTCAAACAATATTTAGTGAGG
>VAOX01000258.1_pt1 | contig 16828 bp, 13 predicted proteins | sample 3393891 | NCBI WGS metagenome assembly VAOX01 (sample SAMN08290429, study PRJNA428436) | hydrothermal vent metagenome | isolation source: Deep-sea hydrothermal vent chimney | place: Indian Ocean: Southwest Indian Ridge | depth 2822 m m | reverse complement strand
TTAAATACATGCTCGGCCTTGCCTTCTTTAGAACAGGTAACTGAATTTTGTACTTCGCTAATCGTTACAATACTCATGGTTTTATTCCTCTTGAATCAATAAATCTAAATTTTACGAATCAAAAAACAACTCGGATGTTACGTATGCGGGTTTTTCCTGATGAATAATCAATTCTATTAATGCTTTATGCTGTTGACTATCGGTTGGAGCAATAACTTGGATGTGAAATGCGCAAGGCTTATTGTCCTTTCCTTTAATGTTTTCTTTTGTACTAAAACCCTTAATGCCTGTGGCGGTTTCTAAACAGCAAATTAAACCTTCAGCCGTACCACGCCATTGCGAAATATAAGCAGCAGCATTAATAAATTCACGTAAGTAGCCATTGCCACTCGAAATGGGCTCCATTGAGTGTTGTACGTCTTTTGGTTGTTCTAAATAAGCAGGAAAAAACCGATCGAGATCCAACCACTGTGCAAGATAGGGCACAAATTTATCCGGAGTGCTGTAGGCATTAAAAGTAACTTCGATGTTTTCCAATATTTTTTCTGCGGGTTCGTGTAATTTTTCCATTACCCCAATTAAGCCATCTAAAGGACTATTCGGCGTAATGGTCATTTGAAAATTTTGAGGCAATAATTTTTTTATTTTTTCAGACTTCATCTTCGTTAATGACCGTTATGTTGTGTTCATCGGAACAGAATAACCAAGTATTGGGAAGCGTGACACTTTCAAGGAATTCTTTACTGGATGTTAGTTCATAATCGTTACCTATATTTGAACTGCGATAAACACCCTCAATGCCTGATACTAATAATAAGTCTGAATTTGGACTTGTAACCACCGCATCGGTTGGTTGAAATAAACGGTCACGTCCGCGTAACGGTAAACCACATTTAATGTCGGGTGGTAGCCACTCGGGTTGCTCATCATTGATATCGAGTCGCAATACCCCGGTGCGTAATGATGCTGCAAATACTTTTGAACCCTGGAATGCGATGTCGCGACAACCGCCAGCATCCCAACCGGATTTAAAATTTAACCAACCTTCAATATTTTTTTCTGCACCCGTGAGTCTAAAGCGATAACACGCGTTACCGGGGTCATTTCCGATTGCAGCACAACCAGCCCACAAGTATCTATTTGCACCATAATGTTGAAATGCGATAACACGAATTAATTTATTACTGAGTCCTAAATTATCAAACGTTTCGCTTTTACCGGCGTCATTTGACAGGTACACCCCTTTGTCATCATCACTGACTACAGCAACACTGGTGCCACCCAATACATCAGTTGATACTGCCACGGAATAAAATCCAAGTGTTGGTTTTGAGGCATCAACCAGAATTTGATGGGGCACTGCATTTTCATTTATGGCGAGTTCATATAAGCCTTTTTCGGTGGCAAGTAATAACACCGCAATACCATTACGTTCTACCCAGGCTAAATCAACAACATGGAATGTTGTGCGTAATCCAACCTTCCAAGTTTCACCGCAATTATGGGATATGTGTAATGCGGATTCCGAATTCGAGTTTTTGACATTACTCGCCAATGCAACCAAGCCGGGTTGGCCAGTTGCCGTGGCTTCTTTTGGAAAGGCTTTGACGAGCGTTAATTTTTCATCAGGAAATTTACCAACCGATTCCCAGCCTTGAGCATTGTTGGTTGAGCGGAATACACTGTCATCACTCACGGCATACCAGGTTTTATTCTGAAACGAATCTGCACTCAGATCGGTAACATTTTTATCGGGCGATTCATTGACAATTAAACGCACTTTAGTTAATGTTTTTACGCCAGATTCTTCACCAACAATTTTAAAAATATCCCAAGTTGATAAGGCTTTTCCAAATGGCCAGCCCTTGGCATCGGAAGTGAGGTTAACGGGATTAATAATTTTCCATAAACGTTGCAATACACGCTGTTTTACTTCCTCGGGTTTTTCTTCGCGGTAGACAATTAAATTAAAAGATACATGCACTTGTTTTATTCGTGCCCAATCAACCACACAGGTGGTGCCTAATGGTTTGCGTTTATCCAGCGCATTTTGAATTTGCTGTAAGGCATCATCAGTTTGATAGGCTTGACATGTTTCTAAAGAAATTAAACCTTGTTGGCGTTGATCTTCTGGTATGTAGGGAACTAATAAAACTCCAACCGTTCCTGGTTCTGCGTGAGCCCATAGTTTGGCTGTGGTAAAAGCATGCGCACGGTTAACGGCACCCGAACTGCGTTTTGCGACAAGTTGAAAATCACGCGCAGTGACGGCTCGATGCAATGAGTGCAGTTCTTGAGGGCCACGTATGAGCGCATTATCTAACGACTCAGCATTACGGCCACCTGTTGCAGGGCGGGGATTGGTAACTTCAATACCTGGAATTGGATCTTTTAATACCGTTAATAAATTGGCCATGACATTACCCGTTGCGCCACCGCCGCGACAATACCACGCGCGTATTTCTCTCTCTTTAATGGGTATTTCTGCCAGTGCTTCCGGTTTATCGGTTAGCTCATTATTGTTTTTTCGAAGATATATCGATGGAGAAAAATTAATTGCGCCGGTTAGACGATCAGCAATATAAACATGTCGATTATTATCTAGATTTGAAAAATTTTCTACTTCACGCCAAATTCGAAATACTTTATTTTTATAGGTCACGGCGGATGTTGAGGTTTGCAACTCGTCTTTGAGGGCTTCAACACCAATGACTAAATCCAAAGCATCACCAGTGGCGGCGATAACCGGGGTGCGTTTGAGATTAAGACCTAAACCCGGGGCGCCGCTGCCGGTGCCGAGTAACTCGGCTTCAATTAATTCACAATGGCGCGCCAGTACGGAAATTTCGGTTTTGCCACTCTCAATGCTGACAGTTTCTGTGGTGACAAATACCGGCGGTTTGGATCCAGAGTCGGAACGACTGGTGCTGACTCGTGTTCCTTTAGGAATTGTAATAGCTTGCGTTTTTGAGGAACTAATTGAAAACTGCAACAGGACACTAGCGGATGCTGGTGATATTAGCTTTACACCGATTAAACTTAGAAATTTAATGTAATTTTTATCGGGCACCAAGTTCAACCGATACAACATGATATCAGTTAAATACGCAAAGGCTTCTAACATGGTAGTGCCTGGATCACTGGGTGATAAATCCGTCCATTCTGGGCAATGCTGTATTATTTGTTGGCGAGCATCCTCGACTATATCTTCAAACCGTCGGTCATCAAGATTGGGTGCTTTTAATGTCATTGAAGTTCCTGTTCATTTAATTGCATTGAAAAATCGATAGTGTCTGTGCGTGCTGTTTTTATTACTCGATATTCGAGATTAATATCCATGCGCCCGGGATCGGCATTATTGCTATTCGCATCCAAGGTTAAAATTTGGATTCGTGGTTCAAATAATTGCAATGCCTGTTTCACATAATGGATAGCAAGCCCATGGGTACTGGCATCATTGGGTGAAAAAATTAAACTGTGTAGATCACAGCCGTAATTGGGACGCATTAACCGTTCACCGGGACGGGTGGTGAGTAATAACAAAACAGCTTGTCGTACTGAGGCATGACCATCGACCATTTCGATGCCACCGATATTGGATATGCGTATGCCAAATTGATCGTTTCGTTTATTTTTATTGTCTTCGTTATACGATTCTGCAGTATCAAATTCCGGATGCACAAATCGCCATGCACGGTAATGGGTTGTTGTCATTGTGCTATTTCCACTAAATTTTGCCCCGGTTTGCGAACTTTATATTTCACTGTGCCCGGTGGTGTGCCATTGGTTATGCCGGTAACGGTATCAAGACACACTTTTTTACCATCAACAAACACTAAAGTGGAATAGCCATTTTGGACTTTTAAGGTTGCGGTACACGGTACGATACTGGGGCCTACATTTGGACAGCCTGCAATGGGGCGTCCTTGAGGATCATTGGCGACTAATATTTTTCTGTTTTCAATTCGAACATAGGATTGCGACGTAGCAATTCCAACAATACCGGTATCGTGGGTGCAGTGCAAAATAGCATCTTGAGTTAAAATTTTCATTTAGGCTCGCTTAAAGTTAATTGAGTTTCCGGCAATCGTGACATCGTTACCGGGTGCTTCGATTATTATTTTAGTAGCACTGTGCATTGTGTATTTACTCGGAGTAACTTCTAAGTAACTGCCATTTTTATGGCTAACTTTAATTTCATCCGCGTGCATTTCAATGGAGCTGCCATCGCTGTTTTCAAGATGAACGGTTTGTTCATTATCATCGAGTTGCACACGTTGGCCACCCGGAGTTACAAAGGTGTAGCGCTTTATCGCGCCATTTTCAACACCACTATCAGGCGGTTGTTGAGTGCCATAAAGTCCACCGAGCACAACAGACTGAGCAGGGTCTTCGTTAATAAGTAGAATTAGCACTTTATCATCAACATCCGGTAACGCGATAATACCTTTGTCTTTACCGGCACCTGGAATAACAACTTCAAGCCAGTCAGTTTCAATCTCATCATAGGTTGGTAGCACTGCGCGAACACGGCCAAGATTTTTTGGATCGTTTACCTGGCTGATAATACCAAGGGTAGTGAATGTTGATTTATTTTTAATTTGAGTTTCGGGTGGTGTGGTTTCAATTTCAGAAATGTAGGCACTGTTATGATTAATAGTGTGTTTCACACTGGTAAGAACATGCTGTCCGGTTAAAGGTGCTGCAACCCCTGATAGCTCAATACGCCTACCCGGTTGTAGCTCAGTGTTTCCTTCTGCAATACCAAATAATGTTACTTCATTGGCAACATTACGATCCAGTTCGGATTGTGCAATGGCGATGGCTTGAGAATGGTCTTGAATGGTTTGGTCAACCACGGTACGTTTACCTGAACCACCAACTTTTGACGCGGATACGGCAGCTGAAATGCGTCGTCCCGAGCGCGCTTGATTCGCGTTTTCAGCATAAAATTCACTAGACCAAGGGTTCCAGCCTAACGTTGTTACCGAGTCGCAAGCGGTATGACTATTAATTTCAATATTCGCTTCAAGTAATGTTACTCCTAACCGTAGTGCTATAGTTTCTGAAAACCCCTGTAACGTCGTTACATACACGGTATTATTTCGAGCAGTAAAATACAAACCGTACCGTTCTGATATTTCCGTAATAAATTCTAAATCCGATTGCCGAAACTGAACCAATTTTTTATTCAACGGTCCGGCTTCTTGGGCTTCAACCGTCATACCCGTGTCGCTTAACATTGCAGCGAATAATTCGGTTAATGTTAATTCAATGTGTGTTGTGACGGGATGACGTTTACGTAATCGGTGCAGTAAGTCATAGGCCCGAACATGTACTGCTGTACCGCCAGAAGATTCATAACGATAATTTACCGCAGTCACTTCGCCAGTAAATAGTAACGAGTCGTTGACGCTGATACTTAACGCTGTTCCGGGTTGCATCGCGCTCGCATCTGCTAATGCATCGATTGGATTATTAAAAGTAATTTCGCATAGTGTTGGTAATGATAATTGTTCGTGAATGTGAATATCGCCGAGACATAATGCATCGTCTTGCGCTAATGCGTTATCATTCACTTTAATAGTAACCTTGGGCATGGTGATCATCGGCATTAAGTAGTGCCTCCGATATCTGAAATGGCAGGCAGGTCAATTACTTTTCCGGGTGTTATTTCCGCAGGGTTATTAATACCATTTAAGCTGGCAAGCTGCCGCCATAAAGAGGGATCACCATAGTAACGCGACGCAATGGAATCGAGACGCTCACTGGATTCACCGTCACTGACTATCGCATGTGCTTCGCTAACCGTGCTGGAATCAACGGCCAAATCTGAGAATTGTTCAGATGGCTGTATTTTATTTGAGGTTTGATCATTTGATTTTGGCTTTTCAATAACCCGTTGCATTTTGAGCCGTATCCAGGAACGTTTTGGAATTCCGTTGGCATCAAAATATTCTAGCCGTTCTGCAATTGCAGTTACAATACCAGGAATGTTCCAGGTTTTCCCCCAAATTAGTCGGAATAATGGTGGTCTACCATAACGAGCGGTATTTTTGCTTGGCGCATTTTCTGACAGCATCCAAATTGGATGGGTTAATTCTCTTACGTCGGTGGCACTGATAGAGGAGCCGGGTAAGTTTACATCGAACAATAAATTTAAAATTAAACTGGTACTACCGCCACCAGAATAAAGCAATTGGTCGTCGAACAAATCGGCTCCGGTAACTATACCGCCAGCAGATTGTCGTTCTGAAATACCCGCGCGTCGTCGGATCACCATATCTTCTGGATTTAATAAACAGCCAATCCGTTGTTTACTGCTTTCAATTAAAAATGCTACTCGCTCCATAAACTGCCTTTGTGTTCTTTAGTGCGTCGCGCTATTCGATTGCTATCGATGATGTTTGAGTTGTTGACGGAGATATTACTATCGGGTAATTCAGGCCATCGATCATTTAAAAATGTTTCTTCATCCAAGCTTGGCCACTGTTGTGAGTGGCTAATGTTTGTGTTTTTAGTGGCTTGTTCTATTGGATGGTTCGAGTTGAGCGGTTGTTGCTGTTGCGGTATAGATTTTGTTTTTTTCGCATAAACTGTTGTGTCACTATTAAAAGGTTGAGCAGCACTTATGTCGGTTTTTTTATGATTGCTGTGATGGTTAAATAACGGTAGCTTGCTCGATGACGAATTTTTTTTATCATTCGATTCAGTAAATAATTTAAGGTGTTGTATTCTCGACGTGAGGTTCAACTTATGATTTGAACTATTGTCTGTAGTCGGCTTTGTTACTATCGGATTGGTATTGTGTTTTTTACTAATAAGCTTGGTACTAGCATCGGCTCTTTCATCAACTGAACTGGGTTTCACCTTGTTAATGGTGAATAGTGGCGTGTTATTACTGGTTTTTAATTTTTTTGATAATCGCTGTAAATTATTTTTACGTTTAGCCTTATCCACCTGCGTTGTTGTGTCGGGATTATGGGCAAATCTAAATTGGGGTGTTAACACGCTAGAATCTACACTAGCGGTTGGTGTAGAAAAAATACTAGATGAATTCGCTTTATCCTGATTTTGCTCGTCATGGTCGCCGGGCTTTAGATTATCTTTTGTACTTGAGCCATGATGACGTGATTTTTGTGGTTGAGTGGTGCTCGATTCAACAGTGTTAACGGAAATATTGTGGCTGGTGATGTCGCTGTTATTCGTTTGGCTTGGAGTCGCGTCTATCTCTTGTGGCTGTAACTGTGGATGAATTTCATTATTAACATTATTGGGCGCATTCTCGTTTTCGGATATTGCCGATGGTATTTGATGGTCATTATGCTGCAAAAATTCAGGCGCATATTGTTGAACAACGGCTAGCCAATGAGCCGGTGGGCCACCCGTTTTTTTATAATGTAAAACATCTAATTTTGATGAGCTACTTATTGTAGAGTTTAGTGTTGATTCTAATCTAATAATTATTTTTTCAGTATTGCGCTGTACTGTGCGTGCAATTAATAGCAGTAAGCGCTGAGTGAAATGGTTTGATTGGATCATTTGCTACGCGTAAAACCTTGATGTGTGAGCGTTAAGGTTTCGATTGCAACCTCTTGTCCTAGAGCATTAAGTTGTGTACCACGCCATGATGCAGGCCAGGCAGCTTCTAAATCCCATACCGCTTGATCGGTTTGGCCGTCGTTGGATTTTAATTTTATTGACACTGCTCTTGTTTCAATTCGACCTGCAGCGGTTTCCATTAACCAGTCCCATAAATCGCGAGTGTCGGTCATGCCCCATTTTAGTGTAACATCGCCATGGGTAACACACCCCGGCAAGTTTCGAACCGTTGGTAACGCGCCGCCTTCACGATACACTATTTTTTCTATATCAATACTCATGCCGCTGACTTCAGTAAAATAGCCTGCTTCAGTACCTGTTCCAATTTGCAGTGTAAAATTATAAGCGCGGTATATGTCTGTCTGATCAACCATTATTTTTCATCTCCTAAATTATTATTCAGATTCTTCGCTAACTTCTTCAGTTTCAGTACCACCGTCCCATTGACCAATTCGGAAAATGACAAATTCGGCTGGTTTAACTGGACAAATTCCGATGTATGCAATCAATCGTCCGGCATCAACGGATTCGGGAGGGTTGGTTTCATCATCACATTTAACAAAGAAAGCCTGTTCGGGGGTGTCGCCTTTTAACGCGCCACTTTGCCAAATTAATTTTAAAAAATTTGATGCATCACGTTTTAATATTTCACGGGTACTACGGTTATTTTCTGAGAACACTAAAAATCGTGTACCGCTACCGATGGATTCTTCGATCATATTAAAAAGTCGGCGAACATTAATGTATTTCCATTGACTTGATGACTCGGCCAGTGTTCGAGCACCCCAAATCTTAATGCCCGCGTCATCAAAGAAACGTATACAATTAACGCCCGCAGTATTAAGCACCCCTTGTTCTTCATTGGTTACTCGGTAGTCGATTCCCAATACACCGCGAATTGGTTCATTGGCAGGAGCCTTGTGCACACCATGAGTTGCATCAGTACGGGCATAGACACCGGCTATATAACCCGATGGACCAACCGTTACCGTAGTCGAAGGGTTTAATGGATCGGCTATTAAAATATTTGGAAAATAAAATGCCGCGTATTCTGTGTTTCTAGGACGAACACCGTCCTTTTTACTTTTGGCCTTATCACCGTCTTTGCTACCAGTCGCCGTGCCTACTTTTTTAAGTTGATCGGTGTTATCAACATCGAGTGGCGCATCAAGAATCGCAAAACAATTACCCATTTTTTCACAATGTGAAATAAGGGATTCATAATCAGCAGTACTGGTGTAACCCGGTGCTGCAATAATTTTAGGCTCGGTATACGCCTGTAATACCGAAATGCCGGAGTTCGGTTTACCATCACCAGCGACAGGGTTGCCTTTACCAATATTTAAAATGTAACAACGGCTACCGCCATTATGAAAAAAACCAAACACAGCCCGTGCTAAGTCGGTACTGTCTTTTGAGTCTGCTACAAATTTTTTTCGAAATTGAGTCCAGTTATTAACAGCAGTCGGTTCGTTAAGATATGCATTTTGCAGCGGCGGCACTCCAATTAAGCAGGCTGTGCTGGTTGGTACTGCCTCGATGGAATTCGCACCAGTATCAATTTCTTCTACATAGACACCTGGGTAGTTGTATGTTGGCATATTAAAGCTCCATTACATCAAAGTGGATAATTAGTGGCTTTGCATCGTTTGACTCATGCTTGGCCTCGATTTCAAGAACGCGATTTCGTGCTTTTATTTTTAATTTTTTAACAACAGGTGTTTCAGGTACAGTGTTAAATTTAAAACAGCCGTTTGAATCTGTTGTTGTCTTTAGCTGGTAAGCGGGTAGTTCAACATTGGCCTGAGCAATGGGGACATCTTCAGGTCCTAGTACCACACCCTGCATCGTCACAATTGATGATTGTTTAATTTCAAGTGGATAACGAATTAATGGTGCCCGATGTTCTTTTCGTTTTAGTATTAATGGCAGTTGTAATAAAAATGAAGGACGAGGTGTAACACCAAATGCACGCCATAATTGACATGAGACTGGCTCTAAATCAATTTGAAAGTCAGGGTTATCCATGGCACTAAAAATAAGCGAGCTTAAAATTTGTTGTGCTTGCTCTGGTTCAGTACTCCAACTGCTAATTAAATACCGCAATTGAAATTGATGGGCAGTTTTTTTGACGGCTGAGGTTGTTACAGCAGGTAAAAACTCCATCAAATACAGGCTCACGCCTTTCGAGCTGTCGCGGTCTCCCGGTGGCTGAAATGTGAGTTCTGTATTGGGTAATGTAGAGTCCACCCAGGAAGATAAATTCTGGTTGACTGCGCTGATTGTTGATTCAGGCATAGCTCAATTGAGCGCTAAAAGTCGCTCGTGACCTCCATTATTTTGAATAATTTTTGTGTTCCTTATGAATGCGTTGCGAGTGTCGCAGTCATAACAGCAGGTCTTTTTTTATAATTTATTTTATCGTTTTAGTGATCATTAAGACTAGCATATTTATCAAACCTTACCAGCGTGACTGTTTTTATTTGCATGAATAATAGTATAGCTTCACTTAACTTTTGTTGATTGCATTGAAAACTATTTATATTATTTATTTTAAGAGTATTGACTGTTTTTAAAAAAATAAAAGTAAATAGTTTACATAAAAGTTGTAATAAAAAAACAATGTGAATATTTTATAAATTTCTGTACTAGAATTGAATATGGTGGCTGAAATAGAAAAAAATGAATACGAATAATTTCTTTATGAGCAGATGTTAATCTGTCAATAAAGAACTGTCAGAGTGAACTACCTCTTCTAGGATAGTGTCGTTGTAATCGCTGTCAAAAATAACATATAGGACGGTAATAGAATGTCACGAACTGTATTTTCAAGAATACACTATAATGTATTAATTTTTCTAAGCTTAATTTTACTGGCATGCAATAACGGCAATTCATCGACAACAAGTGACCTGGTAACATTAAATGCAACCCAAAAATGTACATTTAATAAGGCTGTTGTGACCGATGGAATTCGTCGCCTTGCTATCGTTATAGGTGTCAGTGACTATCAAAATGACATTATCCCTGATCTGGAAGGCCCACAGTACGATGCGATGCGCATGTATGAATTACTAACTGGAAAAAATGGCTATGGTTTTCCAAAACAAAATGTGTGTTTATTATTAAACAGTGATGCAACTACCGCAGCATTTAAGACGGCATTCCAAAAAGGACTGGTTGAGCGAGCAAAAAAAGGCGACGTTGCCGTTCTTTATTATGCGGGTCATGGCTCGCAAAAGCGGGATACAACCGGAACCGAAGCTGATGGTTTAAATGAAACATTTTTATTCCATGATGCACGTGTGGGTAAAGTGCGTGATTTTGTTGATAATAAAATGAATCGCTTATTGAAGCGGCTTTATCAAAAAACAACTAATATAGTAGCCATTTTTGACATGTGTAATGCCATGTCAGCAACACGAGACGTGGCTAAATCATCGTATGTCTCGCGTTTTTTTGTGGCGGATACTGTTGTTGATAATACCGACAGTAATTCCAATAGTGATGACAATGATGGCGGCAATGCCTGGTTGCCCGAGGTGATGCCGGGTTTGATAGCCCTAACAGCTGCGAGTGACGGCACACCCGCCGTTGAAAAAGATAAACGTGGAATTTTCACCGATGCGCTTATTAAAGTATTATCACCAGTTTCAAAAGAACCCATTACCTATGCCCAACTTGCTCGCCAAGTTCCACCATTGGTCGCAGCACAGAGCTATCAAATACCTGCTTTTCAGGGGGATCTAAACAAGGTGGTGTTTGGCAATAAAAAAAGGCAACGGCCAATTGCATGGGAAATTAATCGCTTAACACCTTCTCTAGAAATTACCGGAACGCCCATGCCGGGCATGGGTGTTGGTGCTGAGCTTCGAATTTATGGTGGTTCGGTTATGGGCGCTGCGACGCGTGATCCTGCTAAAGCCAAGGCCACGATTGTGATTGATTCAATGACCTCACTAAATGCCAAAGCACACGTCACGGCAAAAAATATCAAGCTAGGGAAACTGACCTTAGGCGACATTGCCGTATTGGTTCGTCCTGCTGATAAATACGTAGGCATTAGCGTGCGACTGCGGTCGGCGTCTAAACCCGGTGGTATTCCACAATCGCGTGCAACAGGAATAACGCATTCTATTAATAGTGATGACGAAGCAAAATTACTAGTTCATGTTACCAATGGTAAGGCAGATTTTGAATTGAGTATGGGCAGTGATAAAAAAATTATTCTATGGGGCCCCGAAGACAAAGTGCGCGTAGTTTATGATAATGATCGCGCCATTGCGAAAAATCTATGGCAGCACGCACGACAACAGGCAATGTTGCTATTGTCTGGGGAGACCGGAGGGGATTTTATAGATAACGAAACGCTTCAAGTTAGTCTCCTTCCAGCAAGAAAACAAGCGCCTTGCGCTAAAGGAATTTGGGAGCAAGCAAAACCAAACTCACAACAAATTATTCCACTGTGTTATCGCTGGAATTTAAAAGTAACATTAGCAAAAAACTCACCGTATTCGTTGTTGATTGGTGCTGTCATATATTCGGCAGACGGTGGTATGTATGGCTTACCTGCTGATGGTCGTTCAGTATTACTTAAACCGGGTGAAGAAAAAACATTTAACAGCCGACGAGAAACATTTGCGGGTAGTTTACCATTATCGACCAATGATATTATTAAAGTCTACGGCACCCAAGAAACCAATCCCGTGCGCTGGAGTGAACTTACTCAGGCTGCGCGAACCCGCGGAACCGGCGGTAGTAGTTTAAGTAAAGCATTAGGGCGCTACTTAACCCCCGGTACTCGCGGTGTCTCGGTAGTGGATGAAGTAGCAGAAAATACCACTTGGACGCAAACAACTATTTCCACTCGAGTAGAAGCCAACGGAAAGTTTTTGGCATTGAAGCAAGGTAAAAAAATTGCAGCTCCCTCTTTTAGAGAATATACCATTCAAAATTTTGACCTTCGCCCTTATCTACCGGACGATAAAAATTCTGCATTGTTCAAAGTTTTAAAACAAAGTGATTGGTTGGTAAATAAATCAACGCAAGGCGGTATTCGATATAGACAGCACAGTTGGAAACAAGCCACGGATAAGGCCAATCTCAAACTGGGTATTGATTGCTCTCGATTTATTTGGTATGTCTTTACGCGAGCAGGTTTGAAATATAATAAAAATAATAAATATTTAGCTACTGCCATGATGGTTAAAAAAAATACCGTAATGAATACGGAATTTCAACGTTGCGATAATGGCCCGTCTAAAATCGGTGATGTGCTGGTGTATCGCAGCAGTAAAAAGGGTGACGGCCATGTGGTCATGGTGATTGATCCTGTTAAACGCATTGCAGTGGGTTCTCACGGTTATGATGGTAATGTTCGTTTTGGAAAAAAACCAGAAACGGGCGCAGAATATCAATTAATTAAAGTGAAAAAAAATTGGAAAGCATGGGATCGAAAAGACATGAAATTGGCAGCATGTTATCGACACCGCGCTTTTGCTAAGGAAGAAAATTCACGAGGAGCGCTTGGCGTTCAAGCCTTATCGAATATATGCAGTTCAAACAAACAATGTATTAATACAGTCTCAATGGCTGATAAAAAATAAAAGGTGATATTAATATGGATGGATATTTAAATTCACGATCAATGATAACACCCGGTATTGCGGGTGCAACTACCACCATGATAACCGGAACCTTAGCAGCTCAGTTTGGCTTGCCGGGTAATTACACCGCACTGGTGGTTAGTTTTATTCTGGGATTAATGGTATTACAAGATAACTCGATTGTCATTTATCAGCGGCTGATGTTTTATGTCGTTAATTCAATTGTTATTTTTACGATGGCGATGGGGATTAACGCCGCAGGTGTAGCGGCGTCAAAAAGTTCTGACCCTATTACGCGTTCTGTTCCAATAGAGGGGCAAGGTATCAAGCCTAATAAAAATCCTGCTTTTTTTCGTAATTGGCTATAGGGGTTTTCTGACATTTTTAATGAGGTTATGATGACTACACATACGGTGCTGAAAATATTAAATTATAAAATTATTTTAGCGATTTTTTTTATTACATTGTCTGTTTTAAGTTGCTCGTCTGATACTAATGATAATGAAAAAAGTAATAGCACAAATAATTCAGTTACTTTAAATAACCTGCATAAAAATAAAAGCAAGTTGGAGATAATAGAATTTAAAGTTGAGCCCCCGTTTGTAATGGTAGGGCAAGAAGTGACATTAACTTGGAAAACTTCGGGTTCTAGTTCAGTTAAGATCACTGGTTTTGATACTGTTTTTCCTGCCGAAGGCTCTATAGTCATTAAATCGAAATTAAAAAATAAGTATACTCTTATTGCCAAATCAAAAATGAATATTGTTAGAAGCAGTGTTCAACTGAATTTTGCAACGCCACTGCCAGTGGCTCAATCCGATCCCAAGAGATATACTCTAAAGATACAAAAATACAACCGTGAACAAGTTAAAAAATTAAAAGACCGTGCTAATATCAAAATAGGTGAGGCAACTGAGTTTGCACCAGCTGAATAACATCATGGTTATTATCCGACTTAAACTGTATAGTAAATTCTGAAGCGGATGAACAAGATATATTATCTTGTTCTATACGTATGTTCATGCTGTTTGCTTTCATGTAATAATGTCGATTATAAAGAACAAATTTTAATAAATAATTTACAAGCTGAGTTAGTCGTTCAGCTCAGCCATTCCAATGTAATTTCTGACATGGCGTTGTCGCCTAATAAAAAATTCTTAGTTACCGCCAGTTGGGATAAAACCCTGTGCCTATGGGACGCAAACTCTGGCCAAGAGATACGACGCTTTAAAGGGCATACAGACACTATTTTAGCGGTAACATTCTCTGCTGATGGGCGCTACATTTTAGCTGGTGGTAAAGATAATGATGCTTATCTCTGGAGTATAAATTCTGATGAAAAAATTCTAACACTTGCCGGGCATTCCAGTGCCATTACCGCCGTTGCTTTTTCTAACACGGGTTCACTTATGTTTACGGGTAGTGATGATAAGACAGTTCGTGTATGGAAATACGATGGTGGTAAAGTTATCAAGGTACTGGCTAATTTTGAGAGCTCAATTCATTCACTCGCGGTATTAAATGACAATAAAAGTCTGATCGTTGCCAGCTACGATAAAGTTGAGTTAATTGATTTTACTTCGAATAAAATTTTAAGACGTTATCAAGGACACGATGCAGGTGTTACATCGGTAGCACTGTCGAAAAATGATAAACAGTTATTAACCGGTAGTCTGGATAATTCGGCACGATTGTGGAACCTTGAAACCGGAGTAGAAATTCAACAGTATATAGGACATACCGAAGGTATAAAATCAGTTAGCTTATCGGATGATGGAAATTATGTGTTAACGGCCAGTCGTGATACAACCGCGCGTCTGTGGGATATTAACGGAATTGAAATAACGCAATTTAATCATCCAAATGAAGTCAATAGAGTCGAATTTTTAAATGATGGGCCGCGAGTAATTACGGCCAGTTTCATGACGGCTCAAGTTTGGGATGGACGTAATACCGCACCTATTGTCAATTTTAAACAGCACTTAATGAGCTATAAAGGTAACTCTGAACTGGTTAGCGCGCTTGCTTTTTCACCCGACGGTAAAACACTATTGACTGCCGACTGGGCTGATTTTACCCATCTTTGGGATCTATCAAGCGGTATACAAGCACGTAATCTAGTGGGGCATTCTAATGATGTCCGCTGGGCTGAATTTTCACCCGATGGAAAATTAATATTAACCGCCAGTCGTGATGGTTCTGCTCGACTATGGGATAGAGTAACTGGAAAAGAACGTAGTATATTGCATGGCCACAATAAAGAAAAAGGTATTCGTTCTGCATCTTTTTCTAAAGATGGAAAATACATTTTAACCGGCAGTGATGATGCAACGGTTTTATTGCAATCGGCTAAAAGTCCATTTAAAACAATTAAACGTATTGGACCACTGAACGATACTATTTCATCAGCGGTTTTGTCACCGGATGATCAAAAAATATTAATCAGCAGCGGCCGAACCTTAAGTTTATGGACACTAGCGGGTGATAAACCGCTGTGGCAAAAATACTTTGAGCAAAGAATCAATGACGCCAGTTTTTCACCGGATGGACAGTTAATTGTGACGGCTAGTTGGGGCAAGGATGTTGTCCTAATAGCAACAAATACAGGAAAAAAACTCAAACGCTTAGTTGGACATACTAGTGGTGTCTATGTTGCCAAGTTTACTATCGATGGTGCTTTTGTTTTAACAAGTAGTGATGACGAAACCTCACGACTGTGGGATGTAACAACGGGTAAACAGACAGTGATCTTTGAAGGGCATGAGGGCGGCATTTTTGCCAACGCATTATCGCCCGATGGTCGTTTTGTATTAACAGGCAGTGGCGATCAAACAACACGGCTATGGGATATTAAAACCGGTGAAGAACTGTGTAAACTCATTAGTTTTTATGACGGCAGTTGGGCAGTGGTGGACAAAGAGGGACGTTACGATGCATCCAATGGGGGAGATATTGATGGTCTTCATTGGGTCATCGGCACCGAGCTAATTTCACTGCAGCAACTTAAAGAGCGTTACTACGACCCGGGTTTATTAGCCAAAAAACTTGGCCGGGTACACGACCCGGTGCGCGATGTTAAAGAGTTTGATAAACCAAAACTATTTCCGTCAGTAACACTTTCTAACATCAATCCAAATAATCCAACGCTAAATATCAACTTATCCAATCGAGGCGGTGGTATTGGTAAGGTTGTTGTTACCATTAACGGTAAAGAAATCGCATCCGATGCGCGCAAGGTAAATTCAAACCCTGATGCGACTAAAATGTCCATTCCAATCTCAATCGCGAACCATCCTTACTTGATTCCAGGCGCTAAAAATAAAATCGTGGTTCGAGCGTTTAATCGCGAAGGCTATTTATCGAGTCGTGGTATTGTGCGTGTGTATGAGGCACCAGCAGAAAAAGATCCTAGAAAGCCAAAATTATGGGCAATAATAGCCGGTATTTCAGACTACAAAGGAAAACAAATCGATCTTCGGTTTGCCGCTAAAGATGCGCAGGATTTTGCACAGGCCATTAAACTGGGCGCCCATCGATTATTTGGAACGGATAATAGTGAAATATTTCTACTGACCAGTCCCGAAGTCCCCGGCGGTTTAGTTCCAAGCAAAGACAATTTT
>VAOX01005448.1_pt1 | contig 16861 bp, 17 predicted proteins | sample 3393891 | NCBI WGS metagenome assembly VAOX01 (sample SAMN08290429, study PRJNA428436) | hydrothermal vent metagenome | isolation source: Deep-sea hydrothermal vent chimney | place: Indian Ocean: Southwest Indian Ridge | depth 2822 m m | reverse complement strand
CTTTCATTTCTTGCTCATCCATAACTGTACTCATCATTTAATCTCCTGTGTTTATTAGAGTATTCAATAATGAGCAGTTACACAATCTGATTTACAGGGTCATTGAAAAGGTTTATCCCGCTCTATTGGTTAATTTAGTATTAATTTCAATAGGTGTTGAGTTAGTGTTTTGGTAGTGATCAACCCAATTAATGAGTTCTAAGGTTCCATCATGATGTTCAACTAAGGCAGTACAATTTTCTACCCAGTCTCCATCATTGCAATATTGAATATTATTTATATTTTTGATTGCGGCATGATGTATATGACCGCAAATGATACCCTGTAATTTGTTTTTTTTGCTTCTGCGATAGCTGCTTTTTCGAAATTTTCGATGTGTTTCATGGCGTTTTTAACGCGTTTTTTTAAAAAACTGGCTAACGACCAATATCGATATCCAAAAAAATGTCGAATATTATTAACTAACCGATTGATATACAATAAAAAATCATAACCATAATACCCAAATATTTCTAGTAGTTTACTACATTGTATTGCACCATCAAAAATGTCACCGTGGATAACTAAATATTTTACGTTATCTGCTGTGGTGTGAATGTATTGGTTATAAAATTTAATATTGCCAAATTCTATGCCATCATGCTCTCGAAATAATACATCATGGTTTCCAGGGATATAAATAATTTCACAATTGGTTTTCGTTTTTTCTAAAATTGTACGAACAATATTATTATGAGACTGAGGCCAAAATTTTGTTCGATCCATAGACCATAAATCGATTATGTCACCAACGAGAAATAGGTACTCAGATTCAGTTGATTTTAAAAAATCCAGTAATATATCAGCTCGACATTCTTTGTTACCCAGATGTGTGTCGGAGATCCAGATACTACGATATCGAGTTGGATTTAATGAATAAATTACAGCCATAATTATTCTTCCAAGTATTAGTATGATATCGCTATAATATAAATAATTATGTTACATCAGCATTACGAATAGATGACTTAATTATAACGATAACCATCTCTTAATGCCTTCTTTGCTAGCATTTAATCCAAACTGGTATCCTTGTTGTAATTGAGCTTTGTTCTTACTGAAACGATTTAATTTAAACTCACATGGAGGACAAATTTCGATGATTTTTACACCATTTGGAGGATGTTGAATTGTATCAAGGCTCTTGTTGTGTATTAAAATTCTATTTTCTGCCGTCATTCTTAATGCTGGATAGTGTCTTAAATTCCATCGTATAAATTTATGTCCAAGAGTGTCCTTTTTAATATATGATTTTTGACATGCACGTATGAGCATAATTTTTTTTGCTCCCATTTTAATTGCTTTTGATATGGGAATAGCTTGCGCTATACCACCGTCTGTCATTTTTATTCCATCAACCTCAGGGAAATTTCGATACAGTAATGGTAATGAGGACGATGCTTTGGTTAATTGTTGGATGTTATTTTTTGTAGCTTTAATATATTTAGCTTGCCCTGTAAGGGTGTTTGTAACACAGACGTAGAGTGGCTTAGTAAATTTTTTTGATGAATATAGTCTTAGTTCTAATTTTTTATAAATTACATCAGCAAGCCAATCCAAATCCAGTAGGTGGCCACCGAATAAAAATCGCTTGTAATTTATAAATTCTTTTTTTAATGCATAGTCTAGGTATATCTTAATACTTAATCCTGGAATACCAGTTGTATAAGAGACAAGATTATGGGCTCCTGCTGACACACCAAGGTAGAAATCAAATGGGTTGAAATTATTTAGTATAAATCCATCTAAAACTCCGGCAGAAAATACGCTACGCATTGCACCATCTTCGATAATTAGGGAATTTTTATGATCGGATGTATTTTTATTGATATTAGGTAACCACGACAAAAAAGGTGAAAAGTACACAGGATATTGTAAGATAATTACATAAAATTGTTACATTACTATGTCAGTATCGTTGCGTACTGAATTATCAGTACAGTCGGAAACTAATAATATTAAAACAAGAATAAAATAATATGAAATACAGTGTTGAAAATTGGTGGGTTGTGATTTCGTTATTATCGATAATGAATATTGGTATTTTATTCTATTCCAGAAATATTTTTATCGAATTAAATTTAATATCTCCCCTAACGTTGTTCGAGGTAGGGAACTCATAATGATTTTATCAGGAGTTTACGTATTGGGTTGTGGCTTTCGATCGTTTTTACCGATGATAGATTTAGAGCGAGTTTGTTTAGTGGATACCTGGTTATCAAATATGTTAGTTGGACGGTCAGTGGCAACACTTGCAGAGCTAGCTTTCATTGCTGAAGGGTTTTCATGGTATGCAGTAATAACAACAAATTACTTTGGCAGTGTTGTTGAAGAATCTATTTGGATGATGGCGGGAATGTTATTATTTGTTAGTTTTACGTCATTATGGAAAACAGCGACGTCAATGCAACGGTATTTTTATGCTTCAATGATGATGTTTTCTGTTGGTTTTATTGCATTTATGTTAACTGTTGATATACCGATGTATTGGCACCGATGGTCACTTGATGTTGCTGCAGGTAAAGAGTATTTGTCTCTGGGTGAAGGATTACTCGATACGTCAAAACGTTATGTTGTTAATTTTAATATGGCGTTATGGCAGCATGAAATTCCGTGGATGACACTGTATTTTACTATTGCAGTGTGGCTTAGTATTTATTTGGCACATGCTCCTAGTTTTACAAAATTTGAAATACAAAATAATTAACCTAGAGGAAATTTTATTTTTCATGTCAATACTTAAGCGTTTTACACAACAGGAACGAATTAATTTTTTGTTAACAAACCGAATTCCACGCCGTTATGCAACTTTATTTATGGGCTGGTTTAGTAAGATTGAAATTCCTATTATACGTTATCTATCGTTATCAATTTGGAAAATGTTTTCCGATGGTTTAAATTTAACTGAAGCAAAAAAACAAAAATTCAACAGTATGCATGATTGTTTCATTCGTGAGTTAAAACAGGGTGCACGTCCAATAGTTTTGACACCTAACATTATTACTTCTCCGTGTGATGCTATAATTGCTACCCATGGTAAAATTAATGGTGTTGAGTTAATTCAAGCTAAGGGGTTTCCTTATACTTTATTGGAGTTATTGTCTGATAACAGTTTAGTTGATAAATATAGGGATGGTTATTTTATTACGTTACGTCTGCAGTCGACTATGTATCATCGGTTTCATGCGCCTTGTGACTGTCGAGTATCAGAAATAAACTACATATCTGGTGATACGTGGAATGTGAATCCGGTTGCACTTAAACGTGTGGAGCGTTTGTATTGCAAAAATGAACGAGTGGTGATTGATTTATTGACTGACAATGAAGCTTCATTAACCTTAGTTCCCGTTGCAGCAATTTTGGTGGCTAGCATAAAATTAAATTTTTTAAGTGAAATACTAAATTTGAAATATAAAGGCCCTAATAAAATATCCTGTGATGCGAAGTTTACTAAAGGTCAAGAAATGGGCTATTTTCAGCACGGTTCAACAATAATCGTGTTTGCCTCTAAAGAATTTAAAATAGTAACATCAGTATCTGAAGGGGAAGTTATTAAAATGGGGCAACCGTTACTGGAGTTATTAGTATAGTAAAAATAATCGTTATTTGTAATTTATCTGTAATGTAACTGACTTATAAATACCATTTCACATGATAAATGGATAACAATTATGAAATTTTCGGATGAATTAACGCAGCAACGTTGGGATGATCATCGATACTATCATCAGAGTAGAATTAATCAATCACTGCATCTTTTAAGTGCACTTTGTTTTTTGACATCGTATATTCTTATTTTTATTAATCCCGTTGCCGCTGTATTAATTGGTTGGATATTAGCAATGGTGTTACGCCAGTCTGGTCATTTCTTTTTTGAACCGACTCAATATGATGAAGTGAATAAAGCAACGCAAAAACACAAGGAAGCGATTAAAGTTGGCTATAACTTAAGGCGTAAAGTGGTTTTACTCTCAATTTGGGTATTATTACCGGTGGTATTGTATTTTAGTCCAAGTTTTTTTGGAATTTTACAACACCCGAGTGATGTGTATGGCTTTCTAACTAATTTAAGTGTTTTATGGTTAATTTGGGGAGGCAGTGCGATACTATTTAGAACTATTCACTTATTTTTTATTCAAAATGTTCAATCAGGATTAGTATGGTTTACCAAAATTATTACAGATCCATTCCATGATGTTTCAATATATTACAAATCTCCACTGTATTTAATGAAAGGAGAGTTATTAGATCCTATGACACACGTGAAACCTTAATTGGAAAGATACTATAACTTCTCCTTATCGAAGGAGAAGTTATTAAAATACCAGCTATTGTACTGTTTTCTTAGTTTTAAACATGTTTGTCAGCATTTCATTAAATATTTGTTTCTTTATTGATTTATTTGTTAGCTTAGCATCTTTCCACCACCAACCATCGTTGTTCATGCGTTCGGATGCGGTTATAAATCGTTGCATAACCAACTCATAATCATCATCACTAAAATTATGGCTCATTATAATACGACCAGTACCTATCCAACTTAGTAGTAAACCTTCTGCTCTTAAATAATACTGTAGCATCCAATTATAACGACTTGGTGTAGTATAGATAACGGTCCATATCGAAGTCATATTGATGATTTTTACTGGTAATTTCTTATTATTTAAGCGCTTATTGAGTTGAGCAACTCGTTTATTCCAATATTCATCTATATTGTCGTATGTTATACGAATCTCTGATTTAGCGATGCGTTTTAAAAATTCGTTCATTGCTGACATGACATAGGGGTGTGAGTTAAATGTACCTCTAGCAAATGAAATATCAAGAGGCCTTGTTTCCTTATAGCGCTTCATAAAATGACTTTTACCACATACAACGCCAATAGGAAATCCGCCGCCGAGCGATTTTCCATAAGTTACCATATCGGCTTTTACTTTAAAATATTCCTGCGCGCCACCATAAGCTAAACGAAAACCAACAAAAATTTCATCGATAATAAAAACAATTCCACGTTGCCTACAAATTTGTTGTAGCTTTTGTAACCATAAGGTATAGGCATTTCGATCAAAGTACGCTTTCCGGCCACTTGCGACTAACATCGAATCACCAGGGGCGTTTGCATTTGGATGCAAGGCTTGTAATGGATTAACTAACACACAAGCAATGTCTTTTCGTGTTTGTAATACGCGTAAGGTATCTTTATCCATATCTTTTAAGGTGTAAACATCATTTGTTTTTCGTTGATTACCAATACCCGGTTGCACTCCATCCCACCAACCATGATAAGAACCGCAGAACCGGACTAAATGGGATTTACCCGTGTGGTAACGAGCTAAGCGAACAGCTTGCATGACGGCTTCTGTACCGGACATGTGAAATGATACTTCATCTAAATTTGAAACTAATTTTAAGCGCTCAACAATGTCAGCCATAACTGGATGATAGGGTCCTAACACTAGGCCTAGTTCTTTTACGTGTTTAATACCATCATTCATACATTCTTTATAAAAATCAGATCCAAATATATTCACACCATAGGAACCGGTTAAATCAAAGCAGCTATTACCGTCTAAATCATTGATTGTTGTACCGGTGGTTGAAGTGGCTATATTTCCTAATGTTATTTTATTGTTGATAAATCGAGAGAATTGAAAAGGAATACGGTATTTATCAACAAAGGCGATATCTGAAATAGAATGTTCAATTTTTTTGCTAAGCGCTAGTGTGTTGGGGTACTTGTCATTAAAGTGACGTGATAATCTGTCTAAACTTGTACGTCTTTTTTCACTTATTTCATTTGGTGCATTATCGCAATTAAAAAAATGTTCTTCAGTGATTTCATATAATGGGATTAATTTTGAAATACGCCGTAACATTTTAGAATGTCCAGCTAATGAAGGGTGTTTTGCTCTAGAGAGTTGCAATCTTATTGTTATTTTTCGTAATATTATAATCGTAATAAAAAAATACACTAAGTATAGTACTAACTGAATTGGTTCCACAAATCACCTCAAAAATCATTATTACAAAATTATTAAAGTAACTATTATAGATCTTTATGAACAAAAAAAGTGACGTGGAGTGCGATGATCATATAATTGTAATAAAGCTTCAATATTATGATTTTAAATCAACTTAAATCATGAGTGAGGAAAGATGACTATAGCACTTGTAACTGAAACGTATTGGCCTGAGGTTAATGGCGTGGCAATGACATTGAGTCGTTTAGTTAATGGACTTGCAGAGCGCGGACATTTGATTCAGCTAATTTGCCCAATGGTAAATGAACGTGAGCTGGCATCCTTACCATCCAATGTATCTTATCATCCTGTACGCGGTTTACCAATACCCGGTTATAAAGAAGCGAATATTGGTCTGCCATCAAAAACAATATTAAAAAAGCTATGGGGTAGTGAACGACCTGATGTTATTTATGTTGCCACGGAAGGGCCTTTAGGCTGGAATGCTGTAAAAATAGCTAATGGATTAGGGATTCCAGTTGTTAGTGGTTTTCACACCAATTTTCACTCGTATAGCAAACACTATAAATTGGGTTTTATGGAGAAAATGGTTAAAAATTATTTGGTTTCATTACACAATAAAACACAAACAACAATAGTACCTACTCATGAACAGCAAGAAATACTTATAGATATGGGAATTGATCACGTTGAGGTGATGGGGCGTGGGGTTGATGCTAGGCTATTTTCGCCAGAAAAAAGAAATGTTATTTTACGAGAAAAATGGGGTGTGACTAATAATGATTTAGTTATGTTATACGTTGGACGTATAGCTGAAGAAAAAAATATTGATTTAACCATTGAAACGTATTTTTATTTAAAGAAATTAAAACAAAATCTTAAGTTTGTATTAGTTGGCGATGGGCCGTTACGTGAAAAATTACACAAAAAATATCCTGATTTTATTTTCACTGGAATGCAAACAGGCGAAGCTTTGGCAGAGCATTATGCTTCTGGTGATATTTTTATATTTTCGAGTTTAACCGAAACTTTTGGAAATGTTATTTTAGAGGCAATGGCTAGTGGTTTAGCGGTTGTTTCGTTTGACTACGCTGCAGGGCGTTTGCACATACATTCTGGTTCTAACGGGTTATTGGCCAATGTTAATGACACAAAAGAATTTATGAATAGATCAAAGTCTTTAGTTATGAATGAAGTGTTATTGAAAAAAATAAGATTAAACGCATGTTCATATTCAAAACAACACAGTTGGTCGGTTGTTGTTGAATTATTTGAAAAAATATTGTATTCCCACTGCGATCAAATTACTTTTAATTTAAAAAAAGTGATGTAATCTTTTTGTGATAATGTCAATAAACTGTCATTATTTTGTCATGCAGCCTTCATTTTAAGATTTTACAGTACTCGTTATTAAATAATTGTGTATTGTAGGTCTAAAATGAAAGTAACGGTTTTTGGTGTAGGTTATGTTGGTTTGGTACAAGCTGCAGTACTCTCTAATGCAGGCTATGATGTGGTTTGCGTTGATATAGATGAAGAAAGAATAAATAATTTAAAAAACGGAAATGTGACCATTTTTGAGCCCGGTTTAAGCAATATTGTGACTCAAAATTATGATGCAGGTCGGTTACATTTTACTACATCTGTTGAAGATGGTGTTAAACATGGTGAATTTCAATTTATAGCTGTTGGAACTCCTCCTGATGAAGATGGTTCAGCTGATTTGCAATATGTTCTTACTGTTGCTACTAGTATTGCACGTTTTATGGATTTACCAAAAATCATTATTAATAAAAGCACGGTCCCCGTTGGAACTGCTGTTAAGGTTAAAGCTCAAGTTGCTGCAGTATTACTGGAACGAAATAAGGATATTAGCTTTAGTGTCGTATCTAATCCTGAATTTCTCCGTGAAGGTGTAGCCGTGTCAGATTGCAATAAACCCGATAGAATTATTATTGGTTCTGATGATGAGCAAGCAATAGTAAAAATGCGGGAATTGTATGCTCCATTTAATCATAACCATGATCGAATTATTGTTATGGACATTAAAAGCGCAGAACTAACAAAGTATGCCGCTAATTCAATGTTGGCAACTAAAATTAGTTTTATGAATGAAATTTCAAATATTGCTGAACGTGTAGGTGCGGATATAGAAGCTGTACGACGCGGAATTGGTTCTGATACGCGGATTGGATACAATTATATTTATCCGGGTTGCGGTTATGGTGGTTCGTGTTTTCCTAAGGATATTCAAGCATTAATACAAACAGCTGATAGTAATAATTATGACACTGTATTATTAAAGGCTGTACATAATGTCAATCTACAACAAAAAGAATTACTGTTTAATAAAATTCTTAATCATTTTAGTGGTGACTTAAAGGGAAAGATATTTGCGCTTTGGGGACTTAGTTTCAAGCCAGATACTGATGATATGCGCGAAGCGTCTAGTCGTACACTAATGGAAGCATTGTGGAACGCCGGTGCAATAGTACAAGCGTTTGATCCAGAAGCTATGTCTGAATGTCAAAAAATCTATGGCATTAAAAATGAATTGAAATTGATGGGGACTCAAGAAGCGGCATTACAAGGAGCCGATGCACTTGTTATTGTTACCGAGTGGAAACAATTTCGTGCCCCCGATTTTGATTTACTAAAAAAATCCTTACGGGACGCCGTTATTTTTGATGGTCGAAACCTGTATGACCCACAAAAACTGAGTCAGTACGGTTATACTTATTATTCGATTGGACGAGAATTAATTCAATGTGCGTAATGAGAAGTAGAAAATTAATCAGTATAAATAATTACTCATATCGGATTGTATCCGATATGAACGTTAATTATTGTGTATTATTAATTTGAAATGGGAACCCACATAATGACGGCAATAGCCATATTGTCAATATTACGACGATGAGGGTTGTCAAATTCAGATTCAATCCATAATGATTCACCTGCATTGATGATCGGTCCGTACTTTCCAGGTAACCACGAATACAAGCCGTTAACGGGAAGGTGGTTTTTAGCCTCATGCCATAATGTTGGCCCTTGTCCCATATCATCATGCGCAACTGATATTTTTTGATTTTCAGCCTTAAATTTTCGGATTGTGTTATTGGTACTTTTTAATTTAATTTTTTTGGAGTGATCATGAGTGTGGGGGAATACCGCAACAATTTTACGTGTGGTTGCAACTGTATGTAATGGACCCGTTATTTCAAATTCTCCTGGAGGAACAACAAACGCAGATTTACAGATTACAGTATCAATCCAGTCAATATTGACATCTTTGTAAGCTAGAGGAGCATCATCGATGCTAATATTAAATCGAAGATAGATTTTTTCAGTGATAGGCATTGAGTTAGGATTTTCCCAATGCCATGCAATTGGCATTAATACTCCACCATGAAGTTTGTAAGCATAACCCTTTGGAAACTCAATATTGGTCAGTTCACTGCCTGAGGCAATTGGGCGAGCAATACCACATTTATAATCTCTAATTCGATTTTCTGATTTGTAACCCCAGACCATGTGATGCACCATTTCACTGTATGCAGGTTCATTAGACACAACATCAATGCTACCATTTTTATTTCGTCGAATCACATCAATTGTACTACCTGTAAACCACAATATTTTGTCTGATGGTAATGTTTCAATGCTGGTATTTGGAATCAGTGGGTTATCCGGTAGTGCCACAAAGTTTTCATTAAATACATAACTTGTACGATTAACACTATCAATTGCAACGTAGCGGGTCATGAGTAACGGCGTTGCTAAAGCATTTTGGATAAAGATTATCAGTAGTGCTAGCATTGTTAAAATAAATAGTGTTCGAAAAATAATATTACCTGAAGTAACCATGTATGTATCCTTTTTGGTTTAGTGTGGGTTAACAAAATAAATATTAACAACTAGTGTGATTTGAATTATAGAAGATAGGAGTTGAAAAATAATTAAATGAATACTATGTTACAAAATGAAACATGTACAAGAATGGCATTTGTTAATAACAGAGGAGGTTATTGTTAGAAATTGATAAAAACAATAACCCTGTGTAAACAGGATTATTGTTTTATTTAGTTATGGTTACGGAAATGGTGGGAATGGAAAACTATTTTGTGGCTTACCATAACCGTCGGTTAATGTTTTCATGAATGCGACAATGTCATCTTCTTCTTTATCGGTTAAACCAAGATCGCCTAGATCGGTTGTATTTAAATTTTGTAAAACCTCAGGCTGATCCCAATTTGCGACATCACGTGTATTATAAAAATTAACTATTTCTTTTAGTGTTGCAAAATAGCCGTTGTGACCATAAGGTGCAGTTAATTCAATATTACGTAATGTAACTACTTTGTGTTTTCCTAATTGCAAGCCCTTAGGGTCAGTAGCAGCAATGTCAGCACGTCCTCCTAAGCCATAATCAATAGGATTGTTTGCTATTTTTGGATTAGTGCTTTTGGGTATACCCAAATTGTCATACATAAAGTCAGTAAACAAGGGCGGCATCATTGAACCATCTCGCGCAGTTAACGGCATACTTTTATGACAGTTATTACACTTTGCCTTACCATTAAATAACATTAAGCCATTTTGTTCTGAAGGACTTAGTTGTGCTTTTCCTGCTAGGAAATAATCAAACTTTGAATTAAATTTGTTCAATTCTCCTGATTTTTCAAAACTGGCTATAGCATCTGCAACGTATACATAGACTGCATCGATATAGATTTGTTCATCTTCACTTAATAATGTTTCCAATTGAATACCATAAACACTTTTAAATAATTTTTCATATAGTTTATTATTTTTATTATGGTCATGGGCAATTGCTTCTAGAACAGCTCTTTTACTGGGCATTGCCATTTCGACAGGGTTTAAAAATGGCCCTTGAGCTTGATCGGTTAGTGTTGCCGCGCGGCCATCCCAAAATTGACCACCCATGTACATTCCGCCCATCATGGGGTTCCAATGAAAAATAGGTGTGAAGGCGGCATATGCAGCACTTGGTGCATTACGTCCACCATTTAATGTGATATCTGAACCAAGAGATACAACGTTATTTAGTGGGTCTTGTGCATTTCTGGGATCGGCGAATCCTTTAGGCATGTGGCAACTGGCACAGGCTTGATTTTTGTTTAGTGATAAATCTGTATCAAAATACAGTAGTTTACCAAGCTGTTCTTTTTGTGTCGCAGTGTAGCCCATCGAACTAATTGATAGTAATGATAGACTGCATAGAATAATAGAAATAGTTTTTAAGTGTCTATACATAGATAACACTCTCCTTGTTAATTGATTAATTTGGGGTTATTTAAACTGAAAAAATTTAGTTGATTTATTTACAGGTATTGAATTTTAGAAGAGGATAGCAAAATTAAAATAACAATATATTAAGATAACATTAAGTATAAAATTTAGTGTTTAAAGTAAATTGACAGTATTTATTAAAGTGTATTGGTTCGTTATAAGCTTGTATACTAGATTATTATACATAATAACATTATTTAAAAAAGAACAAGTTAATTTAGTTAATACCGGGATATTAATCTTTCTCAGTATTAATAATTTCGGATATTTTTAATAATGTTTTTCGTTTAGTAACAGATAAGTTTGAAAATATTTCCATAATGCGTCTCATATCATCTGGAAATGCAGCGCAGACTGGATCTGATTCTACGTGTTGTTGATCCAACCATCCAATTGAACGCTGCGCAAATTTTTCAGATTTACGCGATATACGATCGGGGATGTTTTTAAATGGATTATTCAAATATTCATCAACTTTTTTACGCGATAGACCGATAGCTTTTAAAAATTTAACCAATGAATTTTTATCTGATTTGTATTGTTCAAATAAATAACCAAAATTCTGATGCCGTATAGCTTGTACATCACGACCAGTAGCACGTATCGGTCCGAGTCCAAACATAATCCAGCACGGAGATGAGCCTGTTACAGTTGATATTACTTTTATATCATCCGGGGAGGGTAATGATATTCCAGCCTCATAATTTCCAAGCCGTCCAGTTCCCCAATTTTCAATCTGTTCTAGCAATTGTGATGCAGTGTCAAAGCCAGCCATTTTTCGTGCTTGTTTAATGCGCTGGCCTATTTGGATTGCGGTTGGTTTTTTATTGTCTGCCATGCTGAATTCCCCGAATATTAGATAAAACTAATAATACAAGAATCTTGAAATTAAATCTTGCATTCTTGAAAATTAAGCTTATACTTTCTTCAAATTAACAGAGATAGTGAGACAGGTATGCACGTTACACATTTAACAATTAACAATTTACCCAGACATTCCGCCTGTATCGGAATAGCAGGCATGTGCATGTTTGATTGTCCAACACGGTATCAGTCTCTTATAAATAAACAGATAGAGTCACTATTAAGTGAGCTCGGTATGACATAGCTTTTCGACATTATTTTGCGAGAGGCTGAGAATTAATGCCTTTCGCGGGAGTACCAAGAACCCCGTTAGGCATTACGTTTAACGGGGTTTTTTTGTGCCCTCAATTTATTCCCTGCGGGGAAATTCCAATCACCATAGGTGTGTATTGGAAATGCTCTTTTATAATTTGTGCACGTTGTTATGCGGAGGTGTGGTAGCACCTGGTTGGTGTCGAACCTATTGTAGTGCTAATGAATAACTACCTAGCACTATAAAGGTAAGTAAAGCGACGCATTTTATGGGAGTCGGTGTGAGGGGAAACCGGCCCGTATAACAACGTGTATAAGTTTTAAATTATTCGAAACTGTTTCCATACTGTTTTTAAAATCTCAACGGAGAATTAACATGAAAATTAAGATTAGTATTACAAAAGTTAGAAACCCATTACATGATCATCCATTACTCCGTAAAGGAGGGGTTCATGATAAGTCAAAAAAGACCAAACGACGATGTGAAAAACAAAAACTAAGGAATGAATGGCGTTCTTTAATGACATTTTTAATCAGTATCATTAAAGAACCCCATTTAAAACAAATATAGTTTTATGGGTGTTTGATATTAGCTCGGTATAGCTCAGTCTGATTAGAGTACTCCGTTTGGAACGGAGAGGTCATGGGTTTAAATCCTATTGCCGAGACCAGTTAAATTTTAATGGCGTTTATAGCTTAATCGGTAAAGCTCATGATTGTGATTCATGCAGATATCGGTTCAAGTCCGATTAATCGCCCCACTTAATCGCCCCACTTAATAGGAGTACATTATGACTTGTTATGAAATTAATAAATTTAGACGGCTTGTTGAACAGCTTAGTGTACCAGAGATTAGAACCGTCCCAACACAGGCAAATTTACGTTGGTTATTGGCAAACGCCTGGATTGAGAATCGTCGTAATCCTAAATTATACGATTTATTACGTCTAATTCGACCTTTTGCCTAGCAAGTTTAGGTAAATTTTTAATCTCTGATCGTCTAATGGGTAGGACACGACACTTTGACTGTCGAAATACAGGTTCGAAGCCTGTTCGGAGATCCAAATTAAAATAAACACTTCTAAATTGTAATGGACTGTTTTGATACAAAAGGAGATTTAAAAATGACTGCAATGATTTTACGGATCAATGTGAGTGGTCAAGCTTTGGCATGGATTAATTGGCAAGAAGCAATATTACTGCATGCCAAAGACCAGATAGCATGGACTTTAGGCGATACACCAAAGCGATACTATGGTGGTGTGAATCGAGTTGAGAATGCTCGCTCATTTGTTGATGTGCATCCAATTATTGCAGCTAAGGGAGTTGTTGGTAAATCGAAGCATAACACCGAGCCATCATTAACAAATCGTGAGTTATTTCGACGTGATGGTCATACCTGTCTTTATTGTTTGACATCAATGCCAGATAAAAACTTAACGCGTGATCATATTATACCCTTGTCACGTGGTGGTTTAGATGAATGGACTAATGTGGTAACGGCATGTAAAGCCTGTAATCACCGTAAGGCTGATCGTTTATTAATGGATATTAGTATGAAATTGCATGCAGTTCCTTATAAACCAAATCAGGCTGAATGGTTGATTTTACGTAATCGACATATTCGTTCAGATCAGATGACATTTTTGAAGGCACAGTGCCCCAAAGAACGTCGAGATATAGTGTAAGACTGTGGTGAGGATAGTTGCTCACCACAGACGGTAAAAATTGTAATTACGTTATATTAATAAACGTAGTTCAGAGTGTGTTGTGATGTATTTATTTTGTAACTGTTCAGGTTCAAAGCGCCTGACTTGTGCACTAACGCTTAGCCTTTTGGTGATTGCACAGTGTATACAACAAATTAAATTGTCCAATACAAGGCTAGGAAGATAGCTCATTTGGTAGAGCAACCAACTATAAATTGGTCTGTAGCAGGTTCGATTCCTGCTCTTTCACCAACAGCCTCAACGCTGTTACAGGATAGGCTTAGCCTTGCGGTTCGACTCCGTGAAACTAGTGGGTAATACCACTAACAACGGGAAAATACTCCCGTAGATTAAAAGCAAGAGATGAACCTTGGTTTGTCATTTGGTTTTAATGCTACAGCATTTTAATGACTTGCGATGAAATACAGTGTGTTATCACCAGTGCTAACTGAGTAACAGAATAAGTGTTTTATATGTTTATTGGCTATTAGTGATAAACAATAATGACATGATTTTGGTATGCCGTTAATTACCCGTGATAGTACCCGGTTTTTTCCCGTTATTTTAATGTGGCGTATTTTCCCAATTTTAATTATTTTAAATGGAGTAGTAAACATGTTCGGAATAAAAAAAATTGTGATTGCACAACGAGGTTCGCAGTGTTGGTGTAAAAGATGTCATTTTACCCGGTGCTATGAAAGACATCTTGAATAAAGTGATTGAGGCTGAAAAAGTAGCTCAGGCTAATGTTGTTAAACGTCGTGAAGAAACTGCGGCGACGCGATCACTGTTAAATACCGCACGTTTGATGGACGATAATCCTACTTTACTGCGTTTAAAAGAACTGGAAATTTTGGAAAAAGTAACAGAAAAAGTGGATAGGTTAACTGTTTTCGGTGGTTTGGATGGTATTTTGAATGATACGGTTTAAATTAAATTTAATAATGAAATAAGAATGTTAACGAGTGTGCACCTAGAGCTTAGGTGCGCAATTTAAATAACGAATAAAAATAAAAAGTGAATGACATGGACAAAATATTATTAAATGAAATAATTGCTTGTATGCCAAAGGATAGAACCATTTTTCCGTACTTTAAAGGACGTTATGCGTTGATGCTGTTAAAAAATATTGTTGGTGAGAGTACTACCATAGCCAATATTAAAAAAACCGCATTCGCCGCTTTGTTAGAAAAGCCGGAGGTTAAACTGGCGTTAGCACTGGCGGGTAAGGGTGTTCTTACACCGGCTATCTTAAATAGTGTATGGCCTGAAGAAACTCATCAGTTTATTCTTACTGTAGGACGTTGGGGTAGTAATAGTTATCGTGGCGATCAGACATCACGTCGGGGCTATAATTTGGTGTTGCAGCTTAATTTTTCAAAGCAACACGATACTGTGTATAACAACATGGTAAAACCAAATACGGAGTCTTTATTAAACTATTATGCCCATCCAATATTAGAATTAAATGAACGATACTATTTTCGAGAAACATTGGCATGGTCTCGTATTGATTTGGATTTTACTAAAAATGAAGCCTTAATCGAAGAAGTTCAATGTGATTGGTTGCGTCGAGCAAAAAGGTTATTACGCTCAGCACAATTTTATAAAAAGCATAATACTAAAATGGTGATGCGATGGAATATTAATGGTGAGGTTGACGATGTTATTCACTATTGTGAGACGATATTATCACCGTATAACAAAATATGGTCAGAAGCCATGTTAGCGGCAACTATAGAGTTTATACAAAATGAATTGGGAATTAATACTATTTACTATCATACAGAAAGTACTGGTTATCGAGTTAAAAAAATTAAATACACACAACCACCACGTTCTTTATACCGTAAATTACCCAATAAATTTTGTTTCTCAGAAACCAACGATGCGCCTGAATTTTTATGTCAGGATAAAACTTTTAATCGAGGTTACAAAAAAGTGAGTAACCCACAATGGTACCGCATGGCGGTATAGGAGGTGTATTGTGTGCAAATATTATTATACGGATCAGGAATTTTCCTTTTGAGACAACAAGTAAGCGACGAAAAGGCTATCCATCTGAAACGCAGGTAAAGAAGGGAGTACGAATTATAAATGGTAACAAACAATTGATCGAAAAATTAGGTCGTAATGATTTGTGTGTATGTAATTCCGGTCGTCGGTTTTAAAAACTGTTGTTTAGCAACAAAAAAATACGATGATTCTTTACGTCACGATTATTTTAGAGAGTAAACAGGATGCAGTTATGCCCATTAAAACACTAATTACAAAAGGTAAAGTACCGGTAAAGATATACACTGATGATATCGAACATCAAGCATATCAGCAGTTATTAAATATATCTCAGTTACCCTTTATACACAGTCATGTTGCCGCTATGCCCGATGTGCATTTTGGCAAAGGCGCAACAGTTGGCTCGGTAATACCGTGTAAAGGCGCTATTATTCCGGCTGCTGTTGGGGTAGATATTGGCTGTGGAATGAATGCCTTGCGATTATCGATTAAAGCTGATGATTTACCGGATAATTTGCATGGAATTCGTTTGGCTATTGAAGCAGCAATTCCGGTTGGTTTCAATATGCACAAAACCGATAAAGCACGAAACTCAACCATTCGTGCATTATCTCCTGGATTAAACTATTTATTAGAGAAGCATCCAAAATTATTAAAAATGCAAAAGAAACCCGCTCAAACCTGGGT
>VAOX01055841.1_pt1 | contig 16876 bp, 11 predicted proteins | sample 3393891 | NCBI WGS metagenome assembly VAOX01 (sample SAMN08290429, study PRJNA428436) | hydrothermal vent metagenome | isolation source: Deep-sea hydrothermal vent chimney | place: Indian Ocean: Southwest Indian Ridge | depth 2822 m m | reverse complement strand
TACCAAAATCCAAGGCGACTTTATCAACAACATTAATGGGAACGCCTTCTTCAAATAACGTAACAGCTTCTGTTAAATAGGGCATAAGTATACGGTTTACTAAAAATCCTGGCGTACTTGTAACCGGTAATGGTAGCTTTTTAATTTTTTTAGTAAGGGTTGCTGCAACTTGTTGTGCTTTTTTGCTAGTTTTTTCACCAACAACAATTTCCACTAAGGGCATTTTTGAAACGGGATTAAAGAAATGCAATCCCACTAGGCGATCTGGTTTTTTTAAGGCGCTGGTTAATTTTTCTAATGGAATACTCGAGGTATTTGTGGCGATAATGGCCGTTCGTTTTAATTTTGGCTCAATCTCTTTGTATAAATTGCGTTTAACATCAACATCTTCAAATATAGCTTCAATCACAACGTCTGCTTTTACTAATCCATTACCATTGATATCTGGTGTTAGGCGATCTAATGCAGAATTAACCAAACGTTTCTGCTTTAGGATTTTTCTATAGAGTTTTGCAGCACGCTTAATAACAGCCGCTAATGTTTCATGTCGTTGATCTTGTAGTGTGACATTATAGCCTTGAAGAGCACACCAAATAGCAATATCGCCTCCCATAACACCTCCACCAATCACATGAATGTGAGAAATAGAGATGGCTTTATTTTTTGCTAAACTTTTTAGTGTTTCAGTCAATTTAAAAACACGAATTAAATTTTGTGCCGTTTTCCCAACGAGTAGATGTGCAATAGATTTTGCTTCTGCCTCAAGCATTTTTTTCCTATTACTCGCGTGTTTTAACCATAAATCAATAATGGCATAGGGAGCAGGGTAGTGCGCTCGTGCAGCACGGGCTGCGACTTTTTTTGTCATTATCCTTGCAATTAAGGGGCGAACAAAAGGGTGACTAACAACTTTTTCCCACCAAGGCAGAGCCACTATTTTGGGCGGTTTAAGAATCGTTTGTTTTGCAGCGGTGAGTAAATGGCGTTTTGGTACAGCATAATTAATCAGCCCCATTTTTTTTGCTGGGCGTGATTTTAATACTCGACCTGATAGCATAATATCTAAGGCAGCAAAACTTCCCATTCTTTCTATACTACGAACAGTACCGCCAAATCCAGGATGAATACCCAACTTTACTTCAGGTAAACCCAAGCGTGATGAATCTTCTTCTGCAATACGATAACGACATGCCAGAGCGAGCTCCATGCCACCACCTAAACAAAAACCATGAATTAACGCAACGGTAGGGCAGGATAAGTTTTCGAGGTTATTAAAAATAGTATGAGCGCGTTGAATATTAATTAGTGCTGCTTCTTCCGATTCAAATGTTGTAAATTCATTAATATCTGCACCTGCAATAAATCCATTTTCTTTATCCGATAAAATAACAAGCCCAGTGGGTGTGTTTTCCATTAAGTCTAATACTATTTTATCTAACTCATTGATTACAGATTCATTAAGTGTATTTGTACCGCTTTTAGGAACATCAAGATGCAACCATGCAATACCATCATCATCATGATTTAACATCCAGTTTTTATATTTTTCTTTTGCCATAATATATTTCCTACTTTATGCGCCACGCTCGACTAACATAGCACCACCTTGTCCACCACCAATACATAAACTGGCAATCCCACGTTTTGCTTTATTAAGCTCAAGAACTTTTAATAAATGAAGCACAATACGTGCGCCACTTGCACCAACTGGATGCCCGAGACTTACACCACCACCATCAATATTAAGTATGTTTTGATCAATCGCTCCTAGAGTGCTGTCTAAACCAAGTTCTTCTTTGCAATATTTTTCATCTTGCCATGCGGCTAAACAACTTAACACTTGTCCTGCAAAAGCTTCATTAATTTCCCAATAATCGATATCACTTAACGACAATTCATTTCGTTGTAAAATAGGTGTTATTGCATGAACAGGGCCTAATCCCATTTGAGCCGGCTCAAGTCCTGCCCAATTACTATCAATAAGTTTACCTAATACAGGAAGTTTATATTCTTTAACAGCTTCTTCACTCGCGAGTATTAACATAGAAGCACCATCTGTAATTTGTGCACTGTTACCCGCAGTGACTTTTCCAAACTGACGATCAAATACTGGACGAAGTTTTGCTAATCGTTCTACAGAAGAATCTGTTCTTACGCCATCATCTTTTAAATAAACATGCCCATTGTGATCATATAACCCTTCAATTTCATCAAGGCGACCTTCATCTTGGGCTGCTGCCAAACGTTGATGACTTTGAACGGAATAAGTATCCATAGCCAGTCTGTCAATATTAAAACGATGTGCGATATTCTCTGCCGTTTGCCCCATAGATAATCCAACAACAGGATCTGTTAATCCACATAACAAACCAATAATGGGTTTTAAGTATCTGGGTCTAAGGGCTGCAATAGTTTTAAGTTTGTCTAACGGTTTTTTAGACATGGCAAGACGTCCTAACCAGCCAACCATCTCATTGTTAAATAAAACGGGTGCATGGCTCATTGCTTCAACACCACCGGCTAAAACTAGATTTGCTCTTCCTAATGAAATATTGGTTGCAGCAGAATCGATAGATTGCATACCTGAAGCACAATTTCTTTGCACAGTCCAAGCGGGAACTTTTTTTCCACAACCTAATCGTAGAGCAATAATTCGTGCAATATTTGCCTCATGCGGACCAGGCATCATGCAACCTACAATAACTTCATCAAGTTGTTCTGCTGAGAAGGGTTGGCGTGCTAATAATGGACGAGCACAGCCTAAGGCTAGATCAACTGCAGCAAAATTTCCCGGTTTACCTTTCGCCTTTAAAAATGGGGTACGACTACCATCAATAATATAAACAGGTTTAGGTAAGCTTTTGCTTTGATCGGGGTTTTCCATAATTTACGCCTAATTGTATTTGTTATTAAAACTTAAATAATATTGCTCACTTTCTTTTTAAATCAAAAGTAAAGTCATCCACACCAATAACATTGGTGCGAGCTTCATTAGCTTGTATCAATATATATTGCTCATCCTTATCAATCACGCCTTCTTTAACCGCGGCTTTTACCATTGCATCATAACCTTCGTACTCAGGTTTAAATGTTTTTTGGAAGGGACGAATCTTTTTCTCTAGATGAGCGGCATCAACAACTTTATGCAATGCTGTTTCAAGTTGAGTGACAGCTTCATTTTCATCTTCAGGAATAAATACGCCATATGTTAAACGGTTTCTCATTTCAGAAGGATTAATGAGCAGTGTCGAAATTTCATGCCCTAACTTATCGCTAGGAGGAGCGTACAAACGACCCCATGGGAAAATCATCCAGCGTAATAATAATGCGATGGGACGATTAGGGAAATTGTGTAAAAAACCATTAAAAGCAGTTTGTATTCGCTGTAAATTATACTGACATGCCCAGTGAACAAAGGGGAGGTCAGATTCATTTTCACCTTGATCCTGATAGTGCTTTAAAACAGAGGAAAGTAAATAAAGGTGACTTAAAATATCCCCCAAACGAGCAGATATTTTTTCACGACGTTTAAGTGAACCACCTAAAATCATTAATGAAATATCTGTCACCAAAGCAAAAGCTGTACTCATGCGAGTTGCTTGTTTGTAGTACCGTTTTACTTTTTTGCTGGCACGAGAAGGTGCGCTAATAAACAACGCATTTGTGATACCAATAAAAAAGCATCGAAGGGTATTATTAATGAAGAAACGTACATGCCCAAATAAAGCACGATCAAATTGTTCTAGAGCTTCATTTTTATCATGTTCTGACAGAGATTCAAGTTCTTTATAAATATAAGGGTGGCTACGTATTGCACCTTGTCCAAATATAATCATCGAGCGAGTAAGAATGTTCGCGCCTTCAACAGTAATGCTAATAGGAATAGCTTGATAAGCGCGTCCCATAATATTTTTAGGTCCTAAGCAAATGCCGGCTCCACCTAATATATCCATGGCATCATTAACCACTTTACGCATAGATTCGGTGAGATGATATTTCACAACAGCAGAGATTACAGAGGGTTTTTCTCCATTGTCTAATGCAGCTAAGGTTAAAGAACGTGAAGCATCCATCATATAGGTTAAACCACCTATGCGTGCTAGTGCTTCTTCAACACCTTCAAATTTACCAATGGGCATTTTAAATTGCTGCCGTACTCTTGAATAAGCGCCTACGGATAAACTGGCTAACTTTCCTGCCCCCGTACTTAATGCTGGAAGTGATATGGATCTGCCATCAGACAAACTTTCCATTAACATACGCCATCCTTGACCAACTTGTTTTTCTCCACCAATGATCCAATCCATAGGAATAAAAACATCTTTTCCATAATTTGGACCATTCATGAAAACCATATTAAGCGGGAAGTGGCGATTACCAATTTCAACACCTTGAGTTTTAGTAGGGATAAGCGCACAAGTGATACCGAGCTCTTCTTCATCGCCTAATAAGTGATCGGGATCATACAGTTTAAAGGCAAGCCCAAGTAATGTGGCAACAGGACCTAACGTGATATAACGCTTATCCCAATTTAACCGTATGCCTAAAACATCTTTTTTACCATCAAACTTATCTTTACAAATAATACCAAAATCAGGAATCGCTCCAGCATCACTACCCGCATGAGGGTTTGTTAAGGCAAAGCAGGGGACTTCTTCACCTTTAGCAAGGCGCGGTAAGTAATAATCTTTTTGTTTTTCAGTGCCGTATTCAAGTAATAATTTACCGGGCCCCAATGAGTTTGGAACCATCACCGTTACTGCTGTTGAAATACTGCGTGTTGATATTTTCATAACAACTTGCGAATGCGCATAAGCAGAAAATTCCTTGCCACCATAGTGGCGAGGAATGATCATGCTAAAAAAGCCATTGTCTTTTATATATTGCCAAACATCTTTAGGTAGATCTTTATCTTCTTGTGTAATTTGCCAGTCATCCAACATATTACATAGCGTTTCAACAGGGCCATCTATGAATGCCTGCTCTTCTTTGCTCAATTGAGGTTTAGGTAATGAAAGCAGCTTATTCCACTGAGGTTTGCCACTGAAAAGCTCACCATCCCACCATACTGAACCGGCTTCAAGTGCTTCTTGTTCTGTGCGGGACATAGTGGGTGTTACTTTACGAAAAAGTTTCATTAATGGCGCGCTTAGCCATTTCATACGCCAGTTATCATTTTTATTATTCATTACAAATCCTTATGATTTTACTAACTATTATATTCTTTAGGTTCTTAAATTCACAAATGGTTCCTTATATTTGTTACTTTACTTTTTAACATCTTTTTAATCTCAACTAGCACTATAAACATCGACACAAAGCTTACTTTACTTTAGCTATTTCAATAGTTTTTATATAAACATTAGACTTATTTTAAATAAGCCTAAAATTACACATATGTTTACAATATCAAGTACTTTTTAATTAAGTATTGGGTAAATATGCCGACATAATCACAATAAAACAATATGTATTAGGAAAAGATAATTAACATTTTACAAAAAAACCAAATGCGATCGCTTTTTGAGCACGCCTACCCAGCTAATTTTGCAATTTTAGCTGTAGGGGGATTAATTGTATTTGCATTTATATTATCAGAACAAACAAAGCATATATTTTTATTTTCAATAATACTTATTTTTTCTTTATGTGCTCGTATTTTAACAACTTTTTATGCCAATAAAAATAACGATGACCAACTCATAAAATATACTCGTTATTATGTTTTTGCTAGCTTGATCGTTGGACTTGATCTCGCCTTTATTAATATTGCATATTACGATCTCAACGACCATGAGTTACGTAGTTTTTTAACAATAATAAGTTTTGGTCTTATCACTGCTGCTATTGGTTCTTTATCTGTCTGGTTACGAGCCTATTTATCTTTTAGTGTACCTCAAATAATCGCCTTAATTTCTGTTTTTATATTAAATGATGGTGTTTACGTTGCTTTGACTGTTGTCATTTTTTCGGGATTCATGATTAAAATAGCAAATAATTTTAATAAAAAATTTAAAGAAGGGTATGTATTAATAGAGAAAAACACTCAACTAATAGAACACATGCAGCTTGAAATTAAAACAAGAAAAAAATCTCAAGTTGAATTGGAAAACCATCAATTCAAACTTGAACAAATAGTAAAAGATAGAACAATAGCATTAGAAAATATAAATGAAAATTTAAATGATCAAATAGGGATCAGACGCGTTGTTGAAAAGCAGCTAGAATATTTAGCTTATTATGATGAGCTTACCGAATTACCTAACCGTACATTATTTATTGAAGAGTTAAAAAGAGCCTTACCACAAGCTAAAAGAAGCAATGAACTTTTAGGCGTTTTATTTATTGACTTAGATGAGTTTAAAAAAATAAACGATAGCTACGGACATTACATCGGTGACAAGCTATTAAAATGTGTTGCGGAGCGTCTAAAAAATTGTTTACGTGAAAGTGATATGCTTGCACGTAATAGTGGAGATGAATTTGTCTTGTTTATCGAAAACATGGAAGATGCGAGTGAACCTTTTGTTGTTGCCAATAAGCTCATTGATAGTTTTAATGAAAAATTTATCATTGATGAACATATTATTCATACAGGTGTAAGTATCGGGCTTGCTATGTTCCCACTTGATGGTGATGAAGCCTTGGATTTGATTAAAAATGCAGATACTGCCATGTATGAAGCAAAAAATATCGGAAAAAACAATCTTCAATTTTACTCAAGCGCCATGTCTAATAAAATAACAGAGAGATTGGAACTAGAAAATGCACTTCGTGACGCTTTATCTAAAAATGAATTTTTTCTTGTTTACCAACCTCAAGTGGATCTTAATACTAAAAAAACATTTGGTTTTGAAGCGTTAATACGGTGGAACAGCCCTGAATTTGGAATTGTATCACCCTTTAAATTTATTCCTGTTTTAGAGGAAACAGGGCTTATTTATTCTGTTGGTGAATGGGTTATATTAGAAGTTCTTCAGTTTATTAAATCAGGCGCATCCAAAAACACAAAAGTCTCAATAAACCTATCTGCTTTACAATGCGGTATTGCTAATTACAGTAGTAAAATACAAGAATTTATATCTGCATCTGGCGTTGATCCAAAACTCATTGAGTTTGAAATTACAGAATCATTGCTGATTAGTGATTTTAGTCAAACAGAAAACTTCTTAACAGACATTAGCAATCTTGGTTGTACCATCGCCTTAGATGATTTTGGAACAGGATATACTTCTTTTGCTTATTTAACCAAATTACCGATTGATGTAATTAAAATTGATCGTTCGTTAATTACAGGTATTCATAGCAATAAAAATTTACAAGATATTGTAAAAGCCATTGTCACTATGAGCGCAAGCTTAGGTATTAAAAATGTCTTTGAAGGCGTTGAAACTGAAGATGAGCTTGCCATGGTTGAGAAATTAAATGGTGTTGTAATACAGGGTTACTATTTCAGTAAGCCCTTAGAAACCTCCAAAATTCATGAATGGTTTGCTTCGTAATTAGTTAAACTCCAATAAGAGTGTGGTTTTCTCAATATTCCGATAATCGTTATTATCGGAATATTGAGTTCTAGGCAGTATATTGCTACAATTCGTAACATGGCGTTAAATAACAAAAAATCACCTAAGCCGATCTTCGATAACTTAGAGTATCTCGAAGATCCATTTAAACAAAAAATATTTACAATAAATCAAAATACACAGGCAGAATTAAATAATCTACAAGTTGTTGTGGATTATGAATACGCTTGGAAGTTTATGTATAGTTATAACGGCAGCTCAGCCACCTTTAATGTCTACCGCCGAGAAGTTGAACGTTTGTTGCATTGGTCGTGGCTTATTAACCAAAGCTCTATACTTGAGTTAAAACGTGAAGATATTGAAGCTTACTTGAGATTTTGTATTTCGCCACCAAAATCTTGGATTGGCACCAAGCATGTTTCTAGATTTAAAAATAAAAATGGTGAGCGAAAAACAAATCCAGACTGGCACCCTTTTGTTAGTAAAATAAATAAAATGGACCAACGTAAAGGATTAAAACCTGATAAAAAAGATTTTATTTTATCTCAAGCCTCTATTCAGTCTATTTTTTCTGTCTTATCCTCATTTTATAATTATATGATTCAAGAACAAATTATTGAATCTAATCCTATAATGCTTATTCGTCAAAAGAGTAAGTTTTTGGTTAAAGTGCAACACCATGCTCCGGTACGTCGCATTAGTAATTTGCAATGGGATTATGTAATAGAAACCGTAGAATTGATGGCACAAGATAAGCCACTCGCTCATGAGCGCTCCTTATTTATTATGAATTGTTTATTAGGTATGTATTTACGTATTTCTGAATTGGTTGCAGATGAACGTTCATCACCTGTCATGGGTGATTTTAGAAAAGACATTGATAATCATTGGTGGTTTCATGTCATAGGTAAAGGCAATAAAAGCAGAAAAATTACGGTATGTAACGATATGATCGTTGCTTTAAAGCGTTATCGTGCATTTCTTGGCTTATCGCCGTTGCCCAGTATCGGAGAAACAACGCCTTTAATTAAAAAAAATCTTGGTAAAGGCTCGATACGCAGTACACGTCAAATAAGAACAATCGTTCAAACTTGTTTTGATAAGGCATACGAGCGTATGAAGCTTGATGGTTTAGAAGATGACGCAGAAGATCTCAAGCTAGCAACAGTGCATTGGCTCCGTCACACGGCTATTTCAGAAGATGTAAAAACGCGACCAAGAGAACATGTACGCGATGATGCGGGTCACTCATCAATGCAAACGACAGATCGTTACATTGAGAGTGACTCTAGAGAAAGACACGCTTCAGGACGTAAGAAAAAAATTACAGAATCATCGTAAGCCAAATAATCCTGTAACGTATATATTATATAATTTTATTGACACTCAGAGAATACACGCACTTCACAGGTAGCACATTTGTCTGCATCTATTCGTTTGTATATGTTTTTAATAGCATCTTTTTTAGAATCAAAAAAGTGCTTATTACCAACCTTGGCTACAAAACAATTTTTACTAATGTATTCATAAACACTTGCTTTAAGTTCGGCAAAATAAAGACCGCCGCCCAACTTTTCAAGTCGATTTGCATCAGTAACAAGAGCTTCAGCAGCACTTAAATCAATAAAGTTAATACCTGTGCCGACAATTAAAATATGCTTAACATTTTCTTGTTCAATAAGATGATGCAGACGATTTTGTATATGGTTAATTGAACCAAAATACATCGACATATCAATACGTATGATTTTTAATTGAGGACATTGATTTAATGGTTTTTTACTAATGTTAATTAATTTTTTCTTGCCAGTAGCATCCTCTGTATCAGGGGCTAAAGTCACAATTTCAGGTGTAGAGGTACGCGCCAGAAAGATCACTAACGAAAGAATAACACCTAAATAAATGGCAAACTCTAACTCAAGAAATAAGGTTGCAAAAAAGGTCGTTAATAGAATAGCCGACTCTGATTTACTGTATTTTAAAATCTCTTTAATATGATGAACATCAATTAAGTTATAGGCAACAATCAAAATAACACCACCCATAGCGGCAACGGGAAGATAAGCCGTTAAAGGGGCAATCAATAAGACAATAACCATTAATATAAGCGCAGCAAAAATAGCTGACATGGGGGTCTTAGCGCCTGACGCATAGTTAATACCAGAACGAGTGAATGAACCTGACCCCGCATAACTTGAGAAAAAACTACCGGTTATATTTGATAAGCCTTGACCAATAAATTCTTGATTGGCATCAATACGTTGATTAGATTTCGTTGCAATCGCTCTACTAATAGATACGGCTTCAATTAAACCTAAAAGCGCGACAGCAAAGGCTTCTGGTGCAAGCATTTTAATTGCGGCAAAAGAAAAGTCAGGCATTGATAAAGGAGGAAGATGAGCTGGAATTTCTCCAACTAATTGGATATTTGCATCCTCACCAGAAAACATAAGCGCCACAATGCTACCAACAATGAGGCCAATTAATAAATTAGGTATCTTTGGTAAATAGCGTTTAATTAACAAAGCAGATAATAACGTGACCGTAGCAACAACAAGAATGTAGAGATTGGTATTCCCTACTTCACTCCCTAATGCTAACCAGGTGTGAAAAAAGGATTCACCTTTTGCAATATGAACACCTAGAACATTCTTCATTTGACTGGTTGCGATTAAAATCGCCGCACCGGCAGTAAAGCCAATAACAACAGTATGAGAAACAAAGTTAACTAAAGAACCTAATCGCGCTAAACCAAAGGCTAACTGATAAACACCAGCCAAAAAAGTGAGTGTTAAAGCAAGAGAAATAAATTCGGCGGTGCCCGGTTCAGCGTGATTACTTATTGCAGCAAAAACCACAATAGATATCGCCGTAGTTGGCCCCGATATAAGATGTCGAGACGAGCCAAACAATGCCGCGACTATGGGGGTAACCATAGCCGTATATAAGCCAAATTCAGGCGGTAACCCCGCTATGGTTGCAAAAGCAACACCTTGGGGTAAAACGATGACTGCCCCAGTAAAGCCGGCAATCAAATCGGCTTTTAATGAATCTCTAGTAATTAATTTAAACCACTGCAAAAACGGAAAAACGGAAGATAACGTCATTCTTGGTCAATTCTCTTTAATTTAAGTTGAAATAGTGCGGTACAAATAAATGAGCTGATTTGTTATTTACTAAAGTGTAAATAAGCAATCTAGGAACGCATAATATCACAAATTGCTAATATTGGCTAGAGCTGACTTTTTAAAGCAATTACCGTAAAAATAACGAAGCTGTTTACTTTCTGCTATCATTCATAAACTTAAAACTAATAAATGATAAAAACTTCCGTGACAAATAGCTCTTTTTCTACACTCCCACTACCAAATGAACAGCTTGCCAATATTCAATCGCTTGGATATGAGCGAATGACTGCCATACAAGAAAATGCTTTACCCTTGATTTTGGAGGGCAAAGATTTACTTGCGCAAGCAAAGACTGGCAGTGGTAAAACCGCCGCTTTTGCTATTGGTTTGTTACACAGTTTGGATGTAAAGCAATACGTAACTCAAGCTTTAGTACTCTGCCCTACTCGTGAATTAGCTGACCAAGTAAGCAAAGAAATTCGCCGTCTTGCTCGCGCTATTCCGAACACTAAAATATTAACATTATGCGGTGGTAAGCCCATTGCCCCACAACTTGCTTCACTTGAGCACAGTCCTCATATCGTTGTTGGTACGCCAGGACGTATTCTTAAACACTTGCTAGACAAGCAGTCGATTAATTTAACTCAGCTAAAAGTTCTCGTTTTAGATGATGCCGATCGTATGTTAGATATGGGCTTTCATGAGGATATTATGAACATTATTCATAATACACCTAAGCAAAGACAAACTCTTTTATTCTCAGCAACCTACCCAAATGAAATAAGGGAGATTAGTGATGAAATCCAAAATAACCCGAGTGATATTCGATTAGAAGAAACGCATAACGAGAATAAAATAGAACAAATTTTCTATGAGATAGAAAAAGGTGAACGAACAAAAACGTTAATATCAATACTCCAACATTTTAAACCGGAATCAACCGTTGTTTTTTGTAATCGAAAACAACAAGCACAAGAACTTGCTGAAGTATTATGGCAAGAAGGTTTTCATGCTATTGCATTGCACGGTGATCTTGAGCAAAAAGATCGAGACCGGGTATTGGTACAATTTTCAAATAAAAGCAGCTCTATATTAATTGCTACCGATGTTGCTTCACGCGGGATAGACATTAAAGACTTACAAGCTGTTGTAAATTTTGAATTATCACCTGATCCAGAAATTCATGTTCACCGCATTGGACGTACAGGTCGAGCAGGAGAAAAAGGACTCGCGCTGAGTTTATTTATGGCATCAGAATCACATAAAGTTAACCGTATTGAAGAGTATTTAAAAAAGCCATTAAAAATAGAGAAAACCAGTACATTAAAAAAACGCGAAAATTTCAAATTAAGCCCGCCTATGGTAACGCTTAGTTTAAATGGTGGGCGAAAAAATAAAGTTCGCGCGGGTGATATTTTAGGTGCACTAACCTCTCAAACAAATTTAGAGGGCAAACAAATCGGTAAAATTGATATTTTTGATACCTTCTCTTATGTCGCCGTTGAACGTGCTGTTGCGAAACAAGCACTTAAAATATTGTCTGAAGGGAAAATTAAAGGGCGAAAATTTAAAGCTCGAAAATTAAGTTAATATTGGGTATGTCACTTAAGTCAAATATTGTATAGTTTTAGCGGTAAACGCTATCTAAAGTAGAATAAAATGGAGTTATTATGGAAGTTTCTAGCATTATCACATTAGTTATTATCGGTGCAGTTATCCTTTATGTTATTTCAATATTTAACACCTTAGTTGCTTTGCGAAATCGGTTTAAAAACGCCTTTTCGCAAATAGAAGTACAACTAAAACGTCGTTATGATCTTATACCAAATTTAGTTGAAACAGCTAAAGGTTATCTCAAACACGAGCGTGAAACATTAGATGCCGTCATTACCGCAAGAAATTCAGCTGCCAATAGCTTGTCTAATGCACAGAGCAATCCAGGTGATGCAACAAGTATGCAAGGCTTAGGGCAAGCGGAAGGTAATTTAGCCGGTGCTCTAGGCAGAATGAATATAGTCGTTGAAGCGTATCCCGATTTAAAAGCAAATCAAAATATGATGCAGCTTACTGAGGAGCTAACGAGTACAGAAAATAAAGTGTCCTTTGCGCGCCAAGCATTTAACGATCAAGTTATGGAATACAATACATACAAACAATCTTTTCCTCAAAACACCTTTGCCGGCATGTTTGGTCACAGAAAAGATGCTTCATTATTAGAATTTGAAGACAGTGCAGAAATTCAGGCGGCACCAAAAGTTTCTTTTTAACTTTATTTCATTTAAATGAATTTTTTTAAAGCACAAGACAAAGCCCGCCGAAATACCATCCAACTCATTCTTTTATTTGTCTTGGCTATTATTTCGTTAGTCATACTCACAAATATTCTGCTGTTTGGTACATTTGCTTATATGGCTGCAGATGAATATGAGCCTTTTCTTGATGTGCTAATCCAGAGTTACGATAACAATATTGCTATAGCAATTTCTATTGGTGTGAGTCTACTTATCCTTTTAGGCAGTATTTACAAAGTAATCTCTTTGTCTAAAGGAGGCTCTGCGATAGCAGAAATGTTGGGCGGAACCCTTATCTCTTTGAGCACAAAGAAAATAGAGGAACGAACTCTACTCAATATTGTTGAGGAAATGTCCATTGCAGCCGGCATGCCTATTCCAAAGGTCTATCTACTTAACGATGATTCCATTAATGCATTTGCAGCAGGACAGTCTCATAGTCACAGTGTTATCGGTGTTACTCATGGCGCACTAAAGCAATTATCTCGAGATGAATTACAAGGTGTTATTGCCCATGAGTTTAGTCATATACTTAATGGCGATATGCGACTCAACTTACGTTTAATTGGTGTGCTGCATGGAATCTTATTAATAGGTATTGTCGGAGAATACCTTTTACACTCTATGCGTTACTCAAGGGGTAAAAAGGATAATGGTGGTGGTCTCATAGCAATAGGTGTAGGTTTACTGGTTATTGGTTACGCAGGAACATTCTTTGGAAAATGGATAAAGGCATCTGTCAGCCGACAAAGAGAATTTTTAGCTGATGCCTCCGCCGTTCAATTTACCCGTAATAAAGATACCATCTCAGGAGCATTAAAAAAGATAGGCGGCTTAGATGAAGGTTCTACATTGAATTCTGCATCAGCAACAGAATACAGCCATGCTTATTTTGCTAATGGTGTTAGTTCTTTACTTAACTCAATGTTTGCTACCCACCCTCCTCTTTCTGAACGGATTAAACAGGTAGATCCTAGTTGGGATGGAAAATTTATTTCACCTAAAGTTGTGATTAACGAAGAAGTTAAAGAAGAAGAGCAAGAAAAAAAGGACAACTTTATTAAAGGACTTGGGGTAACAACTCCCGTTATTCTTGCGGCAATCGATCAAGTAATGAATCAAATTGGTACGGTTAATGAAAAAAATATTGAATATGCACATCAACTTATTTTAAATATACCCGAAAAATTAAAGAGCGCATCACAAAGCGCATATTCTGCTCGTGCAGTTTTATATACTATACTCATTAGAGAGCAAAAAAATAAAGAGCAAGCATGGGATTTGCTAAAAAAATACGCGGCAGATGGGATGCCAAAGCTAGCGAAAGATCTATATACCGATACGATAAAATTAGATGAACGCTTAATACTTCCCATTCTTGAACTCTGTGTTAATGCATTACGAGAACTTTCACTGCCACAATATAAACAATTCAGGCAAACGATAAATGAAATTATTGTTGCTGATAAATCGGTTGACTTAAATGAATGGGTAATACAAAGGTTGGTATTGCAACAACTGGATCAACATTTTTCTTTGCGTAAGCCTGCAAAAGAAAAATATGCCTATTTAGGTGCAGTAAAGAAAGAAGCCGAAATTTTGTTGTCGCTCATTGCTTACACCGAACACAAAGACGATGAGGCTACAGCAAAACATGCATTTGAATTAGGTAAAAATGAAATCGGAGCAAAAGCTTTTTACTTTATTTCTAAAAATGACATTTCATTAGAACTTTTAAATGATGCGCTTGATAAACTTATGCAGCTTAAGCCTTTATTAAAATCAAAAATCCTTAAAGCCTGTGCAACAATAATTATGGCAGATGGAAAAACCACTCGAAAAGGTATTGAGTTATTCCGTACAGTTTCAAGCAGTTTGGAGTGCCCTGTTCCACCTATTAATTTTTAATGTGTGGTTAATATTGTTAATAATACTTGCGCATGTTCTGCTGCATCTATACCAAGAGCGGTTAAATAACCACCATCCTCTTGTGTAACAAGCCCTTTTGTATGTAAACGCAAGGTCGCATCAATAGCTGATTTTTCAGCTGTTTTGTGTATTTTTATTCCCTCTTGATGGTTAGATAAATCAAAAAGATTCAATACATTAAGTTCATCAATAATTTCTATGTTGTACTGCATAACAAGCCCTCTAGTTTCCTTGTTTAATTTCTCTATGTACTAATACTAACAATATTATGCATTATTAGCTCATTTTTATTATGGTTTTATTGGGTAATATCATAGTTAATATCTATAAGCATTGGCTAATCATTTGTTGTGTCACATTTGTTAACAAGTAAGGCAAAGTTATCTTCTTTAAAATTTAGTATTTGGATAAAAGTAACAATTTTCATCCGTGTGTTTTTGTGATCTTAATCACATATTCATTTTTCAAATGTCGCGAAAGAATAATTAATGCCGATACTAGTAATGTCGATAACAATAACAATGTTATTAGCAATACATAATTTATATTATTAGCAATGTCTTCAATTAAGAGCAAGTTGAAAAAATGACACTTAAAAAATACACCATCTCTCTTGATGGGCTTCTTAGCCATGAAAATATCATTTTCAAAATGATTTGCTCAGTATCAGAAAGATCAAAAAATAGAACTAGCAGCTACACGCTAACTACAGATTTAGAAAATGCAAATATATGTATTAATGACATTAAAAATAGAAGCACAGATGACATCGTAAGCGCTAAGCATATTAATGTTTGGGTATCTGATAACAAAGACGAAGCTAAAAACACAATAGCGCGCCCATTAATCGCTACTCGTGTGTTAAATACATTAGATTTACTTATAGACAACATTAAACCTGAAATTCATAACACTGAAATAAATAATACGCTTCCTATAACCGAAAGTAAGCTTTCAGAAGAAGAGACATCCGAACTTGCGATAGTTCATGATGAAATATTAGAAAACCCCGCAAATAAAGAAGACTCAACGGTAAGCAACCCAGAATTAACCCTCATTAAAAATGAAAAAAACATTTTATTGTCAACGGGACATTTACATCATGTTTTAGTCGTTGATGATAGCCAGTCAGTAAGAAAACAACTCGAACTAGAGCTTGATCTATTTGATGTTACTGTCGATTTTGCTGATTGTGCAAAATCTGCCTTCGAACTTTTGGAATCAAACAAATACGATTTAGCGCTGCTTGATGTTGTCTTACCCGACAAGGATGGTTTTTTAATATGTAAACACATTAAAGCAACAAATAGAGAAACCATTGCAATAATGTTAACAGGTAAAGCATCGCAAGCCGATAAAATAAAAGGATCACTTGCAGGCTGTAATGATTATTTAATCAAACCCGTTGGGCGTGTAACTTTCCAAAATGCGGTTAAACGATATATATCTTTAAAAGAAGAAAATACTGCAATTGAAGCATAACAATTAATACAAGGAGTACGACATGGCAATAAATAAGGTACTGGTAGTTGATGACTCTGATACAGAATTATCCAACATTAAAGGCATAGTAAGCGATACTGGTTGCATTGTATTGAGTGCTTCTAGTGGTTCAGAAGCCGTAGAAATAGCAACAAAAGAACAGCCCGATATTATATTTATGGATATTATTATGCCAGATATGGACGGTTATGAAGCAACTAGAAAATTAAATAATGATCCTGCAACAAGAGATATACCAATCGTTTTTGTCAGCAGTAAAAACCAAAAAGCCGATAAGTTATGGGCGCAAATGCAAGGAGGCAAAGGCTATGTTACAAAACCCTATACTCCAGATAAAATCATTGAACAGTTAAAGTCCTTTAATTAGGAAAAGTGGTTAGAAGGTAAAGCATGCAAGTATTTGCAGAAAACACAGAAAATAAAGAACCATTAGACTTGAAAGATGAACATGCATCTTTGTTTTCTAATGGTGAAATAATTTTTCCTGATGAGAATGCCGAGC
>VAOX01005732.1_pt1 | contig 16888 bp, 19 predicted proteins | sample 3393891 | NCBI WGS metagenome assembly VAOX01 (sample SAMN08290429, study PRJNA428436) | hydrothermal vent metagenome | isolation source: Deep-sea hydrothermal vent chimney | place: Indian Ocean: Southwest Indian Ridge | depth 2822 m m | reverse complement strand
TATAACACAATGGGTTTTTCTTAAAAACAATGAATAAAAAACTTCTTTCTATTATCGTCTGTCCGTTATGTAAGGGTGGTTTGTCTTATCAACGCAGTACCAAAGAATTTATCTGTGCAAAAGACGGGCTGGCCTTTCCGTTGCGTAATGGTCTGCCCGTATTGCTTGTCTGTGATGCCAGACAGATTAATACATCACGACAGGTTAATACATAATGGATTATTTATTTTTTGCCAGTTGTTCCAAAGGGGTTGAAGATCTGCTTCAGAGCGAACTGGAACACCTCGGTCTGCCTGGTTTATCTATTGGCAATGGTGGTGTGCATTTTTCAGGTTCACTGGAAGGTGCCTATCGAGCCTGTTTGTGGTCGCGCCTTGCCAGCCGTATATTATTAAAACTGGCTGAATTCACGGTTGCAGATGAGGATCAACTATACAACGCTATCCAGCATATTGACTGGTCTGAACACATGGCTGTTAGTGACAGCTTTGCGATTGACTGTTTCAGTTCCCATTCGCAAATTAGCAACAGCCATTATGCTACTCTGCGAATTAAAGATGCGATCGTGGATCAGTTCAAGGAAAAAACTGGAATACGACCCGATGTGGTACGTGAGCGGCCATCAATTCGAGTTAATGTCTATATTACTGAGCAAAAGGTAATTACCTACCTTGATCTGTCCGGAGAAGCGTTGCATCGGCGTGGTTATCGGCAGCGTGGCGGCATAGCACCATTACGTGAAACCCTGGCTGCCGCCATATTATACCGGGCAAAATGGCGGGATTTTGCCCGCAGGGGAGACCCTCTGTTTGACCCGATGTGCGGCAGTGCAACCCTGCTGATCGAGGCAGCAATGATGACCGCCGATATGGCACCGGGTTTATTACGTGACTATTATGGCTTTATGGGCTGGCAACAGTTTGATGAAAAACAATGGCAGGTAATTATTCAACAGGCGAAGGATGGACTGGATGAGCGTATCGAACAACTGCCCACTATTATTGGCTGTGATTATTCAGCAAGCATTCTTGCTATTGCACAGCAGAATATTCAGGCCGCTGGGTTATCCGCAAAAATAAAACTGGAACAGATGGATACTACTACAGCCATGCCCGCTATGGTCTCATCAAACGGGTTGATTATAACCAATCCTCCTTATGGTAAACGCCTCGGACAGGTTCAGCCGTTACGCACCCTGTATCTGCGTCTGGGGAAAATGTTAAAGCAGGCTTTTCCAGGCTGGACAGCAGTCATTTTTACCTCAGAAGAATCGCTGGCAAAAAATATTAGCCTGCGTTCTTTCCATAAAAACAGCTTATACAATGGCGCAATAAAATGTACCCTGTATCAGTATCATCTCAATACAATAGAACATGGATGTGAAGCGGAGCCTGGCCAGATAAAAACGGGTCAGATAGAAAATGGCCAAATAGAAAATGGCCAAATAAAAAATAATGGCCGGGTAAAAAATAAAGGATCAGAGCAGCCACTCGCCGCTAATAAAGTACAGACACCAGTAAAAGTTCTGCCCCCTGAGATAAATGAACATGCGCTGATGTATGTCAATCGGCTGAAAAAAAACGCGAAACATATAAAGAAATGGGCACATAAAAATTCGGTGAGTTGTTATCGTGTTTATGATGCCGATATTCCTCAGTATGCAGTTGCCATAGATATCTATGAAGACTGGGTTCACATTCAGGAATACGAAGCGCCGAAAACGGTTGACCAGGCAAAAGCGGGTAAACGCCTGAATGATATTATTGATGTGACGGCGCAGGTGTTGGGTATTGCGCAGGAAAAAGTCGTGTTAAAAGTACGCAAAAAGCAATCGGGCAGGCAGCAGTATACGAAACAGGATAATAAAGGCAGAATGATAACTGTGCATGAATCCGATTTGTTGTTCCGGGTAAATCTGTATGATTATCTTGATACCGGGCTGTTTCTTGACCACCGCCTCACCCGGCAGATTATTTATCGCCTGGCAAAGGCGAAAAATGTACTGAATCTTTTTGCCTACACCGGTAGCGCCAGTGTTTATGCAGCAGCCGGTGGTGCAAAAACCACGACGACGGTTGATATGTCCAATACCTATCTTCAATGGGCGGAAGATAATTTCCGCTGTAACCATCTGAGTGGAAAAAAACACCGTTTTATTCGTGCGGACTGCATGCAGTGGTTATGGGATGCAAAACGTGCGGGGGAAGTTTTTGATCTAATTTTTCTTGATCCACCGACTTTTTCCAATTCAACAAAAATGCAACAGGCATTTGATATCAGGCGTGATCATGTCAGTCTGTTAAAACAGGTAATGGGTTTGTTGAGCCATAACGGCCAGTTGATTTTTTCTACCAACGCAAGAAAATTCACCCTGGATAAAACCTTGCAGGATGAATTTGCCGTGCGTGAGATTACTGCCTTGACATTAACGGAAGATTTCCGTCGCCGGTCATTACATCAGTGCTGGTGTCTGGCGCATCAGGAAGAACAGGTGGAGGCTGCGCTGTTCAAATTGTAAACCACATCTGCTAATACTAATTACCGTTCTCCTTAGTATTACTGAAACAGATAAAAAGTATCCTTTTTATCTATCCTGTTAGTAAGTTCGATCAGACAGCTATTAGGAAAGAAGCCTGCTCGGTTGAGATTTTTGTATCGTAGACAGCAGCGTATCAATTAACTGATCTTCCAGATCAATACGCAGGGCAAGATGTTCGCCCAACTGTGTTAATTGTGCCGGTAATTTTTCAAGTGTCTCGTCGTTAACATTATCATCACCATCGAATAAATCATTAAACGCCATTGCAACCTGGGTGGTTATGGTGATTTTAGGCATGATTTCATTGGCCAGTTTTTTTATATCATCTCGACGCTCATTGCCTTCTTCTATTCGCCGGTAGAGCTCAAAGTGGCCCGTGGCAAGATAATCCACCAGTTCCTGACAGAATTCCTGTAATAATTCATGAGTGCCGTTGGCGGCATCGAGTTCTTCAATCTGTTTGACCAGATTGTAATACTGTGCCAGTACATTGTTTCTGTCTTCGATGAGTTTTTTTACTTCTCTGGTGGCACGCTCACGGCGTTCATTTGGTATCTGCGTAGCACTTTGTGCTGGAATTTTGCTGGCCATTATCATTTTCCCCGTAATTTCTTATAGTTACTGCACCCCATTGTACTAAAATAAGACCTGGGTGTGTAGAGATCCCTAAAACGGCATACCGAAAACCAGCCGGTAAACCATAATTCCATTACCAATACGTACACCAAAACCAAATTGTGGTTTTTCAAAAAGGAAAGAGCCTGGTAAATTACTGAAGGTGAAACCCACTTCATTCTCCCGGCCTATCCTTATTGGGTTTTCGGTTTGTTTAAGAAAAATCAGGTCGGTTGGATAATAATAATTAATGTAGTAAAAGCCAAGCATTAAAGCTTTTCCGCCAAAAATGAAGCGAGTTTTCACGCGGTAATCAAGGCCGGTTTCAAATAATGAATAACTTGCGTCCAGGTTGGAATTACCGGTTCTCTCTCGTGCAAACAGAAGTTCGTTACCAAGCGTTAGCGTATTCCCACGGTGATTGAACTTTATATAATTTTTTACTCCGGTGCCCATAACAAGAATATTGGTTTTATTATTCAGGTCTCTGGCAAAACCATAATCAGCAAACGGAATTAGTGTCCATTTTGGGGTAATCGGGTACTGGTATTCAATGCCCGGCAGGAAGGTCAGGGTAGCGACATTATTAATATTCGGCAGATTCCCCAGATCAAGCCCTTTGAAATTGAGTAATCCGAAGGTAATGGGCAGTTTTAACAGCCATCCCGGCCGGGTATCGGTTTTCTGGATAATAGTGTAGTCCAGTGGTAACTGTATAACAAATACCCGCTGACCCGCTGAGGTATAAAGACCGGTACCAAGGTAACTGGCAAAGGCAAAGTTGGTTAAACCGGCTGTACTCTCCAGTTTTGATGCTTCCGCGTACAGGTTACCGCAGCAGCCAGGCAAAAACAGGAGATACAGCAGTAGCCTTAATGCAAATTCCCTGTTTGTGAAAGGATGTATGAACCTCATTGAATGGCGGATGTTATCATAATCCGCTGCTATATTTTATTGGTATCCTGATTTTATGTACTGGTCATTATCCATATCCGGATAATAGATGGAACGCCTGCTATACTTTCTCAGTAACGGTAATTTTTTTGTAACCGCTGTACAATTCCGCTACAATTGCGCAGCACAAAAGCCGGAGTGGTGGAATTGGTAGACACGTCGGATTCAAAATCCGATGCTAGCAATAGCGTGCCGGTTCAAGTCCGGCCTCCGGTACCAATAATATCAGTTAGTTATACCATATAAGCGATTCCCCCCCCCTCCGCTTGCGGCGGGATAGTTTGTTTAAAAAGAACACTTGACTCCGTACGTTAGTACGGAGTTTATAATTGATTCTGTGTCAATTATTAAGAAGAATTTTCATGTCCAAAAACATATCTTTCCATTACTGGCAGCATCATTATTGTAATGAGTGCAGATTTTTGCTGCGCAGTCCCGTGGTGACTTTTGATAATACCAAAACCAGTGCTGACGATTCAGTGCTTCCTTAGTTAAGGTCACAATCAATGCTGGTTATCCATCGACTGTTATGAACAATTAAGAGAGGGTAAATAAAGATGAGTCCATTAACATTACTAACACGTATTGGCGACAAAGTTGGTTCGCTGGGTGCTGTTGTTTCAGCCATGGGCTGCGCCATGTGTTTCCCTGCTATCGCCAGTTTAGGCGGCGCAATCGGTATGGGGTTTCTTGCCCGGTGGGAAGGCCTTTTTATTAGTACCCTGTTACCCGTATTTGCCTGGATAGCACTGGTCATTAATGCGCTGGGTTACTTCAGTCATAAACAGGTTATCCGTAGTTTGCTGGGTATGACCGGACCGATACTTTTACTACTGTCACTTTATCCCTGGTTTCAGTATGACTGGAGCACGTATGTTACATATTTTGCCTTAGGTTTAATGGTTGTCGTTTCAATTGTTGATCTTATTAACCCAGGCAACCGCCGTTGTGACGATAAAAGTTGTGCCGTCTAAGTTTACTTACCGGGTAATTCGGAATGGCATATTAGACTTTTTCTGAACAATAAAGCTCTCTCAGAGAAAAATATGAACAAATTAACGATACAAATTACCGGCATGACCTGCGACCATTGTGCGCAGAGCGCCCAGGATGCTTTAAATACACTGGAGGGCGTAAAAGCTTCTGTCTCTTATGATGAAGGGTTGGCAAAAGTTGAAGCACAGGACGATGTTGATAGCCGTTTGTTATTAAAGGCCATCGAATCAAAAGGGTATGGTGCAACGTTACTGGATGATAATGGCAGTACGAGCATGAATGGCGACCGTGGACTGCATATCGCAATCGTCGGTGCCGGTTCGGGTGCTTTCGCGGCTGCCATTAAAGCGGTAGAACAGGGCGCACAGGTTACTATTATTGAAGGTGCCGATATTATTGGTGGCACCTGTGTAAATATCGGTTGTGTCCCTTCTAAAATAATGATTCGCGGAGCACATATTGCACATATTCAAGGGCAACATAACTTTGCAGGTATCCCTTTTAATAAACCCGTGATTGATCGTAAAGCCATGGTGCATCAGCAACAGGCATTAGTAGAAAATTTACGTTACGCCAAATACGAAAGTATTCTCGAATCTAACCCCGGCATTAACCTATTAAGAGGCATGGCTCGTTTCAAGGATACCCGTACCCTGCTAATTACCGGAAAAGATGGTAGTGAGAAAGAAATTAAAGCTGATCGTATATTATTAGCTGTCGGCGCACGTCCAGTGATTCCCGATATCAATGGTCTTGCTGAAACACCTTACTGGACATCAACCGAAGCATTAATTGCTGAAGAAATTCCTGAACATCTTGTTGTGTTAGGTGGCTCGGTTGTGGCACTGGAGCTGGCACAGGCATTTCGCTACCTTGGCGCAGAAGTGACGGTGATGGCGCGTAGTCGTTTACTGTCGAAAGAAGATGCCGATATCGGTAAAGGTTTGAAGTCTATACTGGAAGATGAAGGTATGACAGTTCAGCTTAATACGGTACCGAACGGTATTAATTTTGACGGTAAATATTTTACGATTAACATCACTCAGGGCGTTGTGCATTGTGACCAGTTACTGGTCGCCACCGGTCGCCAGTCGAACGCAGATACACTGGCGCTTGAAAAAGCTGGCGTTGCTGTTGCGGGTAACGGCACGATTATTATTGACGACCACATGCGCACTAATGTAGAAAATATCTATGCTGCAGGTGACTGCACAAATCAACCGCAATATGTGTATGTTGCAGCGGCTGCCGGCACACGTGCGGCACGCAACATGACCGGAGATAATGTAGCGATTGATTTATCAGCAATGCCAGCAGTAGTGTTTACTGATCCTCAGGTTGCCACGGTTGGTCTAACCGAGCAACAGGCAAAAGCACAGGGGCTTGATGTTGATATCAGTCGGCTTGATATTGAAAACGTGCCTCGTGCGCTAGCTAATATGGATACTCGTGGTTTTATCAAACTGGTTGCAGAAAAAGCCAGCGGTCGAATTGTTGGTTGCCAGGTATTAGCGCATGAAGGCGGTGAAATTATTCAGACGGCTGCACTTGCTATTAGCAACAGGATGACGGTAGAGCGTTTAGCTAATCAGCTATTCCCTTATCTGACCATGGTCGAAGGCTTAAAACTAACCGCACAAACCTTTCACAAAGATGTGAAGCAATTGTCCTGTTGCGCTGGTTAATATTCATTTAAGGTACAGGCAATTAATAGAGGGGGTTTTAATATAACCGGGCGATTTATTGTGGAAAAACTTTTTTCAGTGGTTTGACAATAACCTTGTTATAGACACCGGCAGCCACATAAGGGTCGGTGTCTGCCCAGATTTTTGCCTGCTTCAGGCTATCAAATTCAGCGACGATCAGGCTGCCGCTAAAACCGGCATCACCGGGATTTTCACAGTCGATTGTCGGGTGGGAACCGGCGAGTACCAGCCGCCCTTCATCCTGTAATTGTTGTAGGCGTTCCAGATGGGCGGCTCTGGCCTGTAGACGGGTGGGCAGGCTGTCTTCTTTATCCTCGGCAATAATGGCGTATAGCATGTTTAAGGTACCTTAAGTATTCTGTCCGTCTTTATCTTCGTTCGTTTCTTTATCATCCTGTGGTATGTATCTGGCGAGGTACAGCGCCTGCAATATAACAAAAGCAATGGTCAGCCCCATTAAACCAAAAAGTTTGAAATCCACCCAGGTGTCCATACGTACATTAGCCGCCAGGTTTGTGCGGTAGTAAAAGGCAACGTACAGATTTGCCGCACCACTGATAAAAAAGAAAATAACCCAGGCCAGGTTCAGGCGTTTCCAGATGGCGGCAGGAAGTTCTATCTGTTTATCCATTGCACGCTGAATAAGGGGTTTTTTGCCCATAAACTGGCTGATAAAAAATACACCGGCAAATACCCAGTTAAGGACGGTTGGTTTCCACTGAATAAAGGCCGGGTTGCCAAACATAATGGTAATACCACCCAGGACGCTAATCAGGACCAGTGAAAACAGGTGGGTTTTTTCCAGCTTGTGCTGGCTAAACCAGTTGTAGGCAACCTGGATGAAACTGGCGATAATGGCGACAGTAGTAGCAATAATGGTAGCGGTAATAAATTCTGGTCTATCAGGATTAATCAGTTGCCCGATAAAGGTGTTTTCAATAAAAAAATGTGCCTGATAGTAGCTGATAAAAAAGAGAATAATTGGAAAAAAATCGAATAGTAACTTCATATTATTTAAGTAGTTTATTATGTAAGGTCATGGACATCGGGTTCGTGAAGCCGTCATTATACCTAAATGACATGGATTCTGTCCGACCTATTTCTATACAAATTCAGTTAGAATAAGCGCCGCTACAGGTTGTTTATCACGAGCAGGGTTTTATGAGTCAGTATTTTGAAATTCATCCACAGAATCCACAGCACCGTTTAATTCGTCAGGCGGTGGATATTATTCGCCGTGGTGGCGTCATTGTTTATCCAACCGACTCAAGTTACGCACTGGGCTGCCATCTGGGTGACAAACAGGCAATGCAGCGTATTCGCCGTATCCGGCAGATGGATGAAAAGCGTAATCTGACCCTGGTATGCCGGGATCTGTCAGAGCTGGCAACCTATGCAAAAGTGGGGAATACCGAATATCGTCTGATTAAATCACTCACCCCCGGTCCGTATACGTTTATTCTGAAAGCCACTAGCGAAGTTCCCCGGCGACTAATGCATCCGAAACGACGGACAATCGGCCTGCGGGTGGTTGATCATCCGGTGGTTAGCGCATTGCTTGACGAACTCGACCAGCCATTGATGAGCTCTACGCTGATTCTTCCCGATGATGAATTGCCTGTTACAGAGGCAGATGAAATACGGAACCGTCTGCAAAAACATGTCGATCTGATTATTGATGGCGGACACTGTGGCTTTGAACCCACAACCGTCATTGCAATGACTGAGGCTACGCCGCAAATCCAGCGTCAGGGAAAAGGCAGGAATCACGGTCTGGATTTAATGGAGGCAGAATAAAGATGGATCGAATCCACCGTTCCGTTAACGCCCTCTCCCTCGGAGAGAGGGGTGGGGTGAGGGAGTTATTCGAATATAATTTTTCAGGGCGGAACAGACCACGCGCAAAAGAATCTGCTGCCCGTCTGCCATCGTTCGATCTGTTCGTGTAAACTAACGGCTTTTACTGCCACCCTTAATTTTTCTACATACTAACAGGATGGATGAAAAGAATACTTCAATTGTTAAAGAACGTCAGCCGCAGGGATGCGGGTGTCGAGCTTACATGGATGTATTGACAGCGTGTCTTAAACAATAAGTATCCTTTTTATCCGTTTCAGTAATATATCCGTATATGCCATCGTTATCCGAGCTTATTTACAATCTGTCTGTCTGGTTGTTACCCGTGCTATTTGCCATTACACTGCATGAAGCAGCGCATGGCTGGGTAGCATCGAAACTGGGTGATCCCACTGCTGTGCGCCTCGGGCGTCTTACCATTAACCCGCTTAAACATATTGATACGATGGGCACCATTGTTGTACCTTTGATTACCTATCTGCTCAGTGGTTTTGTTTTTGGCTGGGCAAAACCGGTACCGGTTAATCCGCAATATTTTAAACAGCCGTTAGTGGATATGGCCCTGGTGGCCGTTGCCGGGCCGACATCCAATTTTATTATGGGCTGCGCCTGGGCGCTGTTCGCGTTGATTGGTCTGAGTGTATGGGGGCATTCTACAAGCGGCCTGTTTTTGGCGCAGATGGGACAAAATGGCATCTTAATCAATGTTATTTTGATGGTACTGAATTTATTACCGATACCTCCGCTTGATGGTGGACGAGTCGTGGCGGGTATTCTGCCACCATCGGCAGCAATATCTTTTTTGCGCATTGAACCGTACGGTATGATAATTATTGTACTCTTACTCGTGAGTGGAATTCTGGGTAGAATTATGTGGCCACTGGTGATTTATTTTACCAGACTGATTAGTGCATTTTTTGGCCTGCAGATACCTGGTCTGTAGATACCTGGTCTGTAGATACATAGATAATAAACAAAGAATAAACTTCAATTTACTTTAAAGGAAAGCGTTTTGAATACCGTTGCCACACAGCATCAGCGTGTCCTGTCAGGCATGCGACCTACCGGAGCTTTGCATCTCGGGCATTATCATGGCGTACTTAAAAACTGGGTACGCTTACAGCACGAATATGAATGTTTCTTTTTTGTCGCGGACTGGCATGCACTGACCACACATTATGAAGATCCGTCAATTATTGAAGCAAGTGTCTGGGATATGGTCATCGACTGGCTGGCGATTGGTATTAGCCCGGGTTCTGCCAAGCTGTTTATTCAGTCGCAGGTACCCGAGCACGCTGAGTTACATACCCTGCTTTCCATGATTACCCCGCTAGGCTGGCTGGAACGTGTACCAACCTACAAGGATCAGCAGGAAGCGCTGAAGGAAAAAGACCTGGCGACCTATGGCTTTCTTGGTTACCCCTTATTACAGAGTGCGGATATTCTGGTGTACAAAGCTGGTCTGGTACCAGTAGGGGAAGATCAGGTTGCCCACGTCGAGCTGACCCGTGAGGTAGCACGGCGGTTTAATCATCTCTATGGTCGGGAACCGAATTTTAAAGAGAAGGCAGAACAGGCAGTGACCAAGATGGGTAAGAAAAATGCCCGAATGTTTCGTGAATACCGCAGGAAGTATCAGGAAAAAGGCGACCAGGAAGCCATGCGGGTTGCCCATGCGCTGATTGATTCCCAGCAGAATATTTCTATTGGTGATAAAGAACGGTTATTTGGTTATCTGGAAGGATCAGGTAAGATCATATTACCCGAACCACAGGCTCTGCTTACCCCTGCTTCAAAAATGCCGGGACTGGATGGTCGGAAAATGTCAAAGTCCTATCATAATACCATTTCATTGCGTGACGATCCGCAGCGGGTGGAGAAAAAACTACGCACCATGCCCACCGATCCAGCGCGGGTTCGGCGCACCGACCCCGGTGATCCGGAAAAATGCCCAGTGTGGCAGTTTCATCAGATTTATTCTGATGAAACAACCTGCAACTGGGTACAGCAGGGCTGTAAAACTGCTGCAATCGGCTGTGTCGAGTGTAAACAGCCGGTAATTGACCAGGTGCTGGCAGAATTAAAACCGATTCAGGCCAGAGCGCGTGAATATAAAGAGGACATGAGTACGGTCAAAGCCATTATTAATGAGGGAGCCGAGGCAGCGCGTGAAGTTGCCCGTGATACACTCGAAGACGTGAGAAAAGCGATGGGCATTGCCTACTTATAATTTATTTAATATATTTTTATGGCAAATACAGACATTCAGCAAACACCGGTGGCAGAAAAACAGACCCCTCTACCGGAACAGGCAGGAACAGAGACCATCCTCTCCCAGACGGAAATGCCATTTGCGCTGATTCAGGGAGAACCGCTTACGGTTATTCCACAGGATCTATACATTCCACCCGATGCGCTGGAAGTGATACTGGAAGCATTTGAAGGACCGCTGGATTTATTACTGTATCTGATTAAGCGTCAGAATCTGGATATTCTTGAGATCCCGCTGGAGGAAACCACGCGTCAGTATATGCAGTATATTGAGATGATGCAGAATATGCGAATTGAACTGGCAGCAGAATATCTGTTAATGGCAGCGATGCTGGCGGAAATTAAATCACGGATGTTATTGCCGCGACCAGTAGAAAGTGAAGAAGAAGATGATCCACGTGCCGAGCTGGTTCGCCGCTTACAGGAATATGAACGTTTTAAACAGGCCGCAGTGAATATTGATACCATGCCACGTGTTGGACGTGAAGTTTATCTTACCCAGATCGAGCCGCCTCAATTAGAGCGACAACGGCCTCAGCCACAGGTGGATTTACAGGATGTTTTATTTGCCTTTAAAGATGCCATAGCAAGGGCGGAAATGTACAGTCATCACCATATTCAGCGTGAGACGCTGTCAGTACGTGAGCGTATGACCTGGGTGCTGTCCGCAATTAATGCACAGGGGTTTACCGATTACACCAGCCTGTTCAGTGTTGAGGAGGGTCGTCGTGGTGCAGTGGTAACCCTGCTGGCCATTCTGGAGCTGGTGAAAGAGCAGGTAATTGACCTGGTACAGGCCGAAGCCTTTGCCCCGATTTATATCCGTTCTGCTTCATCGGCAGCAATGGATACACCATCATAGTAAATACTGATAGAATCATTAGCGTTATACCGGCCTCTGGATGGGTAAGCGGACGGACTAAACGATAACCGCACAGGTAAAAACTATGCAAATAACACAGTTAAAAAAAATACTGGAGTCCGTTTTACTGGCAGCCGATCATAGCCTGAGCGTGATACAGCTCGATGGTCTGTTTGAAATGGAAGAAGACCGGCCAACACGCGATGAAATACGTAAGGCTCTGCATGAAATGGCAGCGGACTATAGCGATCGCAGCTACCAACTGAAACAGGTTGCCAGTGGTTTCCGGCTTCAGGTTCGGCAGGAATATGCAGGTTGGGTGGCGCGCCTGTGGGCGGAAAAACCGGCACGTTATACCCGTGCCCTGCTTGAAACCATTGCTTTAATTGCCTACCGTCAACCGGTTACCCGTGGTGAAATTGAGGAAGTTCGTGGGGTCAGTGTTAGTTCGACTATTATTAAAACCCTGCTGGAGCGAGAATGGGTGAAGGTACTTGGACATAAAGACATACCCGGAAAACCTGCCCTGTATGGGACGACCAGTGGCTTTCTGGATTACTTTAACCTGAAATCACTGGATGAATTACCGACGCTGGAAGAAATTAAAAACTTTGATGATATTCACCCGGAACTGGCTTTAAATGAAGACGATAGCGTACCAGCTAACACTGCATCCGAAGAAGAGGCCGAAGACAGAGCTGAAAAAAAGGCCGATGAAAAGGAAGCAATATTAACGGCCCCCAGCCTGCAAAAACGGGTTGCAAACTACCCGTAACAATATCCTGTAACCGTATTCCCGCAATAATATACCCGGCATTTAACAGACACAAAACATTATGACGCAAGAACGCCTGCAAAAAGCACTGGCACGTATGGGTCTTGGTTCCCGTCGGCAGATTGAACATCAGATTGAAGCTGATCAGATTCGCATTAATGGTCAGCAAGCCCGGCTCGGTGACCGTGTTGAGGAAGGCGATAAAATTAATATTGGCACACGTAAAGTAGTTATCAGTTCGCCAAATTCACGTGTGCGTGTGTTGCTTTATAATAAACCGGAAGGGGAAGTCTGTACCCGTAAAGATGAGCAGGGACGACCAACGGTGTTTGACCGCATCAGCCGGTTACAGAATGGCCGCTGGATCTGTGTTGGTCGGCTCGATATTAATTCCAGTGGTTTACTGTTGTTTAGTAATCACGGTGAACTGGCTAACCTTCTGATGCACCCCTCCTCAGAAATCGAGCGTGAATATGCTGTGCGGGTCAAAGGACAGATAACACCGGCTATTATCAAAAATTTGTTACAGGGAGTTGAACTCGAAGATGGCAAAGCCAGATTCGAACGTATTGTCGATGCTGGCGGGCAAGGCAGTAACCACTGGTACCATGTTGTCCTGCGCGAAGGGCGTAACCGTGAAGTGCGTCGAATCTGGCAATCGCAGGATATTCAGGTTAGCCGCCTGATTCGCGTGCGTTATGCGAACGTTTCTCTGCCACGTGGTCTAAAACAGGGAAAACGGGAAGAGTTGTCCTTAGCTGAAATAAAAGCCCTGTTCGAGCTGGTTAAACTGGAATGGGTAGAGCGTGAGACTACCCACAGGAAACCGGTACATGGAAAACAGGTGCCGAAGGGGAGGTCTGCACCGGAGTCAGTATGGAAGAAAACAGCGAAAACATCGCGCAAACATAAATCGGCAACCAGTACAGATAGCCGCAGAAAATCTCGACACAAACCAGGTTAATACAGACGATAGGACACCTCTATTAACGCAGACTATAGTTAACGCAGACATAAGCAGTAACGATAAATAAGACATAGAAATATAGATAGGGAAGGAAAATGACAGTACATATACCCGCTTTTTTCCGTCAGTTTTATGTGAGTCTTCTCCTTCTGCTGGCAATGTCAGCCTTTTTTCCAGTGGATGCAAGACAGGAAGGAACATTATCCCCGGCGCTGGAAAATCCCGGTCATGAAGATAAACCCGCCTGGTTTAAGGTAACTTTTCTGGATTTGTTTGAAGATATTGGCGAAGCCGCCAGAGAGCATAAACGTGTTTTGTTATTCTTCTATCAGGATGGCTGTCCCTATTGTAAAAAACTGTTACAGGATAATTTTGGCCAACGTCGTATTGCCGAAAAAACACAGAAATATTTTAATGTGATGGCGATTAATATTTGGGGCGATCGCGAGGTTACGGTAGGCGATCAGGTTTATACAGAAAAGGAATTTGCCCGGGCATTAAAAGTACAGTACACACCGACCTTATTATTTTTCAATAAAAAACATAAAGCAGTATTCCGGGCAGACGGTTATTACCCACCGGAAAAATTCAATGTAGTGCTGGATTATGTTGGTCAGCATAAAGAAACGCAGTTGTCTTTTCAGTATTATCTTGCCAAAGTTTCACCGGAAGCTGCAAGCGGCAGTTTGCATACGGCGCTTACCAATGTAGTGGATAGAGGCAATCTTCAGCAGTCATTAGATAAAAATAAATATCTGCTGGTTATGTTCGAGCAGAAACAGTGTGCTGCCTGTGATGAGTTACATCAGGATATTCTGCAACGTGATACCAGCAAAAAATTGTTAAAACATTTTAATATTATTGTGCTGGATCGATGGTCGAATCAGCAAATTATTACCCCGGATGGCAGGCGGATGAAAATTAGTGACTGGGCAAGCAGTGCGGCAATTAATTATGTCCCCGCGATGTTGTATTTTGATGATAAAGGTCGGGAGGTTTTCCGTTCCGATGCATATCTGAAAGCCTTTCATATTCAGTCAGTAATGGATTATGTCGCCTCCGGAAGTTATCAGACGCAGCCTGATTTTCAGCGTTATGTTGATGCCCGCGCTCGACAGCTACGCAAGCAGGGCATAAAAATTAATATAATGGAATGAGAGGTATCTGTTATGAATGAAACGTATCAGCCGATTGATTGTTCCCTGCATGATCAGTATGAAATTGCGGTGCTGCACAAAACACCCCTGCATCTGCGCTGGAAAGAAGAAAATGGCGGTATAACAGAAGACAACGTATTGCCCGTTGATGTTATTACGGCTAAGGGGGAAGAGTTTCTTGTAATAAAAAGGGGGCATAGTCACCGTATTGGCAAAATCCGCCTCGATCGAATCATAAAAATGTACTGAGCTAAGGTGCCTCGGCAAACTCAAGCCGATCCTGTAATTTATGCAGTGCAGCGCGAGCACAGGCTTCATCAATATTCCCGCCGGGTGCACCGCTAACGCCAATGGCGCCAATACGGCTGCCTGCAACAATAACCGGCAAAGCGCCCCGCATAATAATAATGCCGTTTATATGGTCCAGTTCCTGACGGATGTCCTTACGATTTTTTCTGAATTTTCCAGAACTGATGCCGGATAAAATAACACTATTAGCTTTTTCTTCCGCGATTTGCAGGGTAAATCGTGATGCCAGATCATCGCGCAGGGCAGCACGTAATAAACCGTTTCTATCGACCACAACGGCACTTACCTGATAGCCTTTTTTGCGGCAGGCGAGAATACTTTGCGTTGCCAGATCACGCGCCAGTTCCATACCTATATTGCTTGTGCTGAGAACGTCATTGGCAAAGCTTACTGGCATACTAAATATTGATACCAGGAAAGGACCCAGTAGCAGTGTTTTATGTAACAGGGCACTTCTTTTTTGCATTTTCATTTTGCCTCCTGTTTTTATGTGCAATAATTATGCTAAATACGTTCATACTATCACTCTACAGGCAGAACAGGGGCAGGTTTCAGATATGGCAAAAGCATCCACCGGGCATTCATCCGCTAACAAACTCGATGAAATTGTCGCCAGTGCGCGTCAGCAAAGTGAAAAGCGCGGGCACGGGTATCGTGAGCAGGCATTAAAACTTTATCCGTGGCTATGCGGACGTTGCGGACGTGAATTTACTCATAGCAATGTACGTGAATTAACGGTGCATCATAAAAATCATGACCACGATTACAATCCGCCCGATGGCAGCAACTGGGAGCTGCTGTGCCTGTATTGTCATGATAATGAACACCAGCGCCAGACCGAAGCGCTGGCTAATAAGGGTATTGCACTGGATGGGGCAAAGGCGCCAGAGGCCACGTTTAACCCGTTTGCTGATCTGAAAACGTTACTGGATAGAAATAAGTGAGTGCTGCAAGCCCCGTGAACATAGCAATTTCACCTATTACCGTTCTCCCTGGTATATATTCCTAGTACATAGCATTTCTGGCTCGCAACTGTTCAATCTCGTCCAGTAACTCCAATGCCAGCCCGATACCTGCCAGATTAACCCCCAGATCATGTTGCAGATGCTTTGCCCTGCGCACCCGACTGATACTAATGCCACTAAAACACCAGTGTAAATTTTCCATTCCGGTCGGTTCAATCACACCTTCATTAACCAGTTCAATAATATATTCTGCCTGTACAGCGCAGGCATCGCATAACTGGCGCAGGGTTAGCCGGGTTTCATTTTCAATAATATATCCGTGCAAAATATCTGTCGTCGTTTGCATCTCTATACTCCCAGTTTGCTACGGGGGTTAAAGTTAAATGTCTGTTTCATCTGTTCATAAACGGCTTTTTCTTCCTCGCTATGGGCAGGTGGTAGATTAATCTGCAAAACAACATAGAAGTCGCCGGCGCTGTTGTTACTGGTGCTGGCGGGTATTCCCCGACCCTTGAGCCGCATTTTTTTACCATTAGCTGAACCGGGAGAAATCTTCATCTCCACTTTGCCGCCGGGTGTCGGTACCGCTATGGCTGCACCGAGAGCAGCTTCCCATGGGGCCACAGGCAGATCCAGATACACATCACGACCATCCACGCGGTACAGACTATGTGGGGTAAATTCAATTTCCAGATATAGATCACCGGCTTTACCGCTACCCGTTCCAGGGTTTCCCTGCCCACTAAGACGGATATGCTGACCCTGCTTAATGCCCCTGGGTATAGTGATTTTCAGCACCCGTTCACGGGCCGTTACATGACCGGTTGCATCCACATCCGGCACACGCAGGCTGATTGAGCGCGTTGTGCCATGCATGGCATCTTCCAGATCAATAAGAATTTTGGCATGGTGGTC
>VAOX01055865.1_pt1 | contig 16957 bp, 15 predicted proteins | sample 3393891 | NCBI WGS metagenome assembly VAOX01 (sample SAMN08290429, study PRJNA428436) | hydrothermal vent metagenome | isolation source: Deep-sea hydrothermal vent chimney | place: Indian Ocean: Southwest Indian Ridge | depth 2822 m m | reverse complement strand
GATGCGGAGTCTGCTGCCAATATTGCCAGTGCCGCAGATGCGGTTATTGTGGGCAGTGCTATCGTTAAACGTATTGAGGAAAATCTCGATTCAGCCGATAATGCAAATAAAGCAGTCTGTGAATTACTTGCTGAAATGCGACAAGCCTTAGATGCACAAGTAAATAGTAATAAATAATGAGTTGCGTTAATAAACTCAATATAAAATAGGGTTTTAAAATGAATTGGTTTAGTAAATTATTACCAGAACGTATCCGAATTGATGGTGAGTCACGTAAAAGTGTCCCAGAAGGATTATGGACGAAATGCACCGCCTGTGGTGCTGTGTTATATCGTGCAGAAATGGAACGTAATCTGGATGTTTGTCCCAAATGCGATCAACATGCTCGAGTGGGTGCGCGCTGGCGCTTAGACAAATTTCTTGACGCTGATGGACGTAGGGAAATTGGTGAAAATTTAAAACCGGTTGATGTCCTTAAATTTAAAGATATTAAGAAGTATAAAGATCGTATTATACAAGCACAAAAAGCGACAGCAGAAAATGATGCGCTCATTGTAATGAAAGGTACCGTTAAAGGTGTGCCGGTTGTTGCAGCGGCATTTGAATTCAAATTCATGGGTGGCTCAATGGGATCAGTTGTTGGCGAGCGTTTTGTTCGAGCAGTGAATGTTTGCTTGAAAGAAAATTTACCTCTAGTGTGTTATTCCGCTAGTGGTGGTGCGCGTATGCAGGAAGCTTTGTTTTCACTCATGCAAATGGCAAAAACCAGTGCCGCTCTTGCACGTATGCGCAAGCAGTCTTTACCTTTTATTTCTATTTTAACTGATCCAACCATGGGCGGTGTTTCTGCCAGTTTAGCTATGTTGGGTGATATTAATATCGCAGAACCTAATGCGTTAATTGGTTTTGCGGGCCCCCGCGTTATTGAACAAACCGTACGTGAAGTGCTTCCCGAGGGCTTTCAGCGCAGCGAATTTTTATTAGCACATGGCGCGGTTGATATGATCGTTGATCGCCGTGATATGCGAGATAAAGTAGCATCATTATTAACTATTATGATGCAGCAACCTGCAGCGTAGCATGCTTTATCTTTTTCGCTCTAGCGGCGCTCATTTCAAGGGTGTCTATGGAATAAACAATTGCAAAAATACTCATTAGCTTATTGCCAGCTCTGTTTTTTGAAATTATTATGCCTTGCTAGAACAAAAAATGCTTTCGCATGAATACGTTACCTCGTTTTATATTTTAAAAGGTGGTTTTTATACTGCCTTTTTTATTTTTGAGTTTTAAATAATGCGCTTTTCATCTCTTAATGAATGGTTAAAATGGCAAGAGGCTCTTCACCCTACTGTTATTGAACTTGGCCTTGAGCGGGTGACTAACGTTTTTAAGCGTTTACATCCTTCATTACCTTCTATTCCAGTCATTACCGTTGCGGGTACGAATGGTAAAGGCTCAAGTGTCGCATTATTAGAATCCATTTATCAAAGTGCCGGTTATCAAACAAGTGCTTTTACCTCACCTCATCTTTTACGCTATAACGAACGTATCCACCTTGATGCTGAAGAAGCCGACGATCAAACTATTTGCGAAGCTTTTGAAAGAATTGATCAAGCTCGCCAAGAAATATCGCTGACTTATTTTGAATTTGGTGCATTAGCTGCACTCGATATTTTTTATCGTGCAAAGCCTGATGTGATTATTTTAGAAGTGGGGCTAGGCGGTCGTTTGGATGTCGTAAATATCATTGATGCTGATGTGGCACTAATTACTTCCATTGGAATAGATCATACCGCCTGGCTAGGGAAGGATCGAGAGACGATCGCAGTAGAAAAATCAGGCATTATGCGAAAAAATCACCCCGTTATTTTCAGCAGCCAAGATATGCCAAAAAACATAAAACGGGTTGCAGATGAAAAGGGGGCGATATTATTTCGCCGTGGGCAAGATTTTGACTGGCAGGCAACGTTTATCGAATTCGGGACGCCACCATCATGGAACTGGAAATCTGAGAAAAAGCAGCGTACCGCATTGCCTATGCCGAATATTCGAGGGCAGCATCAAGTTGATAATGCTGCGGGTGTTTTAATGGTCATTGAGTGTTTAGCTGATAAACTCCCCGTTAATCAGCAACAGATTAAGGCGGGACTATTAAGCGTTAGCTTGAAAGGTCGTTTTGAATGCGTCGCTCCCCTAGACTCAAAATCTCCCATGCATATCTTTGATGTTGCCCATAATGAAGACAGTATCGCTTGCTTAGCTGAGCTTCTTTCAAAACAAGAATGTTCTGGCAAAACCGTTGCGGTGTTAGGTATGCTTGAAGATAAAGCGCATACTGAGTCTCTTAAGCAAATACTGCCTTATATCAAGCATTGGAATATTGCAGATTTAGATACACCACGAGGCATGAAAGCAGTGGACTTAGCCCGTCTTGTTGAGAGCTTAAATCCAGATGCGGATATTGATTGTTTTTCTTCTGTGAAAGAAGCGGTAAAAGCAGCTGATTTATCAGTAAACAGCATGGATAGAGTGGTTATTTTTGGATCATTTTATACAGTAGAATTCGCTATGCAGCTAGGAATATAATAGGCTTCTAGTTTGTTGGATTTTGCTCATTTTAGATATTTGTGACATTAGGAGAAAACGTGGAAGAAGGTCATTTAAAACAACGTTTAGTCGGTGCAGTAGTCCTTATAGCATTGGCTGTGATTTTTATTCCTATGTTACTGAGTGGAGGGCGTGAGATGGAAATGCCTGTTTTTGGGAGTAACGTTCCAGAAAGAAGTGAAGAGATAAATAATATTGAACATATTGATATTGGCGAAGCACAAAAAACACCTCCTCATCCTATTAACCCTAAAAGAATACCCATCGCCAAAGGTTTACCTGAGCCAAAAATTGTAGAAGAAAAAGATACAAGTTCTATTGTGGATACAATTATTGCCTTAACAGAAGATAAGGAAAAATCACCTATCACAAAAAATGTATGGGCGGTTCAAGTAGGTAGCTTCAATAAACGAGATAACGCATTAGGCTTAAAAGAAAAATTACGTAAAAAACAGATGCATGCTTTTGTAGAACGTATTATGAAAGAAGGTAAACCTGTTTATCGAGTGCGCGTAGGGCCAGAAGCAACGCATCAAAAAGCAGAAGTATTGATGAAAAAATTAAAAAAAGAATTCAAGCTAAAAGGCTTAATTGTTAAGCATCCTTAACGAAAGTAATTATGATGGAAAAGTATTAATGGTTTTAGCAGATTTAATTATTTTAGGCATTATCGTTGTATCCGTAATTGTTAGTTTAATGCGAGGTTTTGTTAAAGAAGCGCTGTCGTTAACGGGTTGGCTAGTATCTCTTTGGGTTGCCATGAGTTTTTCCTCTGGCATGGCTGAATTATTTGGAAGCTCAATTAAAGATCCCACCTTGCGGTTACTTGCTGCCTTTGTAAGTTTATTTATTTTGTCATTGGTTGTTGGTGCTATTATTAATTTTTTTGCTACACAATTTGTACAGAGAGTTGGACTCACAGGAGTTGATCGTACTATTGGTGGCGTGTTTGGTTTCTTACGCGGAATTTTATTAATCACAATTATTGTTATGTTACTTGGTTTAACAACATTACCAAAAGAAAAATGGTGGGATGAGTCCTTTTTTATGTTCCGTTTTGAAGTTATTGCTACTTGGCTAAAAGATTTATTGCCTAGCGATATTGCTCGATATTTTAAATATTAGGAAAAAAATTATGTGTGGAATTCTTGGACTTGTTGGGCATACTCCGGTTAACCAAGCTCTTTATGATGGCTTAACGGTATTACAACATCGTGGTCAAGATGCTGCAGGCATAGTAACGTGCGAAGATGATCGCATGTACTTGCGTAAGGGCAATGGTTTGGTAAAAGATGTTTTTCATACCAGACACATGATGACATTAAAAGGCAATATTGGTATTGGTCATGTGCGTTATCCAACGGCGGGTTGTTTTTCTTCTTCTGAAGCGCAACCTTTTTATGTGAATTCACCTTATGGTATTGCTTTAGCGCATAACGGTAATTTAACCAATGCTGAAGATTTAAAACATGATTTATTTGTTCAAGACCGACGTCATATTAATACTAATTCGGATTCTGAAATTTTATTAAATGTTTTCGCTCATGAATTACAAGAAACCGTAAATTCAAAACTTGATATTACTGCAGATAATATTTTTGATGCTATAGAACATGTACATAGACGTTGTAAGGGAGCATATGCTGTCGTTGCGATGATTACAGGAAAGGGTATTGTTGCTTTTCGTGATCCATATGGCATTCGCCCCGTTGCTTTTGGTAAAAGAGAAACAGAAAATGGTGTTGAGCATGTTGTAGCATCTGAATCTGTTGCTATTGATGCACTAGGTTTTGAGATGGTTCGAGACATAGAGCCGGGTGAAGCTATTTTCATCAATAACGAAGGTGAGCTTTTCTCTCGTCAGTGTGCCGAAAATCCAATACTATCACCGTGTATATTTGAACATGTTTATTTTGCTCGACCGGATTCAATTATAGATGGTGTCTCAGTTTATAAAGCACGCTTGCGTATGGGCGATTATTTAGCAAAAACAATTTTAAAAGAATTTCCCGATCACGATATTGACGTAGTACTACCCATCCCTGATACAAGTCGAACCTCTGCATTGGAGTTATCCTATACACTTGGGGTTAAGTACAGTGAAGGCTTTATTAAAAATCGTTATATTGGTCGAACTTTTATTATGCCTGGGCAACAAGAACGTAAAAAATCAGTTAAACAAAAACTCAATGCCATTGAGTTAGAGTTTAAAGGTAAAAATGTTTTATTAGTTGATGACTCTATTGTTCGCGGCACAACCTCACAACAAATCATTCAAATGGCGCGTGATGCTGGTGCAAAAAAAGTCTATTTTGCTTCTGCTGCACCTGCAGTTCGTTATCCAAATGTTTATGGTATTGATATGCCCGCGGCAGATGAACTTATTGGTCATGGACGTAATGTTGAAGAAATCGCCAAAGAAATTGGTGCAGACAGATTATTTTACCAAAAATTAGATGATTTAATTGAAGCTGTGCGAAAGAAAGCACCGAATATTACCGCGTTTGATACTTCTGTTTTTAATGGTGAGTATGTTACTGGTGATATTGATGAAAAATATTTAAAGCATATTGAATTGTTACGGAATGATGCGAGTAGATCAGCTGATGATGTTGAAAATGAAGTTATTGAGATCCACAACAACGCATAATTGACTTTTAATCACTCATGATCTACTCTTATTTTGTCTGAGAGTTACATCAGATTGCGCCGATTTGAATCAGCTTGCGGGCGCATTAAAAATACAGCTAAAGTGAAAGCCTGCTTTAGTTGAATATAGCGGGTTTTTTTGTGCCCAATATGAAAGGGTTTTTTTGGAGATTTATATGTCACATTTTGATGAAGACTGGGCACTTGAAACAATAGCGATACGAGCAGGACAAGTGCGTACCGCAGAAGGTGAACATAGTGAACCTATTTTTCCAACCTCTAGTTTTGTTTTTCCTAGTGCCGCTGAAGCAGCAGCACGTTTTAGTGGTGAGACGCAGGGAAATATTTATGCGCGCTTTACCAATCCAACAACGCGTACTTTTGAACAGCGTTTAGCTGCTCTCGAAGGAGGGGAAAGTTGTGTTGCAACGGCTTCAGGCATGTCAGCAATACTCAGTACATGTATCGCATTGCTAAAAACAGGTGATCATGTTGTTTCATCGCGCTCAATCTTTGGTACAACGGTTGTATTGTTTAATAAATATTTGCAACCGTTTGGTGTAGAAACGACATTTGTTGATTTGACAGATCTGGATGCATGGAAAAAGGCGATTAAACCAGAAACAAAAATATTGTTCTTAGAAACACCATCAAACCCGTTAACTGAAGTTGCAGACTTAAAAGCATTGGCTGATTTAGCACATGAAAATGATTGTCTACTTGTTGTTGATAATTGTTTGTGTACACCAATACTACAACAACCATTAAAATTAGGTGCTGATATTGTTATTCATTCGGCAACAAAATACATCGATGGGCAAGGACGAGCGATTGGTGGAGCCGTCGTTGGCAATAAAGAATTAGTTGGGGAGACCATATTTGGTTTCTTGCGTACAGCGGGCCCAACACTAAGTCCATTTAATGCTTGGATATTTTTGAAAGGTTTAGAAACATTATCATTGAGAATGAAAGCGCATAGTGCAAATGCTCTCGAATTAGCACAATTTCTTGAACAACATAAAAACGTTATTAAGGTTCATTATTCAGGCTTAGAATCACATCCTCAATATGATTTGGCACGTCAGCAACAGTTTGCAGGTAGTGGTGTTTTATCCTTTGAGGTGAAGGGAGGTAAAACCGCGGCTTGGAAGTTAATTGATTCAACAAAATTACTTTCGATAACAGCAAATTTAGGTGATGCAAAGTCGACAATTACACATCCTGCAACTACCACACATGGACGCTTAAGTGATGAAGAAAAGCAACAGGCGGGAATCAGTGAGGGTTTAGTTCGCATTTCTGTCGGTTTAGAGTCAATTGATGATATTAAAGCGGATATTGAAAAAGGACTTTAATAGTAATGGAAAATATTTTTGTCGCACGACAACCTATTTTTGATAGATCGAATCAGTTAATCGCTTATGAACTGCTATATCGAGCTGGTGAGAATAATGTTGCCGAATTTAGCGATGGAAAGATGGCGTCGTCACAAGTTATTCTAAACAGCTTTATGGATATTGGTTTTGATAGCTTAGTGGGTAGTTCACTTGCTTTTATTAATATTACAAAGGAATTTATATTAGACGAATCCTTAACCCCAATGTTTGAGAAACAAACCGTGCTAGAAATATTGGAAGACATTAAACCTACGGATGAGATTGTTTCAGGCATTCAAAGGTTGAAAACTAAAGGTTATAGGATTGCATTGGATGATTTTCAATATACACCTGAATATGATGGCTTATTGAAGTTGGCTGATTTTGTTAAATTGGATGTTATTGCTTTAAACGCAGAAGATGTCGTTCGTCAGCTAGACTATTTAAAAAAATATAATACTAAAGTTATAGCAGAAAAAGTTGAAACGCCAGATATGTATGATTTCTGCAAAGAATTAGATTTCGATTTTTTTCAAGGCTTTCATTTTTGCCGTCCACAACTGGTAAAGCATAAAAAAATTCCTTCGAATAAGCTCGTTGTTTTAAATTTACTCAGTGAATTGAGTAAAGAAGATTTTAATTTTGATGAGATTGAAAAAGCACTTGCACAAGATGCAACCCTGACTTACAAATTATTACGTTATGTCAATAGCGCAGCATTTTCACAACGTAAAGAGATTGATTCGATCAGGGAAGCATTAGCTTTAGTCGGTGGCGACACAATCAAAAAATGGATAACACTCATTTTGATGATGCAACTCACAGAAGGTAAACCTCAAGCGTTGTTAGTTACTGCATTGGTTAGGGCTAAGATGTGTGAGTTACTTGAAAAGGTGCATGAGACAAATGATGGACAAATGTTTACTATTGGTTTGTTATCATTGCTCGATGCTTTAATGGATCAGCCGTTAGTAGAATTGTTGGATGAACTCACTTTATCTACTTCAGTAAAATTTGCTTTACTTGATTATGATGGCATAAATGGTGAAATATTATTGAATGTCACTCTCTATGAACAAGGTCAATGGAATGAACTGGTTAAATATGGGGTTGATTCTAAAGCTTATTTTTCTTGTTACATGGAAGCAGTTAAATGGGCAGACAAAACAATAGAATCTCTTAAGTAATACTATTTGTGGCGTGTTAAAATTAAAAAACTGGATTTGAGGTAAACTCGAGTTCTTTGTTATTAACAGGATGCTGAAAAGCTAAAAAAGTGGCATGTAGTAATAACCGAGAAGATTTTTTTATTGCACTTTCATTTGCGTAAAGTTCATCGCCTAAAATAGCATGCTTAATAACTTGTAGATGAATGCGTAGTTGGTGAGTTCGACCTGTTAGAGGCGTCAATTCCAATCGGGTAGAGTTATTGTTTTTATCATACGATAATACTGAATATTGGGTTTGTGACGATTTACCCTCGTTAAAATCAACTTTTTGTCTAGGTCGATTAGGCCAGTCAGTAATTATAGGGATATTGATCTCTCCATAATTAGGTATCACCTTTCCATCAACAACAGCAATATATTTTTTTTGTACTTTTCTTTTTTGAAATAAAATACTTAAAGCACGTTCTATATCCTTATTACGAGCAATGATCACCAAGCCAGATGTCGACATATCAAGCCGATGAACGATTAGAGCATCAGGATATTCTTTTTGCACGCGGGTAATTAAACAGTCTTGTTTGTCTTCTCCTCTGCCAGGTACTGTTAATAAACCGCTAGGTTTATTAATGATTATAAGGCTTTTGTCTACATATTCTATATCTAATGATGTGTGAGGCGGAGGAGTGTATTCCATTGTTAAATATTGATTTTATATATCATGAGTATATTTGTAATCAAAAGTATAAGACTAATTATTTGCCATGCTCGTAATGGATTTCGTTTGATAAGCGGTACAAAATCATTATTGATTAAGGATGAATCAGGCTTGTTAAGTGCGTAAGTAAATTCAGATAGAATACTGAATCTGTTTTCCGGTTTAATACTTACGGCTTTTTCTATTGCTTTGTCTACCCATATAGGTATCCCTGGATTATAGCGTTTTACAGATATATAGCATGCTCGTTTAATATATTTAGCACTCATTTCTTTACCGTAGGGTAAATGCCCCGTTAACATCTCATAAATGATCACTCCTAGTGAAAAAATATCTGATCGATTACTACCAGATTCACCAATATGATATTCAGGAGCAGTATAATTTATTGTGCCTAAAATATTATTAACTTCAATGGGTAAATATATTTCTTCAATTCCTGCTATTTTTGCAGAGCCAAAATCTATAATTTTTAATGTTTCATTTTTATCAATTAATATATTTTCTGGTTTGAGGTCTTGATGAATCATTTCTAAACGATGAAATGCACGCAAACCTCGTTCAATTTGTTTACTAAAAGCTCGCACCTGATTTAAAGAGGGGCGAGGATTATCATCAAGCCATTGGCGTAGTGAGCAGCCCTCAATATATTCAGTAATATAGTACAGCGCAGTACGTTTTCTTTTTATGTCCAGCACTTTTAATACATGAGGATTATTAATCCTTTTTCCAGCCCATTCTTCATGTAAAAATTGGTTAATATATTCAGGATCATCTTCATAGTTAATTGAAGGTGCTTTCATAACAATATTTTTATTTGTATCGGTATCTTGTACTAAATAAACTTCGGTACGTTTGTTTGAAAACATGTGTCGTATAACTTTGTAACCATCAAGAATTAGCCCAGGTTCTAATGGTGGAGGAAAAGGCAGCTCAATAAGTTTTTCATAAAACTCACTTTCATTTTCATTCGGTAAGCCTGTGATTTCAATCATTTGACAGGTAAGGTTATCATTACTTTTATTATCTGCGGCAATTTCAACTATTTTTCTTGATGCATATTCAAGATTTGTTTTATTTTCAATTAATGTTTTTTTTATATTATTATCAGTAATAAATTCATACACGCCATCTGTTAGCTGAATAAAAACATCACCGGTTTCAACTGGTAATGTTTTATAATCTATGTCAACAAATAGCTCGATTCCTAAGGCTCTAGACAAATAACTCTTTTCTTTACTAACCACATAACGATGATCATTAGTAAGTTGCTCTAGATCATTTCCTCGTAGGCGATAGATACGTGTATCACCTACATGAAAAATATAAGCAGTATTTGATTTGAAAACTAAGGCACTGATGGTGGTAACCATACCCTTATTGCTTTGGTATTGGCGTTGCCCTTGGCCATGTAACCAGCGGTTTAGGGCGGAAAGAATTTTTTGCCCAGAATTTTTAACGGACCATGTTTCTGGGGTACTAAAGTAATCACTTAAAAAGCTTTTGACGCAGCCTTCGGATGCTTGTTTACCATCATCGCTGGCACTCATTCCATCCGCAACGACAGCGGCAATGCCTTTGGTTGTTAATAACGGTTCATCGGGAATAACTAAGCCACAAGCATCTTCATTTTGCTCTTTGACGCCCGCTATGCTATAGCTACCGTGGTTTATATTTAATAATGCAGACATACTTTATTCTATCTCTTTGCCTGATTTTATACTATGTCTCGGATTTAGAAGTTAATGGATTAAAGTATGAGATAAAATAGCGAGAGATAGATTTCTATCCTTATTTTGAAATTTAATATTGTTGCCTCAACTTTTCGCTTGATGATAGTGCACTGAATCTCTAAACTCCCTCAAATATGATGTTTTTTGGTGCAAGAGCTTACAATGAAACCTGCTTATCCTTTAATAAACAATAAGTTATATATTTGGCATGGTTTGTGCTCTATTAGAATTTTAGTGTTTAATGATATATACAAATGGAGCAACAAATGACGACTTCGAGTATGAAAGCAAATTTTCTCTCATTCACGGGCAGGGCAAAAATATTGCATACCACTTGGTTTGCTTTTTTTGTTACCTTTTTGGTTTGGTTCAATCATGCACCTTTATTGGTGATGATTCAGGAAACAATGGGCTTAACAGATCAACAAATTAAAACCCTGTTGATTCTTAATGTTGCTCTTACCATTCCAGCTCGAATTGTGACGGGGATGTTAGTAGATGTATATGGACCACGTAAAACATATTCTGCGATGTTATTTTTAACCTCGCTTCTCGCTTTTTTCTTTGCTATGGCAACCAGTTTTGAAGCCTTAGCGTTAGCTCGTTTCTTGATGGGTTTTGTGGGAGCTGGCTTTGTTATTGGTATTCGTATGATTAGTGAATGGTACCCAGCAAAACAGTTAGGTTTAGCCGAAGGTATTTATAAAGGTCTAGGTAATGTGGGTTCAGCAGCAGCAGCAATTACTTTACCCACACTTGCTTTGCTTTTTGGTGGAGATGATGGTTGGCGCTATGCGATGGGTGTCACTGGAATTATTGCGCTTATTTATTCTGTTATTTATTATTTTTCTGTGACAGATACGCCCGTCGGTTCAACTTACTTTAAACCGAATAAATCAGGTGGTCTCGAAGTAACGAGTAAGCGTGATTTTTATTTTTATCTATTGTTGAATATTCCAATGTATGGGGCAATGGCCGTCTTAACTTGGAAGGTGGCATTACTTGGTTTGTTAAGTGCCTTTTCTGCAAATATTGTTTATGTCTCGCTTGTAATACTTTATTTATATCAAGCAAAGCAAATTTATAAAGTTAACCATGAAATTTTTGAAAAACCTGTTGAAGAAATGATGCGCTATAATTTCAAACAGGTAGCCATTTTAAGTATTGCTTATGCAGTAACATTTGGTTCTGAGTTAGCGGTTGTTTCGATGTTACCTTTGTTTTTTAAAGATACTTTTCTTATACCTGCTGCATTAGCCGGTATTTTCGGTGCCAGTTTTGCGGTGATTGATATTTTATCTTGTCCTTCTGGTGGTTGGATAAGTGATAACTTTGGTCGTAAGAAATCTTTAGTTATTTTGCTAATTGGTGCATCAATTGGTTTCCTCGCGATGTCACAAATTACCAGTGATTGGCCTATTGCACTTGCTGTGGCAGTTATTATGGGCGGATCATTTTTCTTAGGTTCTGCGGCAGGCTGTGTTTTTGCATTAGTACCTTTAATTAGGCGTCGTTTAACAGGTCAAATTGCAGGTATGGTCGGGGCGTATGGGAATATTGGTGCAGTAATATTTTTAACTGTTTTCTCCTTTGTTTCACCCTCAGTCTTTTTCATTACGATTGCTGTCGGGATAGCAATTGCAGCATTTTTTGCGTTGTTTTTAGACGAACCTAAGGGCGCAATGGCAGAAATATTGCCAGACGGAACAGTGCAAATGATAGATGTACATTAATAACATTTATTACGATAAATAAAAAAGGAGGCTTTCGATGCCTCCTTTTTTTATTCTTAATTTAGAATTTGGTAGCCTCTATTACGTAAACAATTTTTAACCACAAGAGTACGTTCTCTACGTGTTGAGCCTGCTCCTTGGAGTCCACCACTCAAAGCGCCTAATTGGCCAGCACGTTGACCGCTACCACCAAGAATTTTTCCAACGACGACCCCAACAACAGCTCCACCCACTATTCCGCCAGCAACTTTTGAGTCGACTTGTTCGGCAAGTTGTTTGCATTGCGCTAAATCTGCCTGATAGTGCCCCATATCGACGCCTTGAGGATCAATAATAATTTTTGCGTGGCGAGAACACCCCGTTAAAACAACAACGCCTAAAATAAGAGGAAGAATTAGGTGTTTTTTCATTGTATTTATCCCTTTTTATTAAATGAGGTTAACTTTTTCAGTTTACATACTGTTAACTGAATGCCGCCTGAACAGAGAAAGCATTATAAAGCATTAATTTACGATATAATGGGGATAATATACAGAAAAATTGGAAAGAGTTATTCATATAATGATAAAAGTTGAACTTAGCAAAGAACCTGTAGAGCTTTATAAAATATTAAAGTTTGAAGGTATGGTTTCAAGTGGTGGCGAAGCAAAACTTGTCATAGAGCAGGGGCAAGTTATGGTGAATAATTCAATTGAACAACGTAAAAGAAAAAAAATTGTTTCTGGAGATAAAATTGAATTTGCAGGTGAAGTGATGATTATGACAGTGATAGGGCAAACAAATGACAAATAACGATATATTAAGACGTGTCCGTTATATATTTAATTTTAGCGATGACAAAATGATAAAATTATTTGCACTAGCGGATTCAGAAGTAACTCGAGCTGAAATTAGTGATTGGATGAAATCAGAAGAGGATCCTGATTTTAAGAAGTTCAATGATAAACAGTTAGCCATGTTTTTAAATGGGCTGATTAATGATAAACGCGGGAAACGGGAAGGAGCACAACCTGAACCTGAAAAAAATCTCAGTAATAATGCGATATTTATGAAGTTAAAAATTGCATTAAGCCTACAAGCTGAAGATATTTTAGAGATTATGGATACGCAAGATTTTCGTATGAGTAAACATGAGCTTAGCGCTTTTTTTCGTAAAGTAGGGCATAAACATTATCGTGAGTGTAAAGATCAAATATTACGTGTGTTTTTGAAAGGTTTGCAATTGAAGTTCCGAGGTGATTAACCTATTTTCATCCTGAAAAATAATACACTTGCTTAAATTTGATGGGTATTTACAACTAATTATGATTTTTAACGCAACACCATCTCTTCTTGATAGTTTATATTGGATAACATTGATTGCGGTTATTGTGTCCTCTGCTTCGGGTATTTTAAAAGCAGGGTTTAAACAATATGACCTTTTTGGCGTTATCATTATTGCGATTGCAACCGGTTTAGGCGGTGGCTCACTTCGTGATATGTTATTAGACCGAGAAGTTTTTTGGATTAGAGAGCAAATATTTTTCACTGCCTCCCTTGTAACTGCCATTCTTGTTTTTATTATGGCAAGACTTGTAAAAATATCGCCGCGTTTTTTTCTTGTCCCCGATGCAGCGGGTTTAGCAACATTTGCTATTGCGGGTACCTTAGTCTCACTTATGGTGGGCGCACCCTGGTTAGTGGCCAGTTTTATGGGGGTAATGACGGGCACAGTTGGAGGGATTTTTCGTGATATTTTATGTCATGAGCCTCCCGTTGTATTCCAAAGCACACTCTATGCAACGGTGTCATGGGCAGGATCTTTATTATTTATCGCTTTATTATATTTTCAGTTTGACGTTACTTTGGCGGCGATTATCGCAGGTATGGCTATATTTTTAGCGCGTTTACTCTCAATCCATTTTAATATTAGCCTGCCTCGTTTTCGTTTTAAGTCTTAATCGCTTTGAAATTACGGTGTTTTTTGCTTTAAATTAGTCAAATGCGGCTTCTTAACGGTTATCTCCTCATAATTTTTCTCTTTGTCATTTCATTTGCTTAAATTCGGAGCAATAAAGATATATATGCACCAGCTCTGTGCATGGATATTATATATATAAAGAGATATCTTGATTAAATATGTAAAATTTATCCTTTAATATCAGTTGGTTACCTTGTTGTTTAGTCATTTCTAATATTATGGCACGCATGTTGCTCTTAGGAAAATAAGATATAATATGCAGATCTAAGTATTGAGACATTTTGAACAAATTTTGGAGCGCAGGATGAAAGAAAAACTGGTTGTTATTGGCAATGGCATGGCGGGTATTCGTACCGTTGAAGAGTTGCTAAAAATAGATGAAGAACGCTATGACATAACCGTTTTTGGTGCAGAGCCGTACGGAAACTATAATCGTATTATGCTTTCGCCTGTGCTTGCGGGTGACAAAACCATTGATGAAATCATGTTGAATGATATGGAGTGGTACAAAGATAACAATGTCACTTTGCATAGCGGTAAAGAAGTCACTTCAATTGATCGCGTTAATAAAAAAGTTATTGCTGATGATGGTACTGAAGAATCATACGACCGCTTATTAATCGCAACGGGGTCTGACCCCTTTATTATTCCTGTTCCAGGAAATGACTTAGAAGGCGTGATTGCTTTCCGCGATATTAAGGATGTCGATACCATGATGGCAGCAGCGAAAGAACATAAGCATGCGGTTGTTATTGGTGGTGGTTTGCTTGGACTTGAAGCTGCAAACGGTTTAATGCAGCAAGGCATGAGTGTCACCGTAGTACATTTAATGGATAAACTGATGGAACGTCAAATGGACGGGCCAGCAGCAGCTATGTTGAAAGAGTCACTTGAAGAACGCGGTTTACACTTCTTAATGGAAGCATCAACAGAATCCATTATTGGTAAAGACCGTGTTGAAAAAGTACGTTTTAAAGATGGAACAGAAATTTATGCTGACTTAGTTGTTATGGCAGTAGGTATCAAGCCAAACATGAAGTTAGCTCAAGAAGCCGGTATTCATTGTGAGCGCGGTATTGTTGTTAATGACACATTACAAACTTATGATCCTTCAATTTATTCTGTGGGCGAGTGCGCGCAACATCGTGGTATTGCGTATGGTTTAGTTGCGCCGTTATTTGAAATGGCAAAAGTTTGTGCTAACCATTTAGCCAAAATGGGTATCAGTCGTTACGAAGGCACAATGACCTCAACCAAATTAAAAGTCACCGGCATCGATTTATTTTCTGCGGGTGATTTCATTGGTGATGAGACAACGGATGAATTAGTTTTCCAAGATAAAGCACGGGGTGTTTACCGTAAAATTGTCGTTAAAGATAATATTATTGTTGGTGCAGTTATGTATGGCGATACCATTGATGGTACGTGGTACTTCGATTTAATGCGTGATGAAACAGATATCTCAGAATTTCGTGAAAGCTTATTATTTGGTCAAGCTCATCTCGGTGATTCGGGGCATGGTGATGACAATCGCATAGCGCTAATGTCGGACAGCGCAGAAATTTGCGGTTGTAATGGTGTAACGAAAGGTGACATCGTTAAAGCCATTACAGTGAATAAAATTTTCACTTTAGATGAAGTTCGTGCTCATACAAAAGCATCCAGCTCATGTGGATCATGTACCGGACTTGTTGAATCATTAATGTCTCATGTCTTGGGTGGTGAGTTCTCAACAGCACCACATCTAAAACCTATGTGTGGTTGTACTGACAAGACTCATGATGAAGTGCGTGATGCAATTTCAGGTAATGGATACAAATCTGTACAAACTGTAATGGAAGCCATGGCGTGGAAAACACCTAATGGCTGTAGCAAATGTCGCCCCGCAGTAAATTATTATTTGGTCTGTAAATTCCCTGAACTAAATCTTGATGATGCTCAATCACGCTTTATCAATGAACGTGCTCACGCAAATATTCAAGGTGATGGTACTTACTCTGTTATTCCTCGTATGTGGGGTGGTATGACTACACCGCAAGAGTTGCGCGCTGTTGCAGATGCAGCTGAAAAATTTAATGTTGATACCGTGCATGTAACCGGTGGTCAACGTATCGGACTTTATGGCTTGAAAAAAGAGGAATTGCCAGAAATTTGGGGTGACTTAAGTAAAGCCGGTATGGTTTCTGGACATGCGTATGGTAAAGCATTGCGTACGGTAAAAACCTGTGTAGGTAAAGACTGGTGTCGTTTTGGTACACAAGATTCTACGGGTTTAGGTATTAAGCTAGAAAAAATGAGCTGGGGCTCATGGATGCCACATAAATTTAAGATGGCAGCATCAGGTTGTCCTCGTAACTGTGCAGAAGCAACGATTAAAGATTACGGTGTAGTCTGTGTTGATTCAGGTTATGAAATTCATGTCGGTGGTAATGGCGGGATTAAAGTTCGTGTAACAGATTTATTGTGTAACGTGGATACTGAAGAAGACGTATTGGAATACAGCGCTGCATACATCCAATTATATCGTGAAGAAGCTTATTATCTTGAGCGCACAGCGCCTTGGATTGAACGTGTTGGTTTAGCGCATATTAAAGAAGCGTTAGTGGATAATAATGAAAAACGCAAAGAACTAGCAGAGCGTTTTAACTTCTCACAAACCTTTATGCAAGATGATCCATGGGAAGAACGTGCTAAAGGTGGTGAAGCGCACGAATTCACACCGATCAAAGTTCTTGGTTAATTAATATATTGTAGGTCAGACTGAAGTCTGACCTACATTTAAAAAATGGTAAATGATGATGAGTGATTGGATTGAAGTTGGAACATTAAACGATATACCTAAGTTAGGCGCACGTATTGTGACGCGTACTGAAGGTGATATTGCAATATTCAGAACAGCAGAAGATAAAATTTTTGCATTACGCGACAAGTGTCCACACAAAGGTGGTCAATTATCGCAGGGTATCGTGGTCGGTAATCGCGTTGCATGTCCATTACATGATTGGAAAATCGGTC